>Ga0247816_10001146_pt1 | contig 13246 bp, 12 predicted proteins | sample UWRJL209509C1_FD_179930 | JGI IMG/M metagenome (GOLD analysis project Ga0247816, IMG submission 179930) | Plant litter microbial communities from Arlington Agricultural Research Station in Wisconsin, United States - UWRJ-L209-509C-1 | ecosystem: Environmental > Terrestrial > Plant litter >...
CAACAATTCGGCATCCAGAATCAGAACCGTCCTGCAGACAAGTGGCTCGGCGAAGTCGTGCGCTGGACCTGGAAGGTCAAGCTCTACACCCACCTGGAAACCGACCTGCTGGGCGAACTGCGCGACGGCGCCGAAACCGAAGCCATCAGCGTGTTCGCCCATAACCTGCACGACCTGCTGCTGGCCGCCCCGGCTGGCCCGCGCGCCACCCTGGGCCTCGACCCAGGCCTGCGTACCGGTTGCAAGGTCGCGGTGGTCGATGCCACCGGCAAGATGCTCGACCACGCCACCGTCTACCCGCACGTACCGCACAACAAGTGGGACCAGACCATCGCAATCCTGGCCGCCCTGTGTGCCAAGCACTCGGTGGACCTGATCGCCATCGGCAACGGCACCGCCAGCCGTGAAACCGACAAGCTGGCTGCCGAACTGATCAAAAAATACCCAGGCATGCAGATGACCAAGGTGATGGTCTCCGAGGCTGGCGCTTCGGTGTACTCCGCTTCGGAACTGGCTTCCAAGGAATTCCCGGACCTCGACGTATCGATCCGTGGCGCCGTTTCCATCGCCCGTCGCTTGCAGGACCCGCTGGCCGAACTGGTGAAGATCGACCCGAAATCCATCGGTGTCGGCCAGTACCAGCACGACGTGTCGCAGCTGAAACTGGCGCGCGGCCTGGACGCGGTGGTGGAAGACTGCGTGAACAAGGTCGGCGTCGACGTGAACACCGCCTCGGTCGCGCTGCTGGCGCGTATCTCCGGCCTCAACTCCACCCTGGCGCAGAATATCGTCACCCATCGCGATGAAAACGGTGCGTTCAAGACCCGTGCAGCACTGAAAAAAGTCGCACGCCTGGGCGAAAAAACTTTCGAGCAGGCCGCCGGCTTCCTGCGCGTGATGAACGGCGACAACCCGCTGGACGCCTCGGCCGTTCACCCGGAAGCCTACCCACTGGTGCAACGCATTGCCGCTGAGACCGACCGCGACATCCGCTCGCTGATCGGCGATGCATCGTTCCTCAAGCGCCTGGACCCGAAAAAGTACACCGACGAAACCTTCGGCGTACCGACCATCACCGACATCCTGCAAGAGCTGGAAAAACCTGGCCGCGACCCACGTCCCGAGTTCAAGACCGCCGAGTTCCAGGAAGGCGTCGAAGACCTCAAGGACCTGCAACCGGGCATGATCCTCGAAGGTGTAGTGACCAACGTGACCAACTTCGGTGCGTTTGTGGATATCGGCGTGCATCAGGACGGTTTGGTGCACATCTCCGCGCTTTCGGAGAAGTTCATCAAAGACCCTCGCGAAGCGGTGAAAGCCGGTGACGTGGTCAAGGTCAAGGTCATGGAAATCGATATCCCGCGCAAACGCGTCGGTCTGTCGATGCGCATGGGCGACACTCCCGGCGAGAAAATCGACGGTGCCCGTGGCGCACGCCCAGGTTCGGCGCCACGCCAGTCGCAGAACACCGCACCACGCAAGGAAACCACCGCTGCAGCCCCGGCCAATAACGCCATGGCTTCGCTGTTCGCCAACGCCAAACAACTGAAGAAGCGCTAATGGAACTGCCAGCCGGCTTGACCGTGAGTGCATTCAGCGAGTTGATCGGCTGCCGCCTGCAACGCCTCGACCAGGGCGTTGCCGAGGTGGCCCTGACCCTGGAGCCGCAACTGCGCAACCGCGCGGGCAAGCTCCATGGCGGGGCTATCTTCAGCCTGGTGGACATTGCCATGGGGCTGGCGTGTTCCAGTTCCCATGGTTTCGACCAGCAGAGCGCGACCATCGAATGCAAAATCAACTACATCCGTGCTGTGTCTGACGGCGACGTGCTGTGCACCGCCCGGGTTATTCACCCTGGCCGGCGCACGCTGGTGGTCGAGGCGGATGTGTACCAGGACGAAAAACTGGTCGCAAAAGCACAAGGCACGTTCGCTGTCCTATAGCCCCCTGTCATCGATTTGAGTTAATTTCGGCGCTGCGAAAGTTGCGCCGAACTTTTCTTCGCGCACGCTAGCCAGATTCATGGATGAAGCGGCACTTTCAGAGTGGGTCAATCCGGCTCGAAAACCAGGCGATAACGCCAGTTTCCACTTCACCCTTGTAGACCGTCCTGACCACCCCCATATTGGGGCGACTGACGCGTGAAGGAATCCAACTTGAGCGAACATCTCAACCGCCGCCTGGCCTTGCTCGGCAAGCACGAACACCTCTCTTTGCTCGAGCAATGCCTGCACGGCATCGAGCGCGAATGCTTGCGCGTCACCGGCGAAGGCCGACTGGCCCAAACGCCGCATCCGGAGGCATTGGGCGCAGCACTGACCCACGAACAAATCACCACTGACTATTCCGAGTCGCTGCTGGAGTTCATCACCCCGGCCCTGCCCAACCCGGCAGACACGCTGAGCAGCCTCGACAAGATCCACCGTTTTGCCTACAGCAAACTCGGCAACGAGTACCTGTGGAGTCCATCGATGCCGTGCCCGTTGCCGGCCGAGGAAGATATTCCAATTGCCTACTACGGCACCTCCAACATCGGCCAGCTCAAGTACGTGTACCGCAAGGGCCTGGCGCTGCGTTATGGCAAGACCATGCAGTGCATCGCCGGGATCCACTACAACTTCTCGCTGCCGGAAGAATTGTGGCCGTTGCTCAAGGAAACCGAAGGCTTTGTCGGCACTGACCGCGACTACCAGTCCACGGCCTATATCGCACTGATCCGCAACTTCCGCCGCTACAGCTGGTTGCTGATGTACCTGTTCGGTGCGTCGCCGGCGCTGGACGCAGGTTTCCTGCGTGGCCGCTCCCACCAGTTGGAAGTGCTGGATGCCGACACCCTGTACCTGCCGTATGCCACCAGCCTGCGCATGAGCGACCTGGGTTACCAAAGCAACGCCCAGGCAGGCCTCACGCCTTGCTACAACGACCTGGCGAGCTACACCGACAGTCTGCGCGAAGCGGTGGCGACGCCCTACGCGCCGTATGTCGCCGTCGGCACCCATAAGGATGGTGAGTGGGTTCAGCTCAACACCAACATCCTGCAGATCGAAAACGAGTACTACTCCAACATCCGCCCCAAGCGCGTGACCTACACCGGCGAACGGCCGATCCAGGCGCTGGTGGCACGCGGCATCCAGTACATCGAAGTGCGCTGCCTGGACATCAACCCGTTCCTGCCAATGGGTATCGACTTGCAAGAGTCGCGCTTCCTGGATGCGTTCCTGCTGTATTGCGCGCTTAACGACAGCCCGCTGTTCGCCGACAACGAGTGCGGCAATGCCACCTCCAACTTCCTCAGTGTGGTCAAGGAAGGTCGCCGTCCGGGCCTGACGTTGCAGCGAGGCGGTGAGTCGGTGGACATGAAAGAGTGGGCCGCCGAATTGCTGGAGAAGATTGCACCGTTGGCAGCACTGCTGGACCAGAGCCACGGCATCAGTGAACACAGCCAGTCGCTGGACGCCCAGTTGGCGAAGATCAAGGATTCCTCCCTGACTCCGTCGGCCCAGGTATTGGCGGCGATGAGCGAGCGCAAGGAAAGCTTTGCGCAGTTTTCGCTGCATCAAAGCCAGGTGCATGCCGAGTATTTCCGCAGCCAGCCATTGGCGGCTGAGGAACAGGCACGCTTTGAAGAGCTGGCGCGTAATTCGCTGGCACAACAGGCGGAGCTGGAGCAGAACGAAGTGGGGGATTTCGACGTGTTTGTCGGGTCGTACCAGGCAAGTATTCTGGCGATCAGCAACTAAAAGCCTTACGCAGGACCCCTGTGGGAGCCGGGCTTGCCCGCGATGCAGGCGCCTCGGTACTTCAGTAGTACCGAGTCGATGCCATCGCAGGCAAGCCAGCTCCCACATTTGGCCTATGCGCATTCAAGATTCAGGTTGATCGATCATTCCCACGCTCCGCGTGGGAATGCAGCCAGGGACGCTCTGCGTCCCCCGAAGCGGACGCGGAGCGTCCAGTGAGGCATTCCCACGCGGAGCGCGGGAACGATCGGCAGGGTTAAATTTTCCTCTCATAAGCTAATTCGAAAATGTTATTTATTTTCGAGTTCTTAGATCATTTAGGCTCCTCACACGCCGACCTCCGGCCGCCTGATGAGGACTTTCCCCTTGAAACTGCACTCCCCCCTTCGCCTCTTGGCGGCGCTGTCCCTGGCCGGTGCCAGCCTGTTTGCCCAGGCGGCCGATGTGACCATCGCTTACCAGACCACCGTTGACCCGGCGAAAGTCGCCCAGGCCGACGGCGCTTATGAAAAAGCCACCAACGCCAAGATCGACTGGCGCAAATTCGACAACGGTGCCGACATCATCGCCGCCATCGCTTCCGGCGACGTGCAGATCGGCTACCTCGGATCCAGCCCGCTCACCGCAGCCGTCACCCGCAAGGTGCCGGTAGAAACCTTCCTGATTGCCACCCAGATCGGCGGCGCCGAAGCCCTTGTGGCGCGTAACGGTTCCGGGATCAACAGCCCGCAGGACCTGATCGGCAAAAAAGTCGCCGTGCCGTTCGTTTCCACCGGCCACTACAGCCTGCTGGCAGCGTTGAAGCACTGGAACATCGACCCTTCGAAAGTCACCATCCTCAACCTCGCGCCACCGGCCATCATCGCCGCCTGGAAGCGCGGTGATATCGACGCCACCTACGTCTGGGACCCAGCCCTGGGCGTGGCCAAGGAAAACGGCAAAGTGCTGATCACCTCCGGCGAACTGGCCAAGTTCGGCGCGCCGACCTTCGATGCCTGGATCGTGCGTAAAGACTTCGCCGAGAAGCACCCGGAAATCGTCACCGCGTTCGCCAAGGTCACCCTGGATGCCTACGCCGCTTACCGCAAAGACCCACAAGCCTGGCTGGCTGACAAAGGCAACGTCGACAAACTGGTGAAACTCTCCGGCGCCAAGGCCAGCGACATCCCGCTGCTGCTGCAAGGCAACGTCTACCCGCTGGCGGCTGACCAGATCACCCTGCTCGGCGCACCGACCACCAAAGCCGTGACCGACACCGCTGCGTTCCTCAAGGAACAAGGCAAGGTCGACGCCGTGCTGCCGGACTACGCCCCTTACGTCAGCCCGAAGTTCATCACTAACTGATATCAGGAGTTAACCGCGATGGCCTTGCTACAGCTGGAGCGCATCAGCGCACAGTACCCAGGCGCCACAACGCCCGTGCTGGCGGATATTTCACTAAGCCTTGGGCCACAGCAATTGCTGGTTGCCCTCGGCCCTTCCGGCAGTGGCAAGACCTCGCTGTTGAACCTGATTGCCGGTTTCGTCGAGCCCAGTGCCGGGCGTATCACCCTCGACGGTGTACCGGTCAAGGGACCGAGCGCCGAACGTGGCGTGGTGTTCCAGGACGACGCCCTGCTGCCCTGGCAGGACGTCTTGGCCAACGTCGGCTTCGGCCTGGAGTTGGCCGGCGTGCCAAAAGCCAAGCGCGAAATCCGCGCCCGGGAAATGCTCGCCCTGGTGGATTTGGCCGGCTTCGACAGCCGCCGCATCTGGCAACTCTCCGGCGGCCAGAAACAACGTGTCGGCCTCGCCCGCGCGTTGGCCGCTGACCCGCGCGTGTTGCTGATGGACGAACCCTTCGGCGCCCTCGATGCCTTCACCCGTGAACAGATGCAAGAGCTGCTGCTGCAAGTCTGGCGGCGCACGGCCAAGCCGGTATTCCTGATCACCCACGACATCGAAGAAGCAGTGTTTCTCGCCACCGATCTGATTTTGCTGGCGCCCAATCCGGGTCAAATCGTCGAACGCCTGAGCCTGGACTTCGGCCAGCGCTACGCTGCCGGCGAGTCGGCACGGGCGATCAAGTCCGACCCACGCTTTATCGAAACCCGCGAACACGTGCTGGGCAAAGTGTTCTCGCAACGGCAGGTGTCCGCATGAGCAGTTACGAGTTACCGGCCACGACCACCGCGCAAACCGCCGTGGTACCAGTGCGCCGCAGTTTGAGCACCCGCTGGATCAGCGTGCTGACCCTGTTGACCCTGATTGCCATCTGGTGGGCCGTAACCGCCAGCGGGCTGATCGAGCCACTGTTCCTGCCGCCACCTTCGGCCGTGCTGCAAAAAGGCTGGCTGCTGGCGACCACCGGCTACATGGACTCCACCCTGTGGCAACACTTGGGCGCCAGCCTCAAGCGCATCGGCCTGGGCCTGGGTTTTGCGGTGCTGACCGCCGTGCCCGTGGGCATCGCCATCGGTTCCAACCGCATCGCACGGGGCATTCTCGACCCGCTGATCGAGTTCTACCGCCCGATCCCCCCCCTGGCCTACCTGCCGCTGATCGTGATCTGGTGCGGCATTGGCGAGCTGTCCAAGGTGCTGCTGATTTACCTGGCGATTTTTGCGCCAATCGCCATTGCCACCGCCACCGGCGTGCGCACTGTTGACCCGGCCAAATTGCGCGCCGCGCAGTCGTTGGGCGCGACGCGGGCCCAGCTGATTCGCCACGTGATCCTGCCGAGCGCCCTGCCCGACATCCTTACCGGCGTGCGGATTGGCCTGGGTGTGGGTTGGTCGACCCTGGTCGCCGCAGAGCTGATCGCCGCGACCAGCGGGCTGGGCTTCATGGTGCAATCAGCCGCGCAATTTTTGGTCACCGACGTAGTGGTACTGGGAATTCTGGTGATCGCCCTGATCGCCTTCGCCATGGAAATGGGCCTACGCGCTCTGCAGCGCAAACTCGTACCTTGGCATGGCCAGGCACACTAAGCACATCTTCGACGAGAACCCCATGAGCAGCCTGACCGTAACGCCTCTCAGCACCGCCCTTGGCGCCCAGATCAGTGGCGTCGATATCTCCCAACCGCTGAACACCGAACACCGTGACGCCATCGAACAGGCGTTGCTCAAGCATTCGGTGTTGTTCTTCCGTAACCAGCCGATCAACCCGCAGCAGCAAGCGCGGTTCGCGGCCAATTTTGGCGACCTGCACATCCACCCGATTTACCCCAACGTGCCGGAACAGCCTGAAGTGCTGATCCTCGACACCGCCGTCACCGACGTGCGCGACAACGCAATCTGGCACACCGATGTGACCTTCCTGCCCACCCCGGCCCTGGGCGCAGTACTCAGCGCCAAGCTGTTGCCGGAGTTTGGTGGCGATACGTTGTGGGCCAGCGGAATCGCGGCGTACGAGGCGTTGTCAGAGCCGTTCAAAAAACTCCTGGACGGCCTGACCGCGACCCACGACTTCACCCGCTCCTTTCCGCTGGAACGTTACGGCAACACGCCGGACGACCTGGTTCGCTGGGAAGAAGCCCGCCGCAAAAACCCGCCATTGTCGCACCCGGTGATTCGCACTCACCCGGTGAGCGGGCGCAAATCGCTGTTCGTCAACGACGGCTTCACCAGCAAGATCAATGAACTGGAGCCTGCCGAAAGCGAGGCCGTTCTCAAGCTGCTGTTCGCCCACGCCACGCGCCCGGAATTCACCATCCGCTGGCGCTGGCAGGCAAACGACATCGCCTTCTGGGACAACCGCGTGACCCAGCACTACGCCGTTGATGACTACCGGCCACAGCGGCGCGTGATGCACCGGGCGACAATTCTTGGAGATGTACCGTTCTGATAGAGACACCGCAAAAACAATTGTGGGAGCTGGCTTGCCTGCGATGGCGGAGTGTCAGTCGATGGATGTGTCGGCTGACCCACCGCCATCGCAGGCAAGCCAGCTCCCACATTGGGTAGGGATTGATTCAGGAATCGGGCTCTACCGCTTATTCAGCCGAAGACGGCTTCTCCCACAAGTTAATCCCACCTTCCTTGGCATGCCCGTCGATCTCCGCCAATTCCTCGGCACTGAAGCTCAGGTTTTTCAACGCACCGACGTTTTCAATGATCTGCTCCGGCCGGCTCGCGCCGATCAGTGCGCTGGTCACCCGTGGGTCGCGCAGTGTCCAGGCAAGCGCCAGTTGCGCCAGACTCTGGCCACGACGCTTGGCGATTTCATTCAATGCACGTGCGTGAGCGATGTTGGCTTCGGACAGGTGCTTGGCCTGCAGCGAACCACCACCCGGACGGTTAACCCGCGCGTCTGCCGGGATGCCGTTGAGGTACTTGTCGGTCAGCACGCCCTGGGCCAGCGGGGTGAAAGCAATCACTCCAGCACCGAGTTCTTCGGTGACGTCCAGCAGGTCTTTTTCAATCCAGCGGTTAAGCATGTTGTACGCTGGCTGATGGATCAGCAGCGGCACTTTCCACTCTTTGAGCAACGCCGCGATTTCCCGGGTTTTCACCCCGGAGTAAGACGAGATGCCGATGTACAGCGCCTTGCCCTGTTGCACGGCAGTCGCCAGTGCACTGGCGGTTTCTTCCAGCGCGGTGTCGGCATCAAAGCGGTGGGAATAGAAGATATCCACGTAGTCGACGCCCAGCCGTTGCAGGCTCTGGTCGAGGCTCGCCAAGACGTATTTGCGCGAACCGCCGCCCTGGCCGTAAGGGCCGGGCCACATGTCCCAACCAGCTTTGCTGGAGATGATCAGTTCGTCGCGGTAATGCTTGAAATCTTCGCGCAGCAAACGGCCGAAGTTGATCTCGGCGCTGCCGTAGGGAGGGCCGTAGTTGTTGGCCAGGTCGAAGTGGTTGATGCCCAGGTCGAACGCGGTGCGCAACAGCGAGCGCTGGGTATCGATCGGGGTGCTGTCGCCAAAGTTGTGCCACAGCCCCAGGGACAGTGCCGGCAGCACCAGTCCGCTGCGACCTACGCGGCGATAAGGAATAGATTCATAGCGGTTTTCGGCAGCAATGTAAGTCATCGAATCCTCTCTGGTCTTATGAGCAAATAAGGCCTGGAAATAAGGATATTCCCAGGCCTTTTAAGCGGCTGAATCGCTTAAGTGTGCTTGCTCTTTGTACAGCAATTTCCTACCAGAGTGGAACGACGTAGCTCACATAGAAGCGGTTTTCATCTTGCACGGTGGCACCGGTGATATCCGGGCTGGCGTGGGCATTTCGCCAGGTCACGCCCAGGCCTTTGAGGGTCCCGGTCGGTACTTGGTAGGCCAGGGTGATGTTGCGTTCCCATTCGCTGGTGTTGCCCTGCGCGGTGCGGATGTCATCACCGTGAGCGTAGGAGGTGGCGAACGTCAGGCCATCGAGGCCCAGTTTGCCGAAGTCATATTTGTACTGCGCCAGCCAGGTGCGCTCGCCTGCGTGCTGGAATTTGTTCAGTTGCATGTTGGTGAGTGCCGGGGTGTCGGCGCCTGACCCAGGGCCTTGGTTGGAGGCGCCGCTGTTCAGGCCGGAATCCAGGTACGGGAAGTCGCTGTCGCCGCTGTTTTTCTGGATGCCCAGGCCCACGGTATGGCCGTCCAGGCTGTAGCTTTCCAGCAGGCTGACGGTGGACTGGTTGATGCGCCCCTTGGAGCTGCCGTCGCCGTAGAGGCCGGCTGCGGAATAGTCTTTATCGCCGTCGGCGTTGGCCCCTACACCCAGACTGCGGTACAGGCGCACATCGGTGTCGATTGCGCCGACAGGCAAGCCGTCATGGCGCTTGGCGCCGAGGAAGAACTGCTGGTAGTAATCCTCGAGGTTCGAATACCACAGGCTGACAGTAGTGTTCGGCAAGCCTTTGTAATCCGCACCGCCGTAGAGGAAGCGATCACTCTCTTTGGTGCCGCCGGCGGTGATCATGCCCTGGTCGCCGGTTTCGTTGCGGATTTTGGTCTTGAGGATGTCACCGGCGGTAAAGGTGAAATCGGTCAAGTCTTTGGAAACCAACTGCACGCCAGTGTTGGTCTGCTGGTACAGGCGACCGTCGGTGTTGGCCAGTACCGGGTTGTTGCCGTAGAGCGTACCGACGCGCAATTCATCCTGGGCGAAGCGCATCTTGAAGGTCGGGCTGAGCACGCCGAACTGGTCAGCGGACTTGCCGTCATCCAGCGGGAACATGCTGCCGGGGTAGCGGCCCTGGTGATCCTTGTCGCTCAGGTCGCCACCGGAATCCAGTTTCAGGCCATAGAACGCCTGCAAGTCCAGACCAAAGCCCACCGGGCCATCGGTGTAACCGGACTTGAAGTTGAATTCGAACCCCTGGCCCCAATCACGAATGCTGTGGGCCTTGGCGGTGCTGTTAACCACATCGCGCCCCTCCTGGTTGAGGTAGCGGTTCAGCAGCGTCACGTCGGCGTGGCTGTCATCGATAAAATCGGCATGGGCGGACAGCATAAAGCTCGCCATGGCGACACCCACCATGGGGCTTAATAACGTCTTCATTGGTACCGGTCTCCGTCACTGTTCTGAAATGAAAGCGTCAAACGCTTCACACAATTAGGGAGTGGCCAGATGACAGTTCGGAGTCAAACCGGGTGTTTGACGGATGAAATTAAATTTAAGAAAGCCTTTGATTACGGGGGTTTAGCGCGCGTTGGCGAAGATTTCAGCCAGCCAGTCGACAAACACTCGCACCCTCGGTGACATGTGTCGGTTGTGTGGGTAAAGCACTGACACCGGCATTGGCGGCGGTGGCGTTTCGGCGAGGATTTCGCGCATCACGCCTTGGGAAATCAGCTCGGCCATGCGGTAGTGCGGGCACTGGATGATGCCCAATCCCGCTACCGCGCTGGCGGAATAAATCTCTGCGCCAAACACGGAAAGTGCCCCTTCTATGCTGACTTCCTGCAACTGGCCGTCGACCATGAATTCGAACGGAAACAGCTTAGCCGTGGTGCGCGAAACATAGTTCACCGCGCGGTGCTCGCTCAGCTCGGCCAGGCTTTTTGGCTCGCCGTATTTGCGCAGGTACGCCGGGCTCGCGCAGGTGACTTGGCGCAGCGTCGCGACCCGCCGACCAATCAGCGCCGAGTCGCCCAGGGCGCCCGCGCGCAATACGCAATCCACGCCTTCGGCGATCAAGTCGACAAAGCGGTCCGCCTCGCTGATGGACAGTTCGATCTCTGGATAGCGCGCCATGAACTGCGGCAGCGCCGGGATCACAAAGTACTTGGCCAGGGTGCCGTGCAAATCCACGCGCAAGCGGCCCTTGGGCGCGACTGAACGGAAGGCCAGTTCCGCCTCCTCCAACTCAGCCAGCAACTGCACACAGCGCAGGTAATAGGCTTCGCCATCCAGCGTCGGGCGCACACGCCGGGTACTGCGCTCCAGCAGGCGGGTGCCGAGCCAGGCTTCGAACTGGTTGAGGGTGTGCGTCAGGGTGGCGCGGGGCAGGTTCAAATCATCGGCAGCTAGAGTGAAGCTGCTGCGCTCGTAAATCCGTACGAACACTTTCATCGCTTTGACTTGATCCACGCTGGGCACTCTTCTTTGATTGTTGGCGATTTTTGAACAGTCAAGGCAACTTTGGCGCATTTATCGGCTTGGGTAAACATGTGAACCTGCTTCCACACCGAGCCACTCATTCGAAGGAAACCCAATCATGACTAAACAAGTTGCCATCGTTACCGGCGCCTCTCGCGGCATCGGCGCAGTCGTCGCCAAGCAGCTGGCTGCCGACGGTTACGCCGTCGCCATCAACTACGCCAACAGCGCCACAGAGGCCTCCAAGCTGGTCGTGGAGTTGCGCCAGGCCGGCCACCAAGCCATAGCGATCAAGGGCGACGTTTCCAGCGCCGCTGACGTCAAGCGCCTGTTCGACGAGACTGAAGCACAGTTGGGTAAAGTCGATGTGCTGATTAATAACGCCGGGATACTCAAGGTGCTGCCGCTGGCCCAGCACAGCGATGAACTGTACGACCAGAACTTCAATATCCACACCCGTGGCACCTTCAACGCCCTGCGCGAGGCCGCTACGCGGATGAACGACGGTGGGCGGATCGTTAACTTTTCCAGCAGCACCGTCGGCCTCAACTTCCCCGGTTACGCGGTGTACATCGCCAGCAAGGCAGCGGTGGAATCCTTGACCCAAGTGTTCGCCAAGGAAATGCGCGGCCGGGGCATCACGGTCAACGCCGTCGCGCCAGGCCCGGTCGCCACCGAGCTGTTTCTGCATGGCAAAAGCGAAGAACAGATTCAGGGCCTGGCCAAGATGGCGCCACTGGAACGCCTTGGCCAGCCGGAAGATATCGCCCGCGTGGTGTCATTCCTGGTGAGCCCGGCCGGTGGCTGGGTAAATGGGCAGATCCTGCGGGCCAACGGTGGGTTGGTCTGAAACGCGCGCCGCTTTCCTGAGGACGACAGCATGAAATCAATCATTCTGATTACCGGGGCGTCCAGCGGTTTTGGCGCTCTCACGGCCCGCGCCCTGGCTGACGCCGGCCACACCGTCTACGCCAGCATGCGTGAAACCCTGGGGCGCAATGCGCCCCAGGTGGCCGAGGTACAGCGCTACGCCAAGCAGCATCGGGTGGACTTGCGCAGTGTGGAACTGGACGTGGCTTCCAGCGATTCAGTGGAAGCCGGCGTGGCAACAATCGTGGCGAAGTGCGGGCGCCTGGATGTGATCATCCATAACGCCGGACACATGTCGTTCGGACCTGCCGAAGCGTTCACGCCTGAGCAGTTCGCCCAGCTGTATGACATCAACGTGCTGAGCACTCAGCGGGTCAACCGCGCCGCGTTGCCGTACTTGCGCAAACAGGGCCGGGGGTTGGTGCTGTGGGTGTCTTCAAGCAGCGCACGCGGCGGCACACCGCCGTACCTGGCACCGTATTTCGCGGCCAAGGCGGCGATGGATTCCCTGGCGGTGTCGTACGCCAGCGAATTGACCCGCTGGGGCATCGAAACCTCGATCATCGTGCCGGGTGCGTTTACCAAGGGCACCAACCACTTTGTTCACTCGGGCAAGCCGGCCGACCAGACGCGTGCCGCTGCATACAACGACGGCCCATATGCCGGTGTCGCGGATGAAGCGCTCAAGGGCCTGGCCGCACTGGAGCCAGAGGATGCAGATGTGGGAGAGGTGGCGAAAGCTATAGTGGAAATCGTCGACATGCCGTTCGGCACGCGACCTTTTCGCCGGCACATCGACCCGTCAGAGGATGGCGCGCAAATCGTCAACGCGGTGGCTGACCGGGTACGTGGGCAGATGTTCGAACGCATCGGCCTGCAAGACCTGCTCAAACCCACGCACAATGGCGTATGACCTTCTGGCCTTGTGCAAACGTGTGTGGGACGGGCTTGCCCGCGATGGCGGCGAACCAGTCGACTGGGTTCTTGGTTGATACACCGCCATCGCAGCATGGGTATCTACACATCTTGAGTCGCTGATGCCTATTGAGTACATATCCGTTGCTGCGGTCGGGGCTTATAAGGGTTCCGCCCTTACGGCGGCTCACTTTTGATAGAGCGCAA
>Ga0247816_10001148_pt1 | contig 13238 bp, 8 predicted proteins | sample UWRJL209509C1_FD_179930 | JGI IMG/M metagenome (GOLD analysis project Ga0247816, IMG submission 179930) | Plant litter microbial communities from Arlington Agricultural Research Station in Wisconsin, United States - UWRJ-L209-509C-1 | ecosystem: Environmental > Terrestrial > Plant litter >...
AGCCTTCTCGATGGCATCCGCCGCATCGGTCAGGTTGAAGCTGTAACGCAGCATCATCGATACCGACAAAATGGTCGCCAACGGGTTGGCAATGCCCTGCCCCGCGATGTCCGGCGCCGAACCGTGGCACGGCTCGTACATGCCTTTGTTGTTGGCATCCAGGGAAGCCGACGGCAGCATACCGATGGAGCCGGTGAGCATCGAAGCCTGGTCAGACAGGATGTCGCCGAACAGGTTGTCGGTGACGATCACGTCGAACTGCTTGGGTGCACGCACCAGTTGCATGGCGGCGTTATCGACGTACATGTGGCTCAGCTCGACGTCCGGGTAGTCCTTGGCAACTTGCTCGACGATTTCGCGCCACAGTTGGCTGGAAGCCAGAACGTTGGCCTTGTCCACCGAGCAAACCTTCTTGCCACGCACGCGGGCCATGTCGAAACCGACACGGGCGATCCGGCGGATTTCACTCTCGCTGTACGGCAGGGTGTCGTAAGCCTGGCGCTCGCCATTCTCCAACTCACGCACGCCGCGTGGCGAGCCAAAGTAGATACCGCCGGTCAGCTCGCGAACGATCAGGATGTCCAGGCCAGCCACGATTTCAGGCTTGAGGCTGGAAGCGTCAGCCAGTTGCGGGTACAGGATTGCCGGGCGCAGGTTGCCGAACAGGCCCAGTTGCGCACGAATTTTCAGCAGGCCGCGCTCAGGGCGGATGTCACGCTCGATCTTGTCCCATTTCGGGCCACCCACGGCGCCCAGCAGCACCGCATCGGCAGCGCGGGCGCGGTCCAGGGTTTCGTCGGCCAGGGGCACGCCGTGCTTGTCGATGGCTGCGCCGCCGATCACGTCGTGGCTCAGTTCGAAGCCCAGGCTGTACTTGGCGCTGGCCACTTCCAGCACCTTGACCGCTTCGGCCATGATTTCCGGACCAATGCCGTCGCCTGGAAGAATCAGAATCTGCTTGCTCATGCGTTCCTCATTTCATCGTGCGACCTGCCCGCAGGCAGGTCGGGAAAAAGACTGACTAGCGTTCGGCCCACACCACCAGCACATCGGTGCTGAAGGTGCCGTCGGCCTGAATTTCAAAATAATCGCGTACTTCCTGGCCCATCGCCTGTTGCAGCTGCAGGATCGCAGCACGTAATACCTCTGGCGTGCGCATGCGTTCAACCCAAGAGGTGTACTCCAGGCGCAGGCGTTGGCGACTGCTGTTGCGAACATGCAGGCCGGCTTCGCTGAGTTGGCGCATCCACTCACCGGCGGAATAATCGCGCACATGGCTGGTGTCGCGCAGTACTTCGACGGTTTGCAGGTAAGTGTCCAACAGCGGGCTGCCCGGTGACAAGACGTCCACAAAAGCCGCCACGCCACCCGGTTTGAGCACGCGGCGCACTTCCCGCAGGGCCAGGCCGAGGTCGCTCCAGTGGTGAGCCGAGTAGCGGCTGAACACGAAGTCGAACTCTCCATCGGCAAACGGCAGACGCTCGGCGGCGCCGTGCACCGTGCGGATGTTGTCCAGGCCGCGGTCCACCGCAGCGGCGGCGACCACGTCGAGCATTTGCTGCGACAGGTCGTAGGCCACCACTTCTTTAACCAATGAAGCCACGTTGAAGCTGACATGACCGGCGCCGCAACCCAAATCCAGCAGTCGCGCAGCGCCCTGCCCGGCCAGTTCGGCTTGCAGCAGTGCGAACTCGGAGCCTTGAGCGTGAACAGCGCTGCTCAGATAGGCCGAGGCCTGTTCGCCGAATTGTTTTTGCACGACTTGGGTGTGGGCGGTGCTGGTCATGGTGTTTTCCTTGGGTTTTGGGGTGTTTGTACGGGCGCTATCGCAGGCAAGCCAGCTCCTACAGTTGACCGGGTTCACAGGTCAAAAAGTGGGAGCGGGCTTGCCCGCGATGGGGCCCGCACGGCCTACCTCAAATCAAGCATCGCGGAACAGCCAAGGCTGGCTTGCCCGGTGCTTGCTCTCAAACGCGGCAATCGCGTCGCCGTCCTGCAAGGTCAGGCCGATGTCGTCCAGGCCATTGATCAGGCAGTGCTTGCGAAAGGCGTCCACCTCGAAGTGATACACCTTGCCGTCCGGACGCGTCACGGTCTGCGCAGCCAGGTCGACGGTCAACTGGTAGCCCACATCGGCTTCCACTTGCTGGAACAACTCATCCACTTCAGCGTCGCTCAAGATGATCGGCAGCAAGCCGTTCTTGAAGCTGTTGTTGAAGAAGATGTCGGCGTAGCTCGGCGCGATGATGCTGCGAAAGCCATATTCTTCCAGGGCCCACGGCGCGTGTTCACGGCTGGAGCCGCAACCGAAGTTCTCACGGGCCAGCAACACACTGGCGCCTTGATAACGCTCGGCGTTGAGCACGAAGTCCTTGTTCAGCGGGCGCTTGGAGTTGTCCTGGTAGGCATAGCCCACGTCCAGGTAACGCCACTCATCAAACAGGTTCGGGCCGAAGCCGGTGCGCTTGATGGATTTCAGGAACTGCTTGGGAATGATCTGATCGGTGTCGACGTTGGCACGGTCCAACGGCGCGACAAGACCTGTGTGTTGGGTAAAAGCTCTCATCAGGTATTCCTCAGATCAATTCGCGAACGTCGATGAAACGACCGTTGACGGCTGCCGCAGCGGCCATGGCCGGGCTGACGAGGTGGGTACGGCCACCAGCGCCCTGACGCCCTTCGAAGTTACGGTTGGAGGTGGACGCGCAATGCTCGCCGGACTCCAAACGGTCCGGGTTCATCGCCAGGCACATCGAGCAGCCCGGCTCACGCCATTCAAAACCGGCTTCGAGGAAGATCTTGTCCAGGCCTTCAGCCTCGGCCTGGGCTTTTACCAAACCCGAACCCGGCACCACGATGGCTTGCTTGATGGTCGAGGCGACTTTACGGCCCTTGGCAATCACTGCCGCGGCGCGCAAATCTTCGATCCGCGAGTTGGTGCAGGAGCCGATAAATACGCGATCCAACTGAATGTCGGTAATCGCCTGATTGGCTTTCAAACCCATGTACTTCAAGGCGCGCTCGATGGAACCGCGCTTGACCAGGTCGGTTTCCTTGGCCGGGTCCGGCACGTTTTGATCAACGGCCAGGACCATTTCCGGCGAAGTGCCCCAGCTGACTTGTGGCTTGATCTGGGCAGCGTCGAGGGTAACCACCGTGTCGAACACTGCATCGGCGTCGGAAACCAGGTCTTTCCAGGCTTCGACAGCAGCGTCCCAATCGGCACCGCTGGGTGCGAATGGACGCCCCTTGACGTAGGCAATGGTCTTTTCATCCGCCGCCACCATGCCCACACGGGCACCAGCTTCGATGGACATGTTGCAGATGGTCATGCGGCCTTCGATGGACAGGTCGCGAATTGCGCTGCCGGCGAATTCGATGGCGTGGCCGTTACCGCCGGCAGTGCCGATCTTGCCAATCACGGCGAGCACGATGTCCTTGGCGGTGACGCCGAAGGGCAACTCGCCTTCAACCGACACCAACATGTTCTTCATTTTCTTGGCGACGAGGCACTGAGTGGCGAAAACGTGTTCCACCTCGGAGGTGCCGATACCGTGGGCCAAGGCGCCGAAAGCACCGTGGGTGGAGGTATGGGAGTCACCGCAGACCACGGTCATGCCCGGCAAGGTTGCGCCCTGCTCCGGGCCGATCACGTGGACGATGCCCTGGCGCACGTCATTCATTTTGAATTCGGTGATGCCATATTCGTCGCAATAGTCGTCGAGGGTCTGCACCTGAAGGCGCGACACGGTGTCGACAATCGCCTCGATTCCGCCCTTGCGCTCAGGGGTGGTCGGCACGTTGTGGTCCGGAGTGGCAATGATCGAGTCGACGCGCCAAGGCTTGCGCCCGGCCAGTCGCAGGCCTTCGAACGCTTGGGGCGAGGTCACTTCATGGATGATGTGACGGTCGATATAGATCAGCGACGACCCATCATCGCGCCGTTTCACTTCATGGGAATCCCAAAGCTTGTCGTAAAGCGTTTTGCCGGCCATCAGTCGGTCCTCATCAGCGGTGTTTCTATGCCCTGGGCAATTCAATAACCCTTTGGCTTGTGAGGCTGATGGTATGGCGCTACATTAAATAACTCAAATTCATATTTTTTATGCTTTGGATAACCAACTGGAATACCGCAATGGACCTGGCCAACCTCAACGCTTTTATAGCCATCGCCGAGACCGGCAGCTTCTCGGGTGCTGGCGAACGGCTGCACCTGACCCAACCGGCCATCAGCAAGCGCATCGCCGGTTTGGAGCAGCAATTAAAGGTACGCCTGTTTGACCGCCTGGGCCGTGAAGTGGGGCTGACCGAAGCCGGCCGGGCCCTGCTGCCTCGCGCTTATCAGATTCTCAATGTGCTGGATGACACCCGGCGCGCGCTGACTAACCTCACCGGTGAAGTCAGCGGGCGCCTGACTCTGGCCACCAGCCATCACATTGGCCTGCACCGGTTGCCGCCAGTGCTGCGAACCTTCACCCGGGAATACCCGAACGTCGCGCTGGATATTCAGTTTCTCGATTCGGAAGTGGCCTACGAAGAAATCCTCCATGGCCGCGCCGAAGTCGCCGTGATCACCCTCGCGCCCGAACCGCATACGCTGGTGCGGGCCACGCCGGTGTGGGATGACCCGCTGGATTTCGTGGTGGCACCGGAACATAGCCTGATTAATAACGGCACAGTCAGCCTGGCTGACATCGCCAGACACCCGGCGGTGTTTCCCGGCGGCAATACCTTTACCCACCACATCGTCAGCCGGCTGTTCGAGACCCAGGGCCTGACGCCCAACATCGCCATGAGCACCAATTACCTGGAGACCATCAAAATGATGGTCTCCATTGGACTGGCCTGGAGCGTGCTGCCGCGCACTATGCTCGATGATCAAGTGGCGCGCATCGCTTTGCCGGGCATACAACTCAGTCGCCAGCTAGGCTATATCGTGCACACCGAAAGGACGCTGTCGAACGCTGCGCGGGCTTTCATGAGCCTATTGGATGCACAGGTCGATCTGCCAGGGAACCCGGCATGAAGCTGTGCGGCCTATAGACCGTGGAACCCACGTCGAACGCCCATCGAGCCAAGGCCCTTGATAATGCGCAACCCCGTCGACCCCGTGCCACCCCTGCCCCGCATTTACGCCCTCGACCCCCAGGAGGCGGAACAAAGCTGGGACAGCGCGCCGCAATTGCTGGCGGCGCTCAACGCTGCGCGGCTCGGTGCCTGGGCGTGGGAAATCGACAGCGGGCGGATCAGTTGGTCGCGGGGCACCCAGGCGCTGTTCGGCTTCGACCCGCGCCAACCGCTGCCCAAAGACCTGGAATACCTCGACCTGCTCGCCCCAGAAGACCGCGTTAAGGTGGTGCGGGCGTTTCATGCAGTGCTGGCGGGCGAGCCATTTGTGCAAGCCATGCACCACCGCATCCAATGGCCGGATGGCAGCCTGCACTGGCTGGAAATCAGCGGCAGCGTGGTGCCGGACAAGGCCGGGCGACGACGAATGGTCGGCGTGATCCGCGAAATCACCCACCAGCGCGAGCGCGAAAACGCCCTCAGTAACTCGGAAAAACGCTTCGCCACCTTGTTTCACCTCTGCCCGAACATGGTCCTGCTAACCCGCCAGACTGACGGCCTGATCAGTGAAGCCAACCAATATTTCGAAAGCCTGTTCGGCTGGCCGGTGTCCGACGCCATTGGCCGCAGCACCCTGGACCTGGGCCTCTGGGTTGAGCCCGAGCAACGCGCACTGCTGGTAAAAGCGACACAGCGCCAGGGTGAGCCGATCAGCATGGAGGTGCAGTTTCGTGCCAGTAACGGGCAAGTCCACGACGGTACCCTCAGCGCACAGAAAGTCGAACTGGAGGGCGAGGCGTACCTGATCAGCACTTTCGTCGACACCACCGAGCGCAAGAATGCCGAACAAGCCCTGAAGGACAGTCAGGAACGCCTGGACCTGGCCCTGGACTCGGCGCAACTGGGCACCTGGGACTGGCACATCCCCAGCGGCATGCTTTACGGCTCGGCCCGCGCCGCGCAACTGCATGGGCTGGAACCGCAGCCCTTCCACGAACCCTTCGAGGCCTTTTTCGAAGGCATGCCCGACGAAGAACGCGAGAACATGCGCAACGCCTACCGCACCCTGCGCGAAGGCCCAGCCGGCAACTACCAACTGACCTATCGCGTGCAACTGGAAGACGGCAGTTCGCGCTTCCTGGAGAGTCGCGCCCGCCTCTATCGTGATGAACTGGGCGCTCCTTCGCGCATGGCCGGTACTCTGCTGGACATCACCGACCAGGTGGAGCGCGAACAACGCCTGAGTGCGTCGGAAGAAAAATTCGCCAGCCTGTTCCTCGCCAGCCCCGATCCGATTTGTGTCACGCGCCTGGAAACCGGACAGTTCATCGAGATCAACCCGGCGTTCACCCAAACCTTCGGCTGGACCGCCGCCGAGGTGATCAACAATAACGCCGAACAGATCGGCCTGTGGGACGACTCCACCAAGCGCCTGCAACGCATCGAGCAGGTCATCCGCGAGCAGGCCTTGAGCAACGTGGCGATCACCGTCCATCACAAAGATGGCCAGAGCCTGACCTGCGTTATTTCCAGCCGCATGATTCAGGTGGGCGACCAACCCTGTATCGTCACTACCTTGCGCGATATCACCCAGCAGCAGCGTTCTGAGGCGGCGCTCAAGGCCAGCGAAGAGAAGTTTGCCAAAGCCTTTCATTCCAGCCCGGACGCGGTGTCGATCACCGAGCGCGATACCGGGCGTTATGTAGAGGTCAATGACGGGTTCTGCCGGTTGACCGGCTATAGAGCCGAAGAGGCGATTGGCCTGACGCTGTACCAGATCGGCATCTGGGCCGATGAAAACCAGCGGGCCGCGCTGTTGGCAGAGCTACAGATCAAGGGCCGCATCCATCATTTGGAAATGCTGTGGCACAACAAGCGCGGCGAACTGCTGGCGGTCGAAGTGTCGGTGGAGCCCATCACCCTGAATGAAACGCCGTGCCTGCTGTTGACGGCACGGGACGTCAGCCTGCTGAAAAACGCCCAGGCGCAGATCCGTCACCTGGCTTACCACGACCCGCTAACCAACCTGCCCAACCGCGCCTTGCTGATGGACCGCCTGAGCCAGCAGATTGCCCTGCTCAAACGGCACAACCTGCGGGGCGCCCTGCTGTTTCTCGACCTGGATCACTTCAAGCACATCAACGACTCCCTCGGCCACCCGGTAGGTGACACGGTGCTGAAAATCGTCACCGCGCGCCTCGAAGCCAGCGTGCGCATGGAAGACACCGTGGCACGCCTGGGGGGCGACGAGTTTGTGGTGCTGCTCAGCGGCCTGGACGGCACGCGCGCGGAAGTCAGCGCACAGGTCCAGGAGCTGGCCGATACCTTGCGCGAACTGCTGTCCGAACCGATGTTTCTCGACGGCCACCGTTTACAGGTCACACCGAGCATCGGCGTGGCGCTGATTCCCGATCACGGCTCGACTCCGGCCGATTTGCTCAAGCGTGCCGACATCGCCCTGTATCGGGCCAAGGATTCGGGGCGCAACACCACGCAGATGTTCCACAACAGCATGCAGAAAACCGCCAGCGAGCGGCTGCGCATGGAAACCGACCTGCGCCTGGCCCTGTCGCGTGGCGAGTTCAGCGTGCATTACCAACCGCAGGTGGATGCCAGGGGCAATCAGATCGTCGGCGCCGAGGCGCTGGTGCGCTGGCAGCATCCGCAATTGGGCGCCCAATCTCCGGCTGAGTTCATCAAGGTTCTGGAAGACAGCGGGCTGATCCTTGAGGTAGGCACCTGGATTCTTGACGAGGCCTGCGGGGCGTTCGCACAGTTGATCGACGAGGGGTTGTTGGACCCATTGAATTTCAGTCTGTGCGTGAATATCAGCCCACGGCAGTTTCGCCAGAACGACTTTGTTGAGCGGGTGGAACGTAGCCTGCATCGGCATAACTTGCCGTATAGCTTGCTGAAGCTGGAAATCACCGAAGGCATCGTGATCCAGAACCTGGACGACACGATCGTAAAAATGCGCCGACTTAAAAAGCTCGGTGTGAGCTTTGCCATGGATGATTTCGGCACCGGCTATTCGTCGCTGACCTACCTCAAGCGCCTGCCGGTGGATGCGCTGAAGATCGATCAATCGTTTGTGCGGGATGCGACTCATGATCCGAACGATGCGGAAATCATCCGGGCGATTGTGGCCATGGCACGTAGCTTGAACCTGGAGGTGATTGCCGAAGGAGTGGAAACGCCGGAGCAGTTGGCGTTTTTGCAGGGGTTGGGCTGCCATTTGTATCAGGGGTATTTGCACAGCAGGCCGCTGCCGCTGGATCAGTTTAAGCAACTGCTGGGGTAGTTGGCGGCCACCCGATAATGGGCGGATGGCCGCCTGTTCAGAGGCTAAAAGAATTAGCGTGAGACTCAGCCCATCTTAAACCTGTTAAGTAAATCACTAAGGAAGCTGCCAATCCCGCTCATGGCACTTGCAATGGGTTTGAAGATGCTGCCGATAGTGTCGGTAATGGGTTTGAAGATGCCGCTAATAGCTTTGCCAATACCGCCAAAAAGCTTACTAAAGAAGCCACCCTTCTTTTTAGGCTGAGGCAGAACGGCATTGCACGGAGGCCGGGGGCGGCAGGAAGGTGGCTGGTGGCAGTGACCGAAATGAAAACTACCGTTCGCGCCCACTGAGGCCATTGAACGCATCAAGTCAGAATTTTGGCTGTCTGCCTGAGGCGACGGTGTTGGGCGTGGGGAAAATAGACTAACAATGCTACCTATACCAAACATGAGTGTTGCTCCTGTGAAGTTGGCCAACTTATAAATAAGTAAAAATCCCCCTAACCCAGTTAGTCAGTGAAATTTTTACTTACCCTCAGTGGCCGATGGCTTCTCGGAGGTTCCGGCACCCATGTAACAACGAAATACAAACCACAAAAAAGAGCGCGTCATGCGCCCAGGCCCCCTTGTAGGAGCGAGCTTGCTCGCGAAAAACCCCAAGGCACCGCGTTAAATCAGGATGCCTGCGTTATCGTTGACGCTCTTCGCGAGCAAGCTTGCTCCTACAGAAGGCAAAGCCGCTTCGGGATGAGCCATGCCGAGCAGCCGGCTGACTTGCTGCAGGTCAGTCTCACGGCGCATGGCGGTAAACAACTCCACCGCCTGCGGATAATTACGGGTCAGCATCGCCAGCCATTGCTTCAATCGGCCTGGAGCTTGGCGTTCAGTCAGTTGCGCCACCGATTGCGTCCAGAACTCCTGGAGCATCGGCTGCATCTGTGCCCAGGTCATCTCCACCACTTCTTCACCCGCGCGGGCGGCCGCAATTTGCCGGGCAAGATCAGGGCGCGATACCAGGCCACGGCCCAACATGATGTCCTCGACGCCACTGATTTCGCGGCAACGCCGCCAGTCTTCGACGCTCCAGATATCCCCGTTGGCGAACACCGGCACCTTGACCACGTCCTGCACGCGCGGGATCCATTCCCAATGGGCTGGCGGCTTGTAACCATCGGCCTTGGTCCGCGCATGCACCACGATATGCGCCGCGCCGCCTTCGGCCAACGCCGTGGCGCAGACCAGTGCGCCATCCGGGCTATCAAAACCCAGGCGCATCTTCGCGGTGACCGGGATATGCGCCGGCACCGCACGGCGTACGTGCTCGACGATCTGGTTGAGCAACTCCGGCTCCTTGAGCAGCACCGCGCCGCCTCGGGACTTATTGACGGTCTTGGCCGGGCAACCGAAGTTCAGGTCGACCACCTGCGAGCCCAACTCACAGGCCAGCGCGGCGTTTTCTGCCAGGCACACCGGGTCCGAACCGAGCAGTTGCACACGCAACGGCACGCCGGCAGCGGTTTTTGCACCGTGCAGCAGTTCGGGGGCGAGCTTGTGGAAATAGGCGGGCGTCAGCAGGCGGTCGTTGACCCGGATGAACTCGGTCACACACCAATCAATCCCGCCAACTCGGGTCAGCACGTCCCGCAGGATGTTGTCGACCAACCCCTCCATGGGCGCCAAAGCAATTTGCATGGAAAACACTCAACGAAAAACGTGGCGCAGTTTACTGGGTTTCCCGTGGCAACGTTACCCCGGACGTCAGATGAGCAACGCCGGGCCATAACCGTCGATAAACTCCGTCGGCATGCGCTTGGGCTTGCCGCTCGACAGCTCGATACACACGAAAGTGGTTTGCGCACGCAGCAAAGTGGTGCCGTCGCTGGGGCGTACCAGTTGGAAGCGCCGGGTCATTTTCAGGCGCTGGTCCCAGTCGACAATCCAGGTAGCGAGTTGCAGGTCGTCACCCTCGTAACCGGCCGCCAGGTAATCGATCTCGTGGCGCACCACGGCCATGGCGCGGTCCAGTCGGCGGTACTCGGTAAGATCCAAACCCAGGCGCTGGGAATGACGCCAGGCGCAGCGCTCCAGCCAGGACACGTAAACCGCGTTGTTGGCGTGGCCCAGGCCATCAATGTCTTCAGTACCGACCTGCAGATCGATGATAAACGGCTTCGCCAAATCCCAGCCCATGCCTTGCTCCCGGTCGATTAATGTCGGCGGCGAGCAGTGTAACCCATCGCCCGGCTCAGGCGGTTTGCCGCTCCGGCAAGCGGCGGCCGGCGAGCAACGCCAATACCGCTTCGACCACGCGTGGATCCGCCAGCACTTTTTGATGCCCGCCTTGTTCCAGGCGCAACAAACGGCTGTCGAACCAGGCGTCATGGATCACCTGCGAGGCCTTGACCGAGACGAAGTTATCGTCTTCGGCATGCACGATCAGGCCAGGGATATTCATTTGATAATGCGCGACATCCAGATGCTTGAGCGGCATGCCAAGAGACAGTTCGACTTCCTGGATAAACGCCGAGCGGGCGCGCGCCGGTAGCCCGACCATACCGGCAAAACCGCGTAGCACGTCGAGAAAGCGCGAGGGCGCGGCGATGCTCACCAAGGCCTCGGTACGCAGCCCCAGTTGCACGGCCAGCATCGCGCTGGCGCCGCCCATGGAATGCCCGACCACTGCATGCAGCGGTGGCAGCTCGGCGGCGGCTTCAAGCATGGCGCGGGCGAACAGCAGCACATGGGCCTCACGCCCCGGTGAGCGACCATGGGCGGGACCGTCCAGGGCAATCACCGAATAACCTGCGTCCACTAGCGCCGTGATCAGGCTGGCGAACTGAGTCGGCCGGCCTTCCCAGCCGTGCATCAGCAATACCGCCGGGCCTTGCCCCCACTTCAGTGCCGAGAGACCAAAACGCAAGGTGATGCGCTCGGACTGCGCCAGCAGCGGAAGCTCCCAGTCCCGCGGCGGAAGATCCCGCGGGGTCATGAACGCCCGACGCATCTTGCTGGCGACCGTTTGCGGCGCCAGCCGACCCAAGGTGCCATTGACGCTGCGAATCCATTTCAACGTGCCCATCGCCTATTCCTCAGCCCAGAAGCCGTTTTTAACGCACTGCGGACTTGGCCGCGCGCAACACACGATCCGACAGCTCACCCGGCCCCAGCGCACGGGCCAGCGACAGGCCGCCGATCATCAGCGCCATATCGGCCAGGGCCTTGTCGATTTCTTCCGGGGTAACGGCCAACTGCGCAGCCATCAACTCGCAGTGCTCGTTCAATGCCTGGCGAAACTCATCGGGCAAGCGACTCATCTCCCCTACCGTGGCCGGTATCGGGCACGCCTGGGTGGTCGCGTCACGGTGTTTGCGCGACAGGTAAAACGCCGCGGCCAGGGCGCGACGCTCTTCGCCGGTGAGCTGCGAATCCATGTCGTCAATAGAGGCGCGACGCCGGGCCAGCAATTGCGTGAAGGCCTCCAGCATCAACGCGTCCTTGCTTTCGAAGTGCGCATAGAACCCACCCACGGTGAGGCCTGCGGCACCCATCACCTCTCCCACACTCGGCTCGGCCGGGCCGCGCTGGATCAATGCGGCGCTGGCAGCTTGCAGAATGCGTTCGCGGGTTTGCGCTTTTTTATCGTTCATCGTTGCCTCCGAATTTCATGCTTCAAATATTATTACCATAATAATATTTAGCAAGCCACAGGCATGACCATTGGTCAGAAGAACATTTAGGGGATAGGAGGTGAGGAATGAGGATTGGCCAAACGCCAGACAAACAAAAGGGCCATTCAATAATTGAATGACCCTTAAAAATCCCGCAGAGCGGGTAATCGTGGCGTCCCCTAGGGGACTCGAACCCCTGTTACCGCCGTGAAAGGGCGGTGTCCTAGGCCACTAGACGAAGGGGACACAAACCTTCTATACAACATGATCAGCGCTGAGAACTGATCGATTCAAGGACGGTGTGGCCAGACCTTGAACCTGTAAATTGGTGGAGCTAAACGGGATCGAACCGTTGACCTCTTGCATGCCATGCAAGCGCTCTCCCAGCTGAGCTATAGCCCCTCGTCGGTGAGGACGGGGCGAATCTTAATGGCGTAATAGAAAGCTGTCAAATTTATTTTCAACAATTTTCAAAATTTTTTGCCGAGATAACAATCACTTACCGACTAAACCCCGGAAAACCGGGGTTTGGCCGTTACAACAGCTTACTTAAGCGATGGCGCCCAGCAGCTTTTCCCATTCCTTGTTTTCTTTCTTCGACACTCCCCCAAGCAAATCAAGGGCTTGGCGCAGACGGAAACGAGTCAGGTCCGGGCCGAGAATTTCCATGGCATCCAGCACCGACACCGAACTCGCCTGCCCGGTGATAGCGGCAAACATCAGCGGCATGGCGTCGCGCAGTTTCAACTCCAGGGATTCGACCACCGCCTGAATCGTCGCAGTGATTGCATCCTTCTCCCACTGACGCAGGCTTTCCAGCTTCCACAGGATCAGCTGCATCAACTGCCGAACCTGATCAGCCGAGAGCTTCTTCGACTCAAACAGCTTCACATCGGGGTTCACCCCACCGGCAAAGAAGAAACTCGCCAACGGTGCCACCTGGCTGAAGGTCTCTACCCTGCCCTGCACCAGCGGCGCGATCTTCATCATGTACTCGGGGTTCAACGCCCACTGCTGCACGCGGCTGGCGAACTCTTCCACCGGCAGGTCACGCAGCCACTGGCCGTTGAGCCACGACAGCTTCTCGATGTCGAAGATCGGCCCGCCGAGAGACACACGCGACAGGTCAAAGTTATCGACCATTTCCTGCAGCGAGAACTTCTCGCGCTCGTCCGGCATCGACCAGCCCATGCGACCCAAATAATTGAGCATCGCCTC
>Ga0247816_10001150_pt1 | contig 13225 bp, 7 predicted proteins | sample UWRJL209509C1_FD_179930 | JGI IMG/M metagenome (GOLD analysis project Ga0247816, IMG submission 179930) | Plant litter microbial communities from Arlington Agricultural Research Station in Wisconsin, United States - UWRJ-L209-509C-1 | ecosystem: Environmental > Terrestrial > Plant litter >...
CCGCATCAGCAGTATTATCTTCTAATATCAATATTTTAATATCTTCTTTTATGTGATATGGAATCATAATTTTAGATTAAATAATCGTTTGCTTTAAAATTTATATAGCAGGCTGGCTGAGAATCATCCAGTACATTCCCATTTCTTTTATGGCATTAAAAAAATTATTGCTGTCAACAGGTTTTACTATATAACTGTTGGCACCAAGGCTGTAGCATTTTGCTATATCAGGATCTTCCTGCGAAGAGGTCAGTATAACCACCGGAATTGATCTAAGATTAGCATCGCTCTTAACTTTTTCCAATACTTGCATCCCTGACATTTTTGGCATTTTTAAATCTAAGAGAAAAAGTTTTGGATATGCTTTTGGATTTCTTTCGGCATAAATTCCCCTGCAGTATATAAAATCGAGTGCCTCAGCTCCATCCTTAACATGCAAGAGTTTGTTTGTAAAACCACTTTTATTTAATGCGCGTATTGTTAATAAAGCATCTTCCATGCTGTCTTCGGCAAATAAAATTTCAATATCGTCGTAATTCATTTTTATATTTTTTAATGTTTAATATCAGGCAGGCTAAAGTAAAATTTAGCGCCCTCGTCTAGTTTTGATTCCGCCCATACAGTTCCGTGGTGGCGGTTTACTATTTTTTGCACAATTGCCAGGCCAATGCCCGTTCCGGAAAACTCTTCCTGTGAATGAAGGCGTTGAAAAACACCAAACAATTTATCGTAATATTCCATATCAAAGCCAGCGCCCCAATCCTGTATGCTATAGATAATTTTATTGTTTTTCGATGTTGAAGTTATTTTAATACGGGTTTCAGGTTTATGTTTTGAATATTTTATTGCATTTGAAATTAAGTTTACCCATACCTGTTTAATAAGTGAGGGATCACCATTTGAAGGAGCAAGTTCATCAAGTTCAAATATTGGATTGTTTTCGTCTTTTTCTATCGCTATGTCGCTAATAACTCCGTTTACTAATGCTGTCATATTTATATTGGTAGAAGATACCTGTTTACGTCCTAATTTACTAAATGCCAGTAAGTCATCTATTAGTACTCCCATTTTATTGGAGTTTTTAATTATGGCATTAAACATGTTTTTCCCATCTTCATCAATTAAATCAATATGGTCTTCTATTAAAATTTGGGTATAACCATTAATGGCACGTATAGGAGCCCGAAGATCATGAGAAACAGAATAAGAGAAGGATTCCAGCTCTTCCTGGGCTTTTTTAAGCTCATCGTATGCAAGGGTTAGTTCTTTGCTTCGTTTTTCCTGATAAGCAAGTTCTCTGTTTTTTACAATCAATTCGGCGGCACGTTTTTGCTTTTCAACCTTTCTTTTCTCCTTCAGAATATTTTCTGCAGCCAGTTTTTTATTTGCAATGATCAATTCAGCGGCACGTTTTTCTTTTTCTTTGCTTTGTACGGCAAGTTCTTTATTGGCTACAATTAATTCCTTTGCTCTTTGTTCTTTTTGTTCGTTTTGAAATTTTAATTCTTTATTGGCAATTACCAGTTCAGCGGCACGTTTTTCTTTTTCTTCATTCTGAAAAGCAAGTTCTTTATTAGCGACAGCCAATTCAGAGGCGCGTTTTTCCTTTTCCTGTGCCTGTACCGCCAGCTGTAAAAATTGGTTTTTCGAAAGAGTAATGTCTGTAGCTAATTTTAAAATTTTATAAGGCTTACCCAAAATATCCAGGATGGGATTGTAACTTCCTAAAAGCCATATTAACTTTCCGTCTTTGGCCACCCTGATGAATTCATCTTTTTGATAAATCCCTTTTTTTAGGTTGCTCCAGAACAATTGATAGGCATTGGATTGTGAATATGCAGGATCAACTAAAAGACGATGATGTTTTCCTAACAAATCGGCCTCATTGTAATCCATAATTTCCAGAAAATTTTTATTTACACTAAGGATATTTCCATCAAGATCAAACTCTATTGATGCATTTGAAGTATCAATAGCATTAACATGATTGTTTAACTGCTGTTCTTTTGCTTTTAGCAGCTCCTTAAGGTTTTGGTTTTCTACTGTTAGATTTTTGTTATTTTCAAAGGAAGTGTTTTGATCGTTTTCTTTTTCATGAAAAGATATTTGATCTGAGAAAAGGACTGTTTCCTTTTTGTCATTTTTTTCTTGGATATTCATATAAAGCAAAGTTATATTTAGAAAAATAATGGCAATAATTTGCTGGAAAAACACCTATATTTTAGTAATTATTAGAACGGATACCTAAAAATAATTTTAGGATTATAAACGAATATAGCGAAATTAAGTGATTTAACACTTACTTATTTCTATTATTTATAGGATAAAGTAAGTACCGTAAAATAAAATGTAATAAACGATGCACTTTAACAGCTATTTTAATTAAATAGTTATTCTTTTTATTCCAGGATGAATGTATAGTTAAATTAAGTACCTTTCTCACAAATAAATATAAATGAATTTATGAATAAAGGCGGACCAATAATTATTATAGAAGATGACCAGGATGACCAGGAAATTCTGGCATTGGTGTTTAAGGAACTTAATTATAAGAACGAAATCATTTTTTTTGGTGATGGAGAATTGGCACTTGATTATTTAACTGCAACGGCGGTTGAGCCCTTTATTATTTTCTCAGACATTAATATGCCAAAATTAAATGGAATAGAGTTACGTTCAAAAGTTCACGAAAACGAAGATTTGAGAATGAAATCGATTCCTTATTTATTTTTTAGTACTGGTGCCGAACAGCAGCATGTTGTTGAAGCTTATTCAAAATCTGTACAGGGTTTTTTTATAAAGCCTTCCGATTTTACAGAAATGAAAAACCTGATAAAAAACATTGTAGATTATTGGCAGAAATGTGTTTCTCCAAATTATATAAAATAAATTTTCTTCGATTTTCACCTTTAATTTTTAATCTTCATATCGGTGAAGTCAAGTACAGAAAAGTTCAAAGCCTCTAAAAATGTTTTTGCATTTTTAGAGGCTTTTTTAATTAGTTTTCTTCATGTTTTTTTATTGAAGATTTTATCTTCAAAATCATTATTAAAGAATCTTAGCACATATTCCTGCCCTTTTTAATTCTAAAAAAGAGCAATTGCAGAGTGGGCGATATTCCAATAAATTTTTAAATAAAATAGCGCTGATTTTTGCAACTGATATCTAATACAGCTCTTTTAAATAGGCAATTGCAACAAAAGGGATAGTTTTTTGATACAAAAGAGTACCATGAAGTAATGAAATTTTTAATGAGGTTTGCAAATACAATTTTTATACACGGTAAACAGATAGAGGGATGTTTTTTTAATCTTTGAAATAAAGTAATTTATTAAAAAATGATCGACTTTCATTTTAATATTAGTTTTCTCCAGATTAATAAATAATGCTTTTCTGTAAATCTACTTTTTTATAATACTGTTGGAGCGCAGTTCAAAATAAGTAGGCATACCTGAGATAGATATTAAATCTGCCTATTAAATAATAATTCTATCCTATTAACAAACAACCTAAAAAATGAAGAAACTCTTTTTACTAACCTGTATTGCTGTAATTTTTCAAAATGTTAATTCGCAAAACAAGGTTACGGAGATAACAATGGAAAAAACAGAAAATAAAACCATCATTAATAAACATATTTACGGTCATTTTGCAGAACATCTGGGACGATGTGTATATGGTGGACTTTTTGTTGGAGAAAACAGTAATATCTCAAATACAAAAGGAGTTCGTAATGATATAATTAAGGCATTAAAAGAATTAAAAGTACCTAATCTTCGCTGGCCAGGCGGATGTTTTGCCGACACCTATCACTGGAAAGATGGAATTGGACCCAAAAAAGATCGACCAAGTATTGTAAATCGTTGGTGGGGAGGAACTGTTGAAGATAATAGTTTTGGTACACATGATTTTTTGGATATGTGTGAAGTTTTGGGTGCAGAACCTTATTTGGCAGGAAACGTTGGGAGCGGTTCTCCTCGTGAATTAGAAGAATGGATTCAGTATGTAAATTATGAATCAGGTACTCCGATGTCTGATTTAAGAAAGAAAAATAATAGGGAAAAACCGTGGAAAGTTACTTTTTGGGGAGTAGGTAATGAAATGTGGGGATGTGGCGGAAATATGACGGCCGAATATTATTCTAATTTATATCGACAATTTGCCACTTTTATGCCCGATGCAAATGGTGCCGCCAAACCATTCAGGATAGCCTCTGGTGCTAATGGAGAGGATTATCACTGGACAGAAGTTTTAATGCGCGATATTCCAAAGGGATTAATAGAAGCGGTTGCTTTACACTGGTATTCGGTTATAAATTGGGAAAAGAAAGGATCATCCATCAAATTTGATGAAAGTCAGTATTTTGAAACAATGCATTCAGCTCTTAAAATGGAAGAATTGGTTCAAAAACATTCTGCCATCATGGACAAATACGATCCGGAAAAGAAAATTGCTTTGATAGTAGACGAGTGGGGAGGATGGTTTGATAGCGATGGAGGAAACGAAGGAGGCGTTTTATATCAGCAAAATACAATGCGGGATGCGATGATTGCAGGCGTAACATTGAATACATTTAATAATCATGCTGATAGGGTAAGAGGAGCAAATTTGGCTCAAATAGTCAATGTTTTACAGGCTGTTATCCTGACTAATAAAGAAAAAATGCTGCTTACTCCCACTTATCACGTAATGAAAATGTATAATGTGCATCAGGATGCTCAACTAATCCCTTTAAAAATAGAGTCGCCAAAATATATTTTTGATAAAAAAGAATTACCGGCTGTTTCTATTTCAGCCTCAAAAGATAAAGCCAATTTAACTCATATTTCAATTGTGAATATTGATTTGAAAAATGAAAATAAAATTAAAATAGATTTAAAAGAACTGGGGATCAAAGATATTAAAGGATACGTATTGTCTTCATCAAAGGTTCAGGACTACAATACTTTTGAGGATCCAAACAAAATAGTTCCGGTTGTTTTTAATAAATTTTCAATAAAAGCAGATAAATTAGAAGTAACAATTCCGCCTTTTTCTGTTGTGGTTCTGGAAGGAAAATAAACCAGCCAGCAAGTAAAGGAGACTACCTGTTACCTCTGGGAATAAGCTTGAGATAGATTGAATAAAACTTTTGCTATATTTGAATGTTAGCGACTAGTCAAAAGAAATCTAAACAAAAAGAAATATGGGAGTTTACCTTTGATAAAATTATAAAAGAAGAGCTTTCTTATGAATCGAATTCCATTAAATAAATCTAGATAAAGCACTCCTTATAAAATATTTTTTATTTTAAAAGGAGTTTTATTGATTTAATAAATGTACACTAATTAACCTAAAAATTAGCCGTTTACTGTATTTCCTCTTTGACCATTTTAATATGAAAAAAAATATAAGACAAATCTGCATACCTCTACTCGTACTATTTTGGATCGTTTCTTTCCAAAATATTATAGGGCAGCAGTCCTATGTTTTTCATCATTTAGAAACAACGCAAGGTCTTTCTAATAATAATGTAAAATCTTTTTTAAGAGATAGTTATGGTTTTCTTTGGATTGGTACTGAGTCTGGATTAAACAGATATGACGGATATGAATTTAAGGTTTATAAAATGCATTCAGGTGTGTCTAATGCATTGTCATCAAATGATATACTTGAATTACAGGAAGATGGTCTCGGTAATATCTGGATAGACTTTGGATATTCTTATATGGTTTATAAAAGAGATAAAGATTCCTTTTCAGACCCAAAATTGTTGTTGCTTAATCTGGGTATAGAGACAGATTTTAATCCTAAAGTTTTTGTCGATAAAAACCGTAATCTATGGGTGATAAACAAAAAGAAAATATTTTTTCACGATTTTAGGAAAAAGAAAACGGATGTATTCCAATTAAAAACAACTTTAGAAGGTGAACTTTCTATTGCGGATAGCGGTGAATTCCTGTACGCAATTCGGTATGATTCAGGGGTTTGTTTTAAGGTGAACAAAAAATTAGGGGTTGTGACATTTATAGAATTACCGGACAATATTAAACAAAATGCTATTAGCGCTCTCAATATAATTTATACAGACAGCAATAAAGGTTTGTGGATTTGTTCGGATAAAAGCGAACAGGTCTTTTACAAAAAGAATGCAGCTGAACCTTGGAAGCGATTTGAATTGGCTTCGGGATTAAGAACTCAGGCCAATCATATCACCAGTATTATCGAAAACCAACCGGGACAGATCTGGGTAGGAACAGACCACAAAGGATTGTTTATTTATGACAAAGGAAAAGATCGGTTTGAAAATCTCGTATCTGATCCATGGGTAGAGACAGGTCTGTCATCGAATACTGTAAAGTGTCTTTACAAAGACAACAACGAGACTATTTGGGTTGGATATACTAAAAAGGGATTATCCTATTGTCATGAAAGTTTTCGGAATTTTATCAATTTCAGACATCACCAATGTTCCGATATCATGTCTATAATGGAAGATCATCAGGGGAATATATGGTTAGGAACAGATGGAAACGGATTATATATAAAAGATAAAAAATCAGAAGCGGTCAGAAAACTCCCGGTTCCGGACATTGCCATAATATCAATTTTGGAAGACAGGAAGAATCGTGTTTGGATTGGTACCTATCAAAAAGGACTTTTTTGTTATGAAAATGGCAAAATGACCCAGTATACAACAAAGAACAGCAAATTAACCTATAATAGTATTTGGAATTTAAAAGAAGACCGCTACGGAAATATATGGATAGGACCACTGGGTGGAAAAATCCAGGTATTACCACAAGACTCGGATAGTTTTAATTCTGTGATTAATCCATTTGATGATATTGTCTATGCGCTGGATATGTTTTATGATGGTGGTGACAAAATGTATTTTGGAACTGTAAGTGGATTATTAGTAATTGATATTACCAATTACAAAAAGATTTCATATCATGGCAATAAGAGAGGAAATCAAGATTTCCCTCAGGTTCAAATTTCAAATGTCTATAAAGATAAACGCGGTTTGTTATGGTTAGGTAATAACGATGGACTGACTATCTGGAATCAAAAAAAGGATACCCTTTATTTTTTTAACAAAGAGAATGGTTTGTGCGATAACTTAATTAAAGGTATAACAGAAGATAATTTCAATAATATTTGGGTACCAACAAGCAACGGACTTTCAATACTTACAGTGAGGCCAACATCAAATGGAGATTTTACTTTTTCAAGTAAAAATTATTCCGTCAAAGATGGCCTTGCCAATAATTATTTTAATGACCGAGCTTTTTGCAAATTGCAAAATAATGATATTGTCCTTGGTAATGTAGAAGGATATACGGTTTTGAACCCAAATAAGATGTATGAAAAAGATCAATCTACATCAAAAGTCATTTTTACTGAATTGACCGTAGGCAACAATACTATTCAGGTCGACTCTTATTACGATGGTCGCAAGCTGCTCGACCATTCAATGCAATTAACTTCGGAGTTAAATTTCAGGCATGATGATAAACTTATTTCCTTACAGTTTACTACAGGAAATTTACTGAATGCCGATAAGGTGAAATATGTTTATCAGATAAAAGGTTTTAATACACAATGGATACCAACCCAAAAAAATAAAATAGTAATATCTTCACTTCCAACAGGCAATTACAAACTTTTAATAAAAGCACGTAATAGTGATGGTGTCTGGAGCAATGTCCCGACAGAATTATCTATTAATGTAATGCCTCCTTTCTATTTTTCAATTTGGGCTTTTATTATATATGCTATTTTGATTATTGGTGCACTAATATTTTTTGTTCGTAAAACAAAAGAAAAACACCAAATAAAACTGGAGCAGCATCGTATACAGATGGATCATGAGAAAGAAATGCATATTAATGAGATCAAGTTAAGGTTTTTTACCAATATTAGTCATGATTTGCGTACACCACTAACGCTCATTATTACTCCTTTGCAGATTTTATTGAATGATGCAACGAGTGAAAGTATGAGAAAAAAAATAAGTGTTATGTATAAAAATGCACAACAGCTTATGACATTAATAAACTCACTGCTTGATTTTCATAAACTGGATGTTGGAGTCGAGAGACTGAATTTAAAATCGGACGATTTTGTTCGTTTTATTAATGAAATTTACCTTTTATTTTGTGTTTATGCAGAAGAGCGTAATATTAATTTGCTGTTATTGAGTGATATTGAAAGTTTAGAAATGTCCTTTGATCGTGATAAGATTCAGAAAACATTTTCAAATTTACTTTCAAATGCATTCAAATATACTTTAGACGGAGGTACAATAAAGATCCATATAAAAAAAGATAGAGATAATGTTTGTGTTAGTGTTTCTGATACGGGCTGTGGTATTAGTCATAAAGAAAAAGAACATATTTTTGAACGCTTTTATCAGGCTCAGCAAGAAGAGGAGAAAACAGGAACAGGTATAGGATTGCATATTGTAGCCGAATATATTAACCTTCATGGAGGAACAGTAAATGTTACAGATAATGTTCCGCAGGGCAGTGTTTTTACCTTCCAGATTCCAATTAGAATGGAAGATTTAAATATGGACGAAGAAAATTTACCGGAAAATATTCTGGAAGAATTTCCTGTTGAGCAAGACGAACAAGCTTTTGCGGTTACAAATAAAAAAATACTATTATTTGTAGACGACAACAATGATTTTTGTGAATTTATTAAAGATAATCTTGAAGATACCTATACCGTAATAACGGCTAATAATGGAGAAGAAGCACTGCAATTGCTGCAAAAGTTTAATGTGACCATTATTGTCAGCGATGTAATGATGCCCGTTATGAATGGCATCGAACTTTGTAAAAAGATCAAAACAAATATCCATTGGTCTCATATTCCCGTTATTCTATTGACGGCGCGTACCGCTGAAGAACATATAGTAGAAGGCTTGGAACTTGGTGCGGATGATTATATAACCAAACCTTTTAATTTTAATTTGCTAAAACTGCGCATTCAGAAATTTGTAGAATGGACAGAGAAAAGTCATGTCTCGTTTAGCCAGAAGTTAGATGTTTCTCCTTCAGAAATTACAATTACTTCATTAGATGAAGCGCTAATTGCAAAAGCTATTAAAATTGTAGAAGAACATATAAGTGATATTGAGTTTTCTGTTGAATCACTTAGTATAGCTTTAGGTCTAAGCCGTGGTCATTTATACAAAAAATTGGTTGCTATTACCGGCAAAGGCCCAATTGAATTTATTCGAACAATACGATTAAAACGCGGGCGCCAGCTTCTCGAAAAAAGCCAAATGCAAATTGCAGAAATAGCATACGAAGTAGGGTTTAATTCGCCAAAAAGATTCGCCAAGTACTTTAAGGAAGAATTTGGTTTTTTACCTTCTGAATACTTACGCATTTATAAACAACAACAATAATAATAGCTGTTGAGAGAAATTATTAAATGCCTAAAAATTTGAATAGCCTCCTGCTTTAGCTGGAGGTCAATCGAATCACGTTACATTGAATGCTTTAGCCCAATAAGCTGCAAGTTTAAACATCTTTACAGAAATGTGGCTAAAGCCATTCTTTTTGCTTTCTACTTCGACTATTCAATTTAGAAACAAAACAAAAAGTAAATGAATTACACTATTTCAAAATCTTAGTGACATACTTCCTTAAAAATTTCAGATTGATTTATAAATGCATTTGACAGTATAGGTTTTTCATTTAATACAATTGATGCACTCTTGGGATACAAAGGGAAACGTCGTATAGCCTTGTTTTCTTGTTATTTTGTTTGTTAAGAATCATTTTATTAACTATTGACCAAATTTTTAAATTATGAGAAAAAAATTACTCATTGTTTTTGGCTGTTTATTTACTGAAGCCTGTTTGCAAAATCAAGTAATTTCTATTCTCAACTTACTCTTTTTTATACTATGAAAAAAAAAATCAGGCTCATTTTTGCCTTTCTTGTTTTGCTTGTTCATGCCGTTACTTTGGCGCAAGCCCAAAATCCAATAATTTTTGCTGATGTGCCTGATATGTCTATGATCAGGGTTGGTGCAACTTATTATATGAGCAGTACAACAATGCACATGAATCCGGGTGTGCCCATTATGAAATCTACAGATCTTGTCAATTGGAAAATCATCAACTATGCCTATGATACTTTGGCAGATTTGCCCGCACTAAATTTGACAGAAGGGAAAAACATCTACAGCAGAGGTTCATGGGCAAGTAGTTTGCGCTATCACAACGGTATGTATTATGTAACCACTTTTGCACATGACATACCAGGTGAAACTTATATTTTTAAAACAAAGAATATAGAAAAAGGAAACTGGAAAAGAGTTTCTTTTAAACCATCCTTCCACGACCATTCCTTATTTTTTGATGATGATGGCAAGGTATATTTAATTCATGGCGCGGACAGACTTAAAATTGTTGAATTAAATGAGGATCTGACAGGAGTTAAACAAGACGTTCCGGAGAGAGTGCTCATTGAAAATGCCAGCGCACCAACAGGAAAAGAAGTAGGCCTTGGAGCTGAAGGATCTCAATTATTTAAAGTAAAGGGGAAATATTATCTATTTAATATTTGCGCGCCACGCGGTGAAATGCGAACTGTAATTATACACAGGGCAGATAATATCAACGGTCCGTGGGAAGGAAAAGTTGGCTTACAGGATAGAGGAATTGCTCAGGGCGGATTGATAGACACTCCCGATGGACGTTGGTTCTCTTATCTTTTCCGGGATTATGCTGCTGTTGGCCGAGTTCCTTACCTCGTTCCTGTTAAGTGGGAGGATGGTTGGCCTGTATTAGGAGAAAACGGAAAAGTCCCGCAAACATTAGAGTTGCCAGCCAGTAAAGGTTTGATTCCAGATTTGGTTGCTTCTGATGAATTCAACCGAAAAAAAGGACAAGCGGCACTGCCTTTAGTATGGCAATGGAATCATAATCCGGATAATGCGCTGTGGTCTGTAACGGAAAGAAAAGGATTCCTGCGTCTCAAAACAGGAAGAATCGATACTGATTTTCTTCAGGCCAGAAACACACTTACACAACGAACTATTGGTCCAACCAGCTCGGCTTCTGTTGCTGTGGATGTTTCCAAAATGAAAGAGGGCGATTTTGCCGGTTTATCAGCTTTCCAAAAAGAGTATGGATCTGTTGGGGTTAAAATTGATGCGGGTCAAAAGTCCATAGTAATGATTACTACTGATAATGATAAGCCTGTCGAGGTAAAGCGAATTCCATTGAATCAAAACCAAATTTATTTCAGAATTGATTGCGATTTTACGGGCATGAACGACGCAGCGGATAGCCTTTATACTCTTAATGGGAAAGATGAAGCTAGTTTCTTTTACAGTCTTGATGGAAAAGTTTGGAAACCGATAGGTCGACCTTTAAAAATGAAATATACCATTCCGCATTTTATGGGCTATCGCTTTAGCTTGTTTAATTATGCCACAAAAGAAATAGGCGGTTATGCTGATTTTGATTGGTTTAGAATTAAATAGTAAGATAACCTATCAGAATGAAAAAATCTGCTCAATCTGCCCAATCTGCGTGAAAAAAAAATTAAAACACATGGAAAAACATAGATTTTTTTAAATTTTTTCGCCAAAAATTTCACAGATTATAATGATTAAATCTTTTAAATCCCTTAATCTGTGGCAAAATAAAAAGACAAGTATAAAATATAGAACCATTAATAACTATCCAACCAAAGAGATTAAAATGACCAAAATGAAACATACCTATAAACTTATAGTGACACTTATAACAATCTTAAATTGTTCCATTGGTGAAGCGCAAAATCCTATTGTGCAAACCAATTATACGGCAGATCCTGCACCAATGGTACATAACGGCACAGTGTATTTGTATACAAGCCATGATGAAGACGATGCCAACGCCGATGGCAAGGGTTTTAAAATGCTCAATTGGTCGCTTTATACCTCAACCGATATGGTCAATTGGACAGATAATGGAACAGTTGCTTCTCTAAAGGATTTTAGTTGGGCAAAGCAGGATAATGGTGCCTGGGCAGTGCAGTGTATAGAACGAAATGGTAAGTTTTATTTATACTGTCCCATGCATGGCGGAAATATAGGAGTTTTGGTTTCAGATAGTCCTTATGGTCCATTTAAAGATCCTATTGGCAAGAAACTTATCAATCATCATCCGTGGAACGATATCGATCCTACTCCCTTTATTGATAAGGATGGGCAGGCGTATTTGTATTGGGGAAATCCCGGCTTGTATTACGTAAAACTAAATAAGGACATGATATCCTCTTCGGGCGAAGTGAAACAAATACCCAACACCCTGGAATCTTTTGGTAAACGCGAAGGCGAAAAAAATGATGAAAGACCTACTACTTATGAGGAAGGGCCATGGTTGTATAAACGCAATAGTCTGTATTATTTATTTTTTGCCGCAGGGCCAATATCGGAACATATTGGTTATTCGACCAGTAAAAGTATAACAGGTCCCTGGAAATATCAAGGTGTTGTCATGCCTACACAAGGAAATTCTTTTACCAATCATCCCGGTGTAATTGATTTTAAGGGGCAATCCTATCTTTTCTATCACAATGGTGCATTGCCCGGAGGCGGCGGTTTTACTCGTTCAGTTTGTGTAGAAGAAGTCCAGTTTAATAAAGATGGTTCGATCGTGCAAATGAATATGACAGAAGGTGTTAAACAAAGTTTAAGTCCATTAAATCCTTATATCAAAACTGAAGCAGAAACCATTGCCTGGTCGGAAGGAGTGAAGTCAATGAAAGATAATGAAGCTGGCGTTTTTATTACGGCAAAATACAATGACGCTTTTATAAAAGTAAGAGAGGTTGATTTCGGTAAAAAAGGCGCTTCAAAATTCACAACAAGAATTGGCACAACGCACAGCGAAAATGTTTCAATGGAAATACGATTGGATACTAAAGACGGAGAGTTACTAGGAACCGTAAATGTACCAATGACCGAAGGCAATGACAAATGGGTATTGCAAACAATTGATGTTAAGAAAGTTTCAGGAATTCACGATTTGTATTTTGTTTTTAAAGGAAAAGCCAATACCGATATACTGTATTTTGATTATTGGAAATTCTTAAAATAATTTTTTGCAAAAAACAGTAATCTATTAAACGCAAAGATTTGTCATTTCTCTCCCAAAGTCTCGGGATTTAAAATGACAAATCTTTGCGATTTTGTGCCTTGGCGAGAGATTTATTCATGTTTATAGATTTT
>Ga0247816_10001152_pt1 | contig 13223 bp, 8 predicted proteins | sample UWRJL209509C1_FD_179930 | JGI IMG/M metagenome (GOLD analysis project Ga0247816, IMG submission 179930) | Plant litter microbial communities from Arlington Agricultural Research Station in Wisconsin, United States - UWRJ-L209-509C-1 | ecosystem: Environmental > Terrestrial > Plant litter >...
CAGTGAATCATTGAAAGACCTGGACGGACTGATATCAGATATCGAGAACTCACATATCAAGATCCCGGTAATGCTAAGACAATACATGAACCTCAATGCTAAAATTATCTGCTTCAATATTGATCCAAAATTCTCCGACTGCCTTGATGGATTTTTAGTTGTTGATATGCGGAACATCCCACCAGAGATGCTCGAGAAAATAGGTAAAAACTTCTAAATACAAAAAGCCAGGACATCCACCCTGGCTTTTTATTTATCAACTAAACCTAAACTTTATAAATACTAACCAAATATTTACATCACAAAAGTAAGGCTGTCATGTTAAGGAAAAGTTAGGAATTGGTTATTAAAGTAAATAATAAAAGGCCTGGTCAAATTGCATGACCAGGCCTTTTTTTATAGTTTATAGAACAGATTAGAAACTGTATCTCAAGCCAAACTGCATCTGGAAACGTGATGCAAAGAAGTCCTTAGAGTAGTTACTTGTATTTGCCTTATCAAAGGTATAAGTTGGATAGGTAGTTGCCGTTCCAGCAGTTCCTGCTTTCAGGCCTACACTAGCCATTGAGTTGAAAGTGTTAGGCGAGAAATATTGAACCCCCCATTTTTTATTCAGCAGGTTAGTCAGGTTCACGATATCATACGTAAATGAAAGTGTGTGTTTATGCGTTCCATTATCTACGATCCTGATGTCCTGAGAGAAGCGGAAGTCAGCTTGGTAATTCCAAGGTGTGCGTGCCCCATTACGTTCAGTAAACTGACCTCTTCTTGTTTTAAGATATTTATCGCTGTCAATAAAGGCATCGAATTCTGCAGCCTGAGCAGAACCCGGTGCAAAGAAATTAGCGGTTTCACCTGCTTTAGGAATATATACCAAACTTACAGTTTGTCCTGTACCGTTTATTGTAGAGTTCACAAATCCGTAAGAATAAGGAGTTCCAGACTGTGCACTAAAGAACAGGGAGAAATTAGCTACATATTTACCAGCCTGATCCCAACTGTGTCTGTAGTTAACGGTAGATACAATACGGTTACGAATATCAAAATTTGAATTGGCTACGCCTGGGTTGTTAGGGCTTAAAGCCTGGTTCAACTGCCAGTTAGACTCCATTGAGTTACGGATACCGTTGGTTACATCTTTCGATTGTCCGTAAGTATAAGCAGCCATGATGTCTAAACCACCAATTGTTTTACCAACCTGACCAGTTAAACTATAACGGTGACCTTTGCTTGTATTTGATAACAAGTAAGCATTTGTGTATAATGGGTTGATCTTGTTATTGCTTGAAGGATAAATTGGTTGTTGGTGTTGCGTATCATAAACCATGTATGTTGGTTTATCAGTAATATTGATTTGTTGGAACATTAAATCATTGATTACTTTAGTATAGATACCTTCCACAGTAAATCTCCAAAGGTTATCAGTTTTGTAATCGAAAGCTAAACTGCTTCTCCATGTTTTAGGCATTTTGAAATCATTATCGATTAAATCGACTTGAGTAGCACCAGCAGCGTTGTTTACATTTACTCCCTGGTTAGCCACAAAACCTGCCTCACCTCTACCGGTTAATGCATCTCTAATCGGATCACTGCCTGGGGTAAATGCTACACCACTTTTACTTGGCTGATTATCATAAGCACCATAAGTTACACCATTATTGTAGTAAGCATAACCTAACCAAGCGAAAGGAACCCTGCCTGTAAATAAACCACTACCTCCACGCATTATCAGGCTTTGGTCGCCCAAAACATCAAAGTTAAAACCTACACGAGGTGATACCTGAATCTGACCAAAGAAATCATTTTTGATTTTATTTGGCTGTGTGTAGGTATAGGTAGTTCCATAGTTTGGATCAACCGGAGAATTGATAGTTTTATCACTTAACGGTTGTTTATTAGGCATATCAGCCATATCAAACCTGATACCGTAAGTTAATTTAAACCTGTCAGTCATCTGATATTGGTCTTCACCATACACGCTGTACATGTTTACATGGAACTGAGCAGGCGGGTTGTTGATAATATTTTCCCTGCTGTTATCAGCATAATTGTAATTGGTTCTCACACGGTCAACATTTCCTGCAAGAAAATCGGCTACCGTTTTATAAGCTATACGTCCATTCCAACCGTTTACGAAACCGTAATTGATGTTATATAACTCGTTGTGCGTACCAAAAGTGAACGTATGTTTTCCTTTAGTCCAGGTGAGGTTATCAGTGAATTCAAAAGTCTTTTGCTTCATGTCAAAGATACTTGCCTCGCGGTCAGTGCCAAGGAAAATTGTTCCTCCGGCAGAACCACCAATTTCAATTTGTGGTAACGCCGCGTTGGACGTTGGCGTTCTGTAGTCATGGATGCTTGAATATCCAACTACCAGACTGTTGGAGATATTATTAGACAATCTGCTTTTCAATTCCGCTACAGTAGAAGTTTGATTGTTGGTTTGTTTATAATCAATACCACCAAATCTAAAGTTGGCCTGATCGCGCTCTAAGTTTGTGGCATTAGACGTGATGGTGTTGTTACGGATGGTTAACTGGTTTTTATCATTGATATTCCAGTCAATACGGTTAAAGAACTTATTGGACTTTGCATAGATGTTGTAGTTTCCATAAGCACCAGGATTAATACCATATTTGGTTTCCATTAGTTCAGTAATTGCTTTTGCCTGATCTTCAGTGATCACCTTATTGTCGGAAGATCCTGCACCAAGGATTACCGGATCTTGGCGACGGGTAATTTCCTCATTTGTGAAGAAGAACAATTTGTTCTTAATGATCGGCATACCTAAGCGGAAACCCGTTTGGTATTCATGAAATGATGAAGGAATTTTTGAGTTGTCACCAGTCTTGTTTCTTCCAATTAAAGAAGCATTACGGCCAAATCCGTAAACTGATCCCGTTACTTCGTTTGTTCCTGAACGCGTTACTGCATTCACGCTACCTCCAGTAAAGTTTCCTATTTTCACATCGTATGGTGCAAGTAATACCTGAACATCCTGAATCGCATCGATAGATACAGGGTTTGTTCTTGTACTGCTTCCTGGCATACCTGAGCTACCACTTTGTCCTCCCAATGAAGGGCTAAAGCCAATTGCGTCATTGTTGATCGCACCATCAATGGTAACGTTGTTATACCTGAAGTTGGTTCCCATGAATGAGTTGTCTTTACTCACCTGAGGGGTAACGCGTGTTACGTCAGTTAAGCTACGGCTTGTTGTAGGCATATTTCTGATCTGCTGTTCGCCGATCTGAGTACCGGCACCAGTTTTCAATGCACCTTTTTTACCTTTTACAGTTACTTCAGTTAATTGCTGACCTTCATCTAACAGAACGAAATCAACGCGTTGGTCAACACCTAATCCAAGGTTAACCACATCTTTGTCCTGTTTATTGTAACCAATATAAGTAACAGTAACTTTGTACGGACCACCAGGGTTTAAATTGTTCAAACGGAAGTAACCATCATTTCCAGTTACTGCACCATATTTTGTTCCAGTTGGTACATTTACTACCAATACACTAGCTCCGGGAACAGCTAGCCCTTTTGCATCTTTCACCTTTCCATTAATACTGGAAGTCGTCACCTGTGCACTTGCGCCCAACCCTATAAACAGGAGAGCAGTTAGGATAACACAGAGATTAATTGTTAAAAATCGTTTCATATGAGTTGCCTCTAATTATTTTTTTTTTCAAAAATAGAGCTGCAACATGACGTTAATATTAAGTTCACATTAATCCCGATCGGAATTAATATTAAATTAAAACGAGATTAAAAAGCGATTAAAAATAGGGTTCAATTGATGATTAAAGGTGCTTTTACACATTACAATGTTTTAACATTGATTATTTGAAGGCTTAAAATAGTGTTTCCTCAATATTAAGTTTATGTTAAGAACCTCTAAATACGCGCATATTTTCAATTATAAACAAAGTTAGGATAGAAATATTGTTTAACAGATACGGTATCCTTAACAGAGGGGCCAGAAACCTGATCAAAAATTATTTGGGCTTCAATGATCCATTTCGTTTGGTCGGCTGGTTTATCAGGAGAAAGGTTAACGCCCTTCACATAGCCGTCTACAATTTTTGAAGCCACAAAGTAACATGCCGGGCAGGAACGGCTTAGCTCAACTTTACCGCTGGTAACATCAGCCTGGTTTAAAGTAAATGAATTGCCCGTCATTGGTGCTTTGATATAAAGAACAGCACTTCTGCCCTCAGTGAGTGTGCTATTCCAGAAAACCCTATAGTTGCCTGTAGTAAATACCCCAAGTCCGAAATTTACGTCTGCACGTTCGGTAAAAAGATATTGGCAGTCCGAATTTAATGGACAACCCGACAGGTTCTTTTCGTCAACCCTGACTATTGGTTCCCCATCATTCTTTTTTGAACAGGATGTGCTGAATAAAGTCACAGCAAAAATGAGTGTAATAAATGCAATCTGAGTTTTCATAATTTAGATATTTCTTTCGTAACTAAAACGATATCAATACAATAAACGCTACAAAGCTTTATAACTTTTCCCGAAAATACCCAAAAAAAAGAGCGGCCCAACAGGTTAATCCTGCCGGGCCGTTCTTGCAATAGGAAGTATTATTTAGTTACAGCACCAGGGGTAGTGTAAGGTAAAGTTTGTGGATCATAACTAGCCCATCCAGCTGTCCAGTCAGTTGTTCCGAATGCACCTTTGTAATCAACTTTATCAAAGAAAGCATCTGTTACTTTTGCATTTGCAAATGAAGCACCAGTAGCCGCAGGTGAACCAGCTACCAAAGTGAAGTTAGGGGTACCAACTCTAGCAGAGGTAACCTGATCCGCAGAATACTTATATGGATCGGCGTAGATACCAATAGCATAAAGGTCTGGGGTAAATACATTGCTTGCAAGCAAAGTAGGAGTAATTGCAGCTAAAGTAGTTGCATTAGAAGCTTTAATCTGATTACCTTTTCCGTTAGACCCGGCTACAAGGTTATTTGCAAACACAGAAGCACCGCTTATCAACTTGCTTGAGGAGTTTACATTACCACCTGGCAATGCATCATCATAAAAAACACCTTCAGTATACCCTGCAATTACAGAGTTTAAAATACTGATTGATGAGTTACGACGGATCTGAACGGCATGTTGGTAACTTGCATTAGCAGAAGGAGCAGGCGCAGGTATTGGCGCTATAGGACCTAAGATAGTCATGTTAGAAAATACCGCAGAGGTGATCGGATCTGTATTAACACCAGTAGATATATTATCAGATTCAAAACCATTCGCACCAGAACCATCAGCAATACCATTCAGACGTTGAGCTATACCGAATTGAACTTTACCAGAAAAGCCATTATCAGTATCAAAATCATCGTCCAATGTAGAAACAGCTAAAAGGTGCTTTGCATTTACTGCACCACCAAACCATTCAAAAGCATCATCACCAGAACGGTAAACTTCAACGAAATCAACTGAAGTACCCGATCCGACACTACCAAAAGTAATACCATTGATTTCGTTATCAGGGCCAAGGGGTACACCAGCATATTCAACACGTACATATTTTAATGTACCTGAATTGTCGGCATTATCTGTACCACCATGTTTAGCTTTATCAGTTGCATCTGAAATACCTTCGATTGTAACTGATGTACCTAAATTATTAGAGGCCTTTCCTAAAAGAACTAAACCACCCCAGTCACCAGGCGCACGTCCGCCAGCAATAATATTAGAAGTAAATACAATTGGTTTGTCAACAGTACCAATTGCACTGATCTTAGACCCTCTTGTAATAACCAATGTACCTTTAGTACCGCGGTCACCTTTGATAATTGTACCAGGAGCAATTGTCAGGGTTACATTGTTAGTTACGAATACAGTACCTTTCAACAAATAAATTTTGTCAGCAGTCCAGCTTGTAGCTGTAGTAATATCACCTGTGACCTCAACCACACCTGTTGTAGGAACAACGATTTCTTCACCGTCATCATCACCGTTATCACTTTTTGAACAACTTGCGAAAAACACAAGTAGACTCAAGGCAGTTGCTAATAATTGTTTTTTCATTTTTTTTGTTTTTTATTAATATAATAGTTGTTTGATATTTAAACATAACCTCAGTAAAAGGTCAAGTATTAGTTTACATTAAAAAGTATAAGAAAAGGCTACGGAGAAATTACCTCCGGCTTTATAGCTGCTGACAGTATAATCACCAGGGGCGCCATCATATTTTTTGTTGACATTCATATCATAATAGAAAGTAGTTTTTTGATTCAGAATATCACCCGCATTGAGCTTCAACTCACCTTTGTTCTTCAGAATTCTTGTTCCCAACTGCAAATCGATTACGTTTCTTGGAGCTTCCCATATTGACGGATAAAGTGATCCTGCCGCAACAGCAAGCCTTCTGCCCACTTTATTATAGAGAGCATTAAAGGTCAATTTATTATCCAGGAAACTATGTAATAAGCCCGCATTGATCACATATGGGGCCTGACCTACCATTACACGTGTGCCTTCAACATTATTTAAGCCTGTGTTAGCATCATTTGTTACTTTAGATTTAATGATGGAAACATTAGCATAAGCAGTTGTATTTTTTAGGAAGTCAGTTTCCCTGATGAAATCTAAGCTCTTACGAACCTCAAATTCTGCTCCATAGACAGTAGCCTTGTCGGAATTGAAATAACGAACCGTTCTAGTGGATGTGGCATCATCGTTGAATGTTTCAATGGCATTTTTGAATTTTTTATAGAAACCAGATATTGAAATGATCTGCCCCGCATGCGGATATAACTCGAAACGAATATCGGCATTGTCTATATTAGATCGTTTCAAATTAGCGTTACCTTGCAAATTAGATAAGGTTTCATAATCATAATAAGTAGATATTGATAACTCTCTGAATTCAGGGCGCGCAATTGTACGGTAATACGAAGCTCTGAAATTTATTTTGTCTGTCAGGCTGTATGTAAAGTTTGCAGAGGGTAAAACATCAGCATAATTTTGCTTTACTTTTTCGGCAGAGGCGTCATCTGGCGTTAAATTCACATTAAACTGTTCCAATCTTACTCCCCAAACCAATCTCGCTTTTTCACCTAATTTATTATCTAACATTGCGTATCCGGCATTTGTTAAAGAATTGGCTACATACTGATCCAGTTTGTTATTAACTTCACCTACTTTAAAATTACCTCCATTTATAAGGCTTGTTGAATACAATGTATTGATAGGCCTTTGTCTGATTTGCTCACTAATTTCTGAATCAACAACTGTTGCACCCAGGAAACGTACATCAAAAGTACGGTCACGGTACAATGCACTCAACCCTGTTTTAAAGGTAGCCTTGGTATTAAATAAGGTTACAGGTAAGGTATAATTTACTGCACCAGTGTAAGAGTTTTCGTTCATTCTGGAGAATAACCGTGCATTTTCCCTTCCAAGAGTGTTAATTAGAGCAGAATAAGGAGTATTACTAGGGTCAGACAGTGCCTGCGCGTAATTCAATTTTTTCTGGTCTGGCTGATCATTTAAGACATTACTGAAACTTAAAGACCAATTTAATTTTGCGTTACGCTCACCCAATTGATGATCGCCTTCTACTGTCGACTTCAATAAAGACTTTTGCATCAGGTCAAATGCGTAAAACTGGATATTACTTGAAATTGCTCTGTTTACACCCGTCCTGTAAAGGAATTGATCATCATAAATTCTATTGTAAATATTTTTAAACGTGATCTTGTTCTTGCCAAAAGTATAGGCAAAGTTTGCCAATGCGCCAATGTTGGTAGAAAATTTATAAACGTCATCATTGTAATCAAAATCAAAATACTGACGTTTGACATCATTAAGAATAGATTGCGAGTTGCGATAGGTCAGCGAGACTAAAGCTCCAAACTTCTTATCATTCTTAAGGTCTTTAACTCTTCCGATCGTAAATTGATAGTTCTGGGTAGGCAAAGCTGTGAAGTTGTAAACCCTCCAGTTCCTGGGAAATGCTTTTAAAGCAGAAATGTTTTGTGCCGGCGTTAACCCATTATTGATTCTGGTTGTGCTTGGAAAATTGGAGCCAAGCTTTTTATCACCATTATCAAATCCAAAATAATCTGTAGCATTTCTTGTTCCGCTTTTAAAATCTTTAAAAGTGGATGCTGTATTGTAACCAGCTCCAACTCCAAAAGAGATGAAATCTTGTTCTGGTATATCTTTAGTAGTGATCTGGATTGCACCACCCGCAAAATCACCCGGAAGATCTGGTGTAGCAGTTTTACTAATGATCAGGTTGTCTACTAAGTTAGAAGGTACAATATCAAATGAGAATGCTTTTCTGTTTGGCTCAGTACTTGGTAAAGTAGATCCGTCAAGCATTGCTGCGTTGTACCTGTCGCTCAAACCACGGATAACAACAAATTTATTGTCCTGGATGGTCGTTCCGCTCACCCTTTTTAATACATCTGAAGTATTTCTATCCGGAGAACGTTTGATCAGTTCTGAAGAAATACCATCTGAGATCGCAGCGTTGTTCTTTTGTTGAGCATATAACGCATTGATAGTTTCCTTTTTAAAGGATCCTTTAATGACTACTTCATTCAGATTTTGATTATTCGATTCTTCAAGGATTACATTAAGGATAGTGTTCTTACCTGAAGTCACTTCTACCTCATTGATCTCTTTTCCTGTGTAACCTATATACTGATAAACCACAGTATATTTTCCATTTGCCAACCCTGTGATGGAATATTTTCCATCAACATCCGTAGCCATACCTTTGGTAGAACCTTTTAGCTTAACGGTTACTCCAATTAGTGTTTCACCTGTCTTTTTATCACTAATAGTACCGGATATCTTTCCGCTACCCTGGGCAAACCCAGTGGCACCCATAACTACAAGTAGTATGAGCGTTATAATTATTCTTTTAATTTGTAGTTGTGGTTTCAATTTTGCCTTTGTTAGAGTTCAGGCAAATCTATTACCACAGTGTTAAGTATGGGTTAGTGTCAGGTTATATTTTAATCCGCTTTTAATTCCTTTTTAATTTTGTTTAAATCCATCTTTAAGTGCATTTTAATGCGATTTTAATGCGATTTTGAGCAAAATCAATTTTAACATCCAGATTGGACTGGTTAACATGAACTTAACATTCTGTTGGAAAGAATTCGCCTTACCTTCTATCTTCTGACCGATAAACAGGCCTACAGAGGCTAATATCAGAGTTGCCATACAAACTAACCATAGCGCGGGCCCTCCCACTGCCTCCCACTTTTCAAACTGTACAACAAGCAAAGAAAGTGCAAAAACCAACAATATCATCATATAGGAAAGCACCGGTGAAAGACGGTAATGATAATATCCGGAAATAGCGATGAAAAAAGAGGCCCAATTCACAAAACCATTATACCTCCCCAGAAAACCCATATGTGGAAAAGGAACAGACCAAAGCAATCCAAGAATACTAAACAACATCATTGGTATGCAAACCCAATTGATTAACTGATTAGAGGGATGCTGGTGACTGGCTGCATATTCCGCAAAAAGTAAATCAACCTTTTTCTGAGGTGCTGTCTTAACCGCGCTTTTTCGTTCCTTCTTCATAGCGTAAAAGTAAATACATTTAAATAAAAAAAGCGATAGGCATGCCTATCGCTTTATCAAAAAAATAAGATGAATATCTATTTAGCAAAAGCTACCGATCTGGTTTCCCTGATCACTGTAACCTTGATCTGTCCCGGGTACGTCATTTCAGTTTGAATACGGTTTGAGATATCTGCTGCAAGCAATTCTGCCTGCTGATCAGTTACCCTTTCACTTTCTACAACTACGCGCAGTTCCCTACCAGCTTGTATAGCAAACGTTTTTTCTACACCAGGGTAAGATAAAGCAAGTTCTTCCAGTTCTTTCAATCGTTTGATATAACTTTCAACTACCTCACGTCTTGCTCCCGGACGTGCTCCAGAGATTGCATCACATGCCTGAATAATAGGTGAAATCATTGAAGTCATCTCTATTTCATCATGGTGGGCACCAATAGCATTACAAATCTCAGGATGTTCCTTATATTTTTCTGCCAGTTGCATACCTAAAATTGCGTGTGGCAACTCAGGGTTATCGTCAGGCACTTTACCTATATCATGTAACAGACCGGCACGTTTGGCCATCTTTGCATTCAAGCCAAGCTCTGCAGCCATTGTTGCGCAGAAGTTAGCTACCTCACGCGAGTGATGCAATAAGTTTTGTCCATAAGATGAACGGTAACGCATACGTCCAACCATCCTGATCAACTCAGGGTGAAGGCCATGAATTCCCAAATCGATCACAGTACGCTCACCGATCTCTACGATCTCATCTTCAATTTGTTTTTTTGTTTTTGCTACAACCTCTTCAATACGTGCAGGGTGTATACGCCCGTCTGTTACCAGGCGGTGTAATGCCAAACGTGCAATTTCCCTTCTTACCGGGTCAAATCCTGAAAGGATAATTGCTTCCGGAGTATCATCTACGATGATCTCAATACCTGTAGCTGCTTCAAGGGCACGGATATTCCTTCCCTCGCGACCAATTACGCGGCCCTTTATCTCATCACTTTCGATATGAAAGATTGACACTGTATTTTCGATGGCAGCTTCCACAGCAGTACGCTGTATCGTCTGGATCACTACTTTTTTAGCCTCTTTAGTCGCAGTAAGTTTAGCTTCATCCACAATATCCTTTACCTGGATCATTGCCTGGGTTCTGGCTTCCTGCTTCATGTTTTCCATCAACTGGTTTTTCGCTTCGTCAGCACTTAAGCCAGCAATAGTTTCCAGTTGTTTCACATGCTGGTTTTTCAGCAATTCAACTTCTTCCTGTTTTTTGATAGCAAGATCAGTTTGTTTTTCCAGGTTTTTCTTGTGGTTATCAAGTTCCTGCTCTTTGCGGTTCATGTTCTCCGCACGCTGGTTCACAGATTGCTCTTTTTGTTTTATAGCATTCTCACGCTGATTAATCTGGTTATTTTTCGTGTTTACTTCGTGTTCATGCTCAGTTTTCAACTGCAGGAACTTTTCCTTTGCTTCCAGCAGCCTGTCTTTTTTCAAGATCTCAGCATGGCTCTCTGCTTCTTTCAGTATTTTTTTCACTTTACTCTGTGCAGCTATCTCCTGTTTTTTCAACAGGCTGCGCAACAGATATCTGCCTACCACTATACCAACTACTAAGCTGGTGAGGATATATCCAATTATTGCTACTATTTCCATTTTTAATTTATATATATAAAAAACCCGCATATGCAATCTGTATTCACCGACTGCCTACGCAAATTTTATTGCTTGCTATACCATTGAAAACAAAAAACCGTTATTAGGTTTAAAGTTTCCTGCGTGTTGTCCTGAATACATACCATACCCGGCTTAAAAGCCACAATATAGTATTTGCATTCAAAATCACCTAAACAATGAAACTAAAAACTTAACAACGGTTAAATTTCTTGTGCTATCGAAATAAAAAAACAATTTATTTGGCAAAAAAATCGTTCAATAAACTATCTAATTCTTCAACTTTTTCAGCTACTGCAGTATCCTGGTCCTGCACTTTATTTTCTACCCTTAATACAGCAGTTGCATAATGCAACACCGCCATAGATAGCAAATCCTGTTTATCTCTGACTGCATAATTTTCCTGATAGTCCTTTATGCGTTCGTTAATAATTTTGGCTGCCCGCCTTACAATTTCCTCCTCTTCCATATTCACCTTTAAAGGGTAGATACGGTCCGAAATAGTTATTTTAATCGAGATTTCTCCCATTTCTTAGCTTTGTTTCAAAATCGGTGTACTTCTTATTTTTTCAGCAACACTACGCATTTATCAATTTCACGCACAAAATCGTTAATTTTTTGCTTTATATCAAGTGTCTTCTCACTTGTGCCCTCAATGCTCTTCGCCAGCTTAAGTACCCTCATCTTTTCATCAAGATCAGAATTCTTTAATTTAGAAGCGTTTAAGGCTAACTTGACAGACGCATTTTCTTGCTTTAACAATTCATTTTCTTCTTGTAATGCATTACAAAGCTCTATCAAACGAGCTGTTTTGTGTAATACTGAATTTAATTGTTCGGCAACCGAAGACATTTTATTAAAATTGATTGTGTCAATGAAATTTTTCTAAAAGTAACAAATAATATTACTTTCTTATCTCTGCTTTCGCTGTTTGTGCTAAGTTAGTTATAATCTTTTGCATAACTGCATCTATCTGCTTATCAGTAAGTGTCTGCTGATCATCCTGCAAAGTGAAATTCAATGCATATGATTTCTTGTTTTCAGGTAGTTTATCTCCTACGTAAACATCAAATACCTGCACACTTTTCAGCAACTTCTTTTCCGTTTTAAAAGCAATGGTTTTCAGGGTATCAAAAGTAACTTCGGTATCTACCAGCATAGAAAGATCCCTTCTTACCGCAGGATATTTTGGGATTTCTTTATTGAGCACCTTATTTTTTCTTACGATATCCAATAACAGTGCCCAGTCGAAATCTGCATAATACACATCCCTGTCCACACCTGTCATTTTTTTATCAGCGGCGTTCACAGCACCGAAAGTAACAATTGGCTGTGGCCCTCTGAAATACTTCAAACCGAAGGCAAAATTTTCGTCACTCACCTCCTCGGTCTGATAATTAGCAATACCCAACCTGCCCATGATGGCATCAACCACAGCTTTGATATGGTAAAAGCTTACAGGAGCAGATTTCTGACTCCAAGACTCAGGGGCTTCAGCACCGGAAATTGTGATGAATAACCTCGGGCGCTCAACGTATTTTTCATTAATCAAATGATAGGTTTTGCCAAACTCATAGAATTTAATGTCACTGTTTTTCCTGTTCTGGTTATAGGCAATGCTCTCCAGTGCCGGCATGAGCAAACTCTGGCGCATCACATTTAAATCTATACTCAAAGCATTCAGTATTTTTACTGCTTCATCCTTATTCTTAGAGTAAGTATCTTTAGTCAGTGAATTACACATGATTTCCAGATATCCATTTGCCGTTAACATATCAGCAATCACATGTTGTGTTTGCTCCTTATCAGGCTTGGTCGTAAACGACAGTGAAGAATTCACCTTTGAAGGGATTTCTATATTGTTGTACCCATAAATTCGTAGAACCTCTTCCGTAATATCACACTCGCGGGTAACATCTACTTTAAAGCTCGGAACCTGTAAAGATAAACCTTCGGCAGTTTCCGCCGCAACGGTAATGCCCAGAGAAGTTAT
>Ga0247816_10001153_pt1 | contig 13222 bp, 14 predicted proteins | sample UWRJL209509C1_FD_179930 | JGI IMG/M metagenome (GOLD analysis project Ga0247816, IMG submission 179930) | Plant litter microbial communities from Arlington Agricultural Research Station in Wisconsin, United States - UWRJ-L209-509C-1 | ecosystem: Environmental > Terrestrial > Plant litter >...
CTTCTTCTAGTGTGGCGTTTGAGGTGGCCATAGGTTCATTCAAGCAGCACCCACTGACACTGCCGATCCCAGTGAATCATTGGGGATAAGCGGGGGTGGAGGGTGCCTGTGGAGGACCTGTGACGACAGATTTACTCGCGTGGTCTCGACAGGCTCGACCACCGGGCGGGCGACCCGCAGGTTCGCTCGCGTGGGCTCGACCACCGGGCGGGGCCACGTCCCTCGACGAGGCCGAGCTGAGGGGTTAGATCGCGAAGGCCAGACCGAGCAGGACGCCGTAGAGCAGCGCGGCCAGGCTGGTGAGCTTGAGCGCCAGGATCAGTTCCTTCGCGGTTGTCGCCGTGGCCACGATCAGGCAGGCCGGCAGCACCAGGAGCAGCACGAAGAAAGCGAGCCAGGCGAGCGGGTAGAACAGGGAGAAGAAGCCCACCACCAGGAACGGCAGCAGCAGGAAGACGCAGAACACGGCCCGGGAGGCGCGCGCGCCGATCAAAACGGCCAGGGTGCGCTTTCCGGCCACCTTGTCGGGTTTGATGTCGCGCAGGTTGTTCACCATCAGCACGGCACAGGCGATCAGGCCGATCGCCACCGCGCTCAACCAGCTCTCGGTGTTGACCCGGCCGGCCTGCACCAGGGTGGTGCCGAGTGTGGCGACGAGCCCGAAGAACACGAACACGAACAGCTCGCCGAGACCCAGGTAGCCGTACGGCTTCTTGCCGCCGGTGTAGAACCAGGCCGCCACGATGGCCGCGGCGCCCACGGCGAGCAACCACCACAGCTGACTGACAATCACGAGCGCGAGGCCCGCGACGGCGGCGAGGCCGAAGAACGCCAGCGCCACCATGAGCACGGCACGCGGCTTGGCCGCTCCACTGCCGGTCAGGCGGGCCGGGCCGACCCGGTGGTCGTCGGTGCCGCGGATGCCGTCGGAATAGTCGTTCGCGTAGTTCACGCCGATCTGGAGGCTTACCGCCACTACCAGCGCGAACAGGGCGCGCACCCAGTGGAACTGGCCGTCGCCCTCGGCCACGATCGCCGCGCCGGTGCCGAGCAGAACCGGTGCGATCGCCAGTGGCAGGGTGCGCAGCCGGGCACCGGAGATCCAGTCGGCCGCACTCGCTCGACCGGCGGGTCCGTCCGGGCGGACCGCCCCGCTCTTGCGGGCTGGGTTGCCCGACTTTGCCGGGTTCTTCGGCCGCGAGGTCGAGGCCGGACGGGCCGACGACGAGGGGTTGGTCTGCTGGTTGGGCCGGTTCGGCCGAGCTGGTTGTGCCACGGCTCCATGGTACCGGCCAGGGCAAGGCGCCAGCCGGGGACGGGTGCCGACCGTCTGGTGCTGCTCAGCCGCCGATGATCGAGCGCAGCGCCTGGCGGTCGGGTTTGCCTGAGGCCAGCAGCGGAATGGCCGCGACCGTGACGATCCGCACCGGCCGGGCCGCCCGGCCGAGCTGCGCGGCGACCGCGCAGCGCACCGGCTCGAGTTCGGGCGCCTGCTCGGCGGCGACCACCAGCACCGGAACCTGCCCCCAGGCGGCATCGTCCGCCGGCAACACGACGGCCTCGGTGAACCCCGGCAGAGTCCGAACCACCCGCTCGACGGCGTCGAGCGACACCTTCTCGCCACCGGAGATGATCACGTTGTCGGCCCGTCCGGTCACGGTCACCCGGCCGTCCGCGGCCACCGAGCCGAGGTCGCCGGTGCGGTACCAGCGCACGCCGTGCTGCTCGATGAACCGGTCCGCGGTGAGTTCCGCGTCACCGAGGTAGCCCTCGGCGAGCACCGAACCACTGATCAGAAGCTCCCCGTCCACCTCCCGCAGCACGGTGTTGCCGATCGGCACCCCGTCGTAGACGCAGCCGCCGGCGGTCTCCGACGAGCCGTAGGTACGCAGAACCCGCACACCCAGCCGCGCCGCCCGGTCGACCAGCTCGGTCGGCACCGCCTGGCCGCCCACCAGGATGCCGGTGAACCGGCGCAACACGGCCAGAACCTTCTGATCGTCGGCAGCAGCATCCACCAACCGGGCCAACTGCACGGGAACGAGCGAGGTGAACCGCAACGGCGCCGTCAGCAGCTCGGCGTGCGCGGTGAAGACCGCCGGGTCGAAATGACCGGGCGGCAACACCACCGGTTCGGTGCCAGATGCGATGGAGCGCACCAGAACCTGCACGCCGGCGATGTAATGGGCCGGCAGGGCCAACAGCCACTGGCCGTCGCCGCCGAGCGCCACGCTCGAGGCCGCCGCCGAGCCCAGCAACGCATCGGTGCTGAGCATCACCCGTTTGGGCCGCCCGGTCGACCCCGACGTCTCGATCACCACGGCCACCGCGCGGGGCACCTGGCCGAGGTCACCGCGGCGGCCGCACATCGCATCCGCCGGAACCGGCAGCAGCGCACCACCGTCGATTGCACTCGGGTCGTTCGAGAGCGTCTTCCGTAGTTCCGTCAACACCCGAACCGCGTCGTCCGCGGGCAGCTCGCGCACGGCTCTCACGACGCCGAAACCGTCAGCGCGGCCACCTCAGTACTGCCAGGGGTACGGCGACCAGTCCGGTTCCCGCTTCTCCAGGAACGAGTCCCGCCCCTCCACCGCTTCGTCGGTGCCGTAGGCCAGGCGGGTGGCCTCACCCGCGAAGACCTGCTGGCCGACCATGCCGTCGTCGACGGCATTGAAGGCGAATTTCAGCATGCGGATGGCCGTGGGCGACTTGGTCAGGATCGTGCGCGCCCAGTCCAACGCTTCCTTCTCCAACTCGGCGTGCGGCACGACGGCGTTGATCGCGCCCATCTCCAGGGCGCGCTGCGCGGAGTACTCGCGGGCGAGGAAGAAGACCTCCCTGGCCGCCTTCTGTCCGACCTGGCGGGCGAAGTACGCGCTGCCGTAGCCGCCGTCGAAGGAGCCGACATCGGCATCCGTCTGCTTGAACTTGCCGTGTTCCGCGCTGGCGATGCTCAGGTCGCAGACCACATGCAGGGAGTGCCCGCCCCCGGCCGCCCAGCCGGGAATCACGGCGATGACGACCTTGGGCATGAACCGGATCAGCCGCTGCACTTCGAGGATGTGCAGGCGTCCACCCCTGGCCTTGTCGATACCGCTGGCGGTCTCGCCGTCGGCGTACTTGTAGCCGTCCCGGCCGCGGATGCGCTGGTCGCCGCCGGAGCAGAACGCCCAACCGCCGTCGCGAGCGCTCGGCCCGTTGCCGGTGAGCAGCACCACGCCGATCTGCGGGTTCGTTCGGGCGTCTTCTAACGCTATGTACAGTTCGTCGACGGTCTGCGGGCGGAACGCATTACGCACTTCCGGCCGGTTGAAGGCCACACGGGCGATCCGTCCGGTGAGGTCGTGGTGATAGGTGATGTCGGCGAGGGCGCCGAATCCGTCCACGGAACGCCATTGGGTGGGGTCGAAAATCTCTGAAACCTGTTCGGGCATACGTTCAGCCTACGCACAAGCTGCCGGGAATCCGCTCGCCGAGCACGCCAGCACCTGGCGGTCGCCTCGGCCGCGATGGCAGGCCGGAAGCCGACGCCGAAATCGGCGGTGACGGCGGTTCTGCTCCCCCTGAAATCGCTCTGAATCACGTCTGGGACCGCTCACATCCAGCTGAGCCCGTCTCAGGTCTACCCCTTCGACGCTCGCCGCGTCAACCCCTTGAGTACGCGTCTCGCGCCGCTGTGTACTTGTCTCACCCGAAAGACCCGGAGGTGGTCATGTTTCACAACATCCCCTCGGCAGCCGACACAGCGACACCCGAAGACGCTCTGGTTGACTCCGAAAATTCGTTTGCCCTCAGCTCGACCCCGACAGTCGCCGACGCCGGCACATCCGTACCCGCCCATCCGCACGTGCAGATCATGGCGGTCTCCGCCACCGAATGGCTGGTCACCGACCATGCCATCAACGAAGACGACCCGGCCGCCCTGCTCGGCTTCATCCAGACCGTAGGCACGGCGTTCGAGGTCACCAACCTTGCCCGCCCGCGGGAACGCGCCTACTTCACCTCCTTCGAGCGCGCCACCGGCAGCCTTCTTCGCGGGGTGCTCGCATGAGCCCCGTCGTGCGCCAGTCGGCCGGCCAGAGCACTCGCGCCGCGTCCAGCGCGGCGGCCGACACCGCCACCACCACCTACTCCGCCCCGAGCACGTCCTACGTGCCTCCGGTCGAGTCCGCTTCGCCGTCCACCCGCTCGGCCAGTTCCGCGGCGACGTCCCGGTACAGCCGCGCGTCGACGGATGCCTTCGGCGACTACCTGCGCCGCATCGGCAAGGGACCGCTGCTCTCGGCTGCCGACGAGGTAGAACTTGCCCGTCAGATCGAGGTCGGCCTGTTCGCCGAGGAGAAGCTCGAACGGGCCAAGGCCGACGGCGTCGAGGTGGAACCCTCGTTCAAGCGCGAACTCACCTGCCTGGTCTTCGAGGGCCGGCGCGCGAAGAACCACTTCATCGAGGCCAACCTGCGCCTGGTCGTGAGCATCGCCAAGCACTACTCCGGTCGCGGTGTGCCGATCATGGACCTGGTTCAGGACGGCAACATCGGTCTGGTGCGAGCGGTCGAGAAGTACGACTTCATGACCGGATTCAAGTTCTCCACCTACGCCACCTGGTGGATCCGTCAGGCTATCCACCGCGGCATGGCCGACAAGTCCCGCATGATCCGTATCCCGGTGCACACCGCGGAGAAGCTCAACAAGATCAAGCGCATCCGCCGCGACCTCACCAGCACGCTCGATCGGGAGCCGACGCTGAAAGAAATCGCCGAACTGTCCCAGATCGCGGTGCGCGACGTGTCCCGGTTGCTGCAGTACGACAATGAGCCCATCTCGTTGCACGCCCCGGTCGGCGACGGCATCGGCGACATCGCCGAGCTGATCATCGACGACGACCTGCCCCAGCCCGACGAGTACGCCACGATCACCCTGCGGGCCGCTGACATCAGTTTCTACCTCGACGCCCTGCCGGATCGTGAGCGTTCCATCCTCACCGCCCGGTTCGGACTGACCGGAGATGAGCCTCGCACTCTCGACCAGATCGCAGTGATCCAGGGTGTGACGAGGGAGCGGGTGCGGCAGATCGAGAAGCGTGCACTGGCCCTCCTAAAGGTGCCACGACTTGAACGCTATTTAAGGGATTAGTCCTCACAAACGGCGTAGCGTGGCACCAAACCGTAGTAATGGAGTGGTGATATGGGCAAATTGACGTACGACTCAAGCCTCACGGCCGATTTCGATGATCGAGTTCTTGCCCATATCCAGGTTGTGATCGGTGCCAAGCTACGCCGTGGTGAGGCGTTCTATTTCACCTGGCGAGACGATCCGCAGGGAGGGGACGGGCGCAGCACCATCTGGATGCACCCGAGCATTCCTCTCGCCTACAAGTATTTCGGCGGCCGCTCCCCCAGCCTGAACCGGGACTGGATCGAGGCGCTCATGCTGACGGCGAACTCGTCCGGCGGCCTGCAAATCGTGCCGGAACCGCACCGGCTCGGTCCCGCGGCGACAGGGAAGGATGACTCGTGAACCGGATCGATATCGTCTACGGCGGTCGGCCGTACACGCTGGGCAATCGTTCGGTCGAGGCGCTGCAGCAGGAGATCACCGGCGCGATCGCGGCGGGGACACCCACTTGGTTGCGGGTCAACAGCGGCTCGGGCCGCTACCAGGACGCCTACCTGTTGATCGCGCCGGGCATCCCGATCGCGTTCGTGAACGTGCAATCCAACGGCCCAGAGGTCACGCTCACCCCCGAGCAGGTCTTCGTTGCCGACTCCACCCAGTGACCCGCCGCAGCTGTCGGCCGGTCAGCGGATGCTGACACACTAGAGCCATGCTCCCCTCCCTGCCCGATGTGCTCGCCACCGCCCGGGTAGTCGACCTGCCCCTGGTCACCCGTTTCCGCGGTCTCACCCGCCGCGAGGCCGTGCTGATCGAGGGCCCGTCGGGCTGGACCGAATTCTCCCCGTTCGTCGAGTACGACGACGCCGAGGCATCCGCATGGTTGGCTGCCGCGCTGGAATTCGGCTGGCAGGAAGCGCCGGCGCTGCTGCGCCGGAGCGTGCCGGTGAACGCCACCGTGCCGGCCATCGACGCCGAGGCCGTCGCCGCGCTGCTCGCCCGGTTTCCGGGTTGCCGCACCGCCAAGGTGAAGGTGGCCGACCCCGGCCAGACCTTGGCCGAAGACGTCGCCAGGGTGCGAGCCGTGCGAGCCGCCCTCGGGCCGGAGGGCCGCATCCGCATCGACGCCAACGGCGCCTGGAATGTCGACGAGGCCGAGCACGCCATCCATGCCATGGTCGAGTTCGATCTGGAGTACGTCGAGCAGCCCTGCGCGAGCATCGACGAGCTGGCCGAGATCCGCCGCCGCACCGACTACCTCGACGTGCCCATCGCCGCGGACGAGAGCGTGCGCAAGCAGGCCGACCCGCTGCTGGTCACCCGGTCAGGCGCCGCCGACCTGCTGGTGGTGAAGGTGCAGCCGTTGGGCGGCATCCGCGCCGTTCTGGGCATCGCCGACCAGACCGGGCTGCCGTTGATCGTCTCGAGCGCGCTCGAAACGTCGGTGGGCATCTCGATGGGTGCGCACCTGGCCGGCGCCCTGCCGGAGCTGTACTACGACTGCGGGCTGGCGACGGCGTCGCTGCTGGCCGCCGATGTCACCACGGAGCCGCTCGGCCCGGTCGACGGCAGCATCCCGGTGCGCCGCGTGGTGCCGGATGAAGCTCTGCTCGACCAGAACGCCGCACAGGCCGACCGCCGCGACTGGTGGTTGCAGCGGATCACCCGCGCGCACGCGCTGCTGCAGCGCTGAGACCGTGCGGTCGCCCCTCGGACGGGCCGACGGCGGTTACAGGCCGGAGTAGGAGTGCAGGCCCTTGAAGAACACGTTCACGATGCCGAAGTTGAACATCACGGCGGCGAAGCCGATGATCGCCAGCCAGGCCGAGCGGGATCCGCGCCAGCCGCGGGTGGCGCGGGCGTGGATGTAGCCGGCGTAGATCACCCAGATGATGAAGGTCCACACCTCTTTGGTGTCCCACCCCCAGTACCGGCCCCAGGCCCGTTCGGCCCAGATGGCGCCGGCCATCAGGGTGAAGGTCCAGAGGATGAAGCCGATGATGTTCACCCGGTAGGCCAGGTTCTCCAGGCTGAAGGCGGACGGCAGGGTGGAGAGGAACTTGAGCCGGCTGGGCGTGCCCTCTGCGGCGCGTTCCTCGCGGCGGGATTGCAGCAGCTGCACAAATGACAGCGCGAAGCCCAGGGCGAAGAAGCCGGTGCCGAGCGACGCGACGAAGACGTGGATGACCAGCCAGACCGACTGCAGCGCCGGCGGCAGCGGGGCCACTTCGACGTAGTAGTTCAGCGCGGCGATGCCCAGCAAGATCAGGATCAGACCGCTGACGAAGGTGCCGAGGAAGCGCAGGTCGATGCGGGTGAGCACGATCAGGAACACCGTGACGATGAGCAGGGTGCCGGTCATGGCGAACTCGTACATGTTCGCCCACGGCACCCGGTCGGCGGCGATGCCGCGCAGGATCGCGGCGACGAGGTGCAACGCCCAGGCGAGCACGGTGAGCGATACGCCCACCCGCAGGCTGGCCGAGCGGCCGTACGGGGTGGCCGCGTCGTTGTCCATCCGGACACTGAGGCGGCTCAAGGTGGTGGTCCCGCCCGAGCCGGCGGCTGCGGCGGTGGTCGAGCTGCTCTCACCGACAGCGCCAGGAGCCGCGGCGGTGCCGACGTTTGCGTCCACGGCGGCACTGCGCTTGGCCAGGTCGATCGCGTAGGCGATGAACGCCAGCGCGTACACGGCCATGGCCGAGTACAGGCTGAGGATCGAGAGCTCGTTGAGATTCACCAGTACAGCCTAAACGGCCCGACTGGGATTGACGACCGGGGTTTGCCGCTCCAGCAGGGCGCTGTGCCGGTCGGCGAGTGAGGTCACCGCGGCCTCGAGGGCCGGGTCTTCACCGCGGGCGAGTCCGGCGTATTCCAGCCGCACCGACCCATCCGCTTGATCGACGGCCTTCACCCACAGGCGACGGCGGGGCACGAACAGGGAGGTGAGCAGACCGCCGAGCACCAGCACCGCGAACAGGAGCACCCAGGCCTGGGTGGGGTCGTGATGGATGTCGAAGGACGCGAACCGAGGCACCGAACCGGAGAAGTCGCCCTCGGCCGCTCCCGGGCTGGCGTCTTCGAAGGTGACGGTGCCCAGGCCGTTGGGCAGTTCCTGGGTCTGACCGGGCACCAGCTCGAGCGGTTTGATGTCGCTGGTGCGGGTGGCCAGTGGTTCCATCTCGTCGGTGTTCAGGCTGTACACGGAGGTGGGTACGCCGTCGTCCAGGCCCAGGTCGCCGGAGTAGACGTTGAGAGTGAGCATCGGGTACTGCAGGTCGGGGAAGCTGGAGAAGTAGGAGCCGGTGTCGGAGACGTCCTGGGTCGGGTAGAAGAACCCGACCAGACCGACCTGCTCGGCGAGGCCGTCCGGCACCTTCACGACGCCCAGGGAGGTGAGGTTGGCGTCTTGGGGCAGGAACGGGACCGAGTCGGTGAACACCACGTTGCCGTCGGGGTCGGCCACTGTGATGGTGGGGGCGTAGCCGTTGCCGAGCAGGTAGACGCTGGTGCCGCCGGTGCGCAGCGGATCGTTCACCTTGACGGCGCCCTGCTCGGGGTCGCCGCCGCGTTCGGTGGTGGTGACACCGGCGGAGAAGTCGACCGGCTGCCCGTAGGCCTCCAGGTTCGCCATTTCGTAGTCCACGGTGAAGTCGTCGAGGGTGAGGGTGTACGGGTCGAGTTCGGCGTCGTCGAAGAACCGGCCAGGGTTGAAGGAGTCGTAGGCCAGCAGGGTGTTCACGAAGGTTTGTCCCTCCACGAGCACGCGCTGTCCGCTGAAGCCGAACCCGCTGCCGAAGCCCACCACCACGAGCAGCCCGACCAGGGCGGAGTGGAAGACCAGGTTGCCGGTTTCGCGCATGTAGCCGCGCTCGGCGGAAACCGAGAACTCCTTGCCGCCGTCGAACAGGGCCACCCGGTACCGGCCGGATTTCAGGAGCGTGCGGGCGCTGGCCACGGCGGTGGCGGCATCCACCCCGGCCGGGGCGGTGCGGGTGGTGTAGCCGGCGAGCCGGCCGAGGCGAACCGGCGTCTTGGGCGGCTGAGCGCGCAGCGCCTGCAGGTGATGCTTGGTGCGCGGGATCACGCAGCCGATCAGGGACACGAACAGAAGCAGGTAGATCGACGAGAACCAGGCCGACGAGTACACGTCGAAGCCCTGCACGCTGTCGAGGATCGGCGCCAGGTCGGGGTTGTCGGCGAAGAACTGGGTGACCCCGTTCGGGTCGGCGCTGCGCTGCGGCACCAGCGACCCCGGCACCGCGGCGATCGCCAGCAGCAGTAGCAGGAACAGGGCCGTGCGCATGCTGGTCAGCTGGCGCCAGAACCAGCGCAGGGTGCCGACGAAGCCGAGTTTGGGCTGGTTGACGCCGTCGCTCTTGGGCGCCGGCCGGGAATCAATATGGTCAGATGGCCGGGACATAGCTGCCGATCACTCCTTGCAGGTTCAGGAGCCAGGCATTCCACACGCCGCTCACCATGAGCACCCCGATGACGATCAGGAGCACGCCGCCGAAGAGGTTGATTGCGCGGATGTGCCGCTTGAGGAAGGAGACCGCGCCGGTGGCCCAACTGAAGCCGAGCGCGATGACCAGGAACGGGATGCCGAGACCGAGGGCGTAGAACAGTGCGAGCAGGCCGCCCTGCCAGGGCGAACCGGTACTGAGGCTGAGCGAGTTGATGGCGGTGAGGGTGGGGCCGGTGCACGGCGTCCAGCCCACGGCGAAGACCGCGCCGAGCAGGGGTGCCCCGGCCAGACCCATCCGCGGGCGCCAGCTGGACTTGATGGTGCGCTGCATCGCCCCGAACTGGCCGACGAAGACCAGGCCGAGCACGATCACCACGGCCCCGGCGATGCGGGTGATCAGCTCGCGGTACTGGTTCAGCCAGAAGCCGGCGAAGCCGAACACGACGCCGGTGAGCACGAACACCACGGTGAAGCCGAGGATGAACAGCCCCACACCGAGCAATAGCCGGTTGCGGCCGCGCCGGTCGCCCTTTTTGGCATTGGTGCTGCCGTCGGCGAAGCCGCCGATGTAGGCCAGATAACCGGGCACCAGAGGCAGGATGCACGGGGAGGCGAACGAGACCAGGCCGGCCAGCAGCGCGATCGGGATCGCGAAGTACAGCTCGCCGCTGAAAACGATCTCGCCGAAGGGGTTGTCCACGCCTAGTCGTCCTCGGCGATCGTGTCGGTGATCAGCGTCTTGAGGATCGACGGGGTGGTGACCTGACCGAGGATGCGGGCGGCCACCCGGCCGGACGAGTCCAGCACCAGCGTGGTGGGCACGGCGTTGGGCGGGATGCTGCCGCTGAAGGCGAGCTGCAGTCCGCCGTTGTCGACATCCAGCACCGACGGGTAGTCGATCTTGAAGCTCTCGTTGAACGCGAGGGCGGTGGGCGCCTGGTCGCGCACGTTCACGCCGAGGAAGCTGGCGCCCTTGTCGGCGAACTGTTCGCTGAGGTCTTTCAGGTCGGGGGCTTCGGCGCGGCAGGGCGCGCAGCTGGCGTACCAGAAGTTGACCACGAGCACCTCGCCGGCGAAGTCGTCGGAGCTGATGGTGCTGCCGTCTTCGACGGTGCCCTCGAAGGTCACGCTCTCGCCCCGGTCGGCTTCGGCGATCTCGGTGACGCTGCCGTCACCGGCGATATAGCCCTTGTTCGTGCCGGCTTCGTACTGGCTGGCCAGGTTCTCGTTGGCCGAGGTGCAGCCGGTCAGGACCAGGCTGAGGCTGACCAGGCCGATCACGGCGGCCGGAATCAGGCGGAATCTGCGGGTCATACGGCACCGACATCCGTCGCCTGCACCTGCAGGGGCGCGGCCGGGTTGGCGTAGGCGACCTCGACCGGGCGGCCGGAGCGCCAGGCCAGGGAGGTGATGCTGGACAGGTCGCAGCGGCGCTTGCGGGGATCGTGGGCGAGGCGTTCGCCGGCCAGGGAGCGGTGCACCATCCAGATCGGCAGCTGGTGGCTGACCAGCACGACGTCTCCGTCGTCGACGGAGTGGAAGGCCGCATCGATGGCCGCGAGCATGCGCGCGGAGATGGAGACGAAGGGTTCGCCCCAGCTGGGGCGGGACGGGTTGACCAGGCTCGGCCAGTTGCGCGGATCGCGCAGGGCACCGCCGGGGCCGCGCATCCGCTTGCCTTCGAAGTTGTTCTGCGGCTCGATGATGCGCTCGTCGATGTCGACGGGCAGGCTGAAGGCCTGGGCGATCGGTGCGGCCGACTCCTGGGTGCGTTGCAGCGGCGACGCCACCAAGCGCACAACCGGGCGTCCACGGTCAACGAGGTCTGCGGCAGCCGCCTCGGCCATTTTCAGCCCCAAATCGGAGAGCCGAAAGCCGGGAAGTCTGCCGTAAAGCACGCGTTGGGGGTTGAAAACCTCACCGTGACGCACGAGATGTACCTGGCTAGCTACCACGCCGTCCAGTCTACGGAGGACCCGCCCGCGAATTCGCCGAGAGCCAAGCGGCTAAACTTGCCCCGTGAATGCTCGCGTACTGATAAAGAACCTTGCCGCCCTCGACGACGGCCTCGTTTCCGTGTCTGGATGGGTCGAGACCGTCCGAGACCAGAAGAAGGTGCAATTCGTCGTTCTGCGCGACGAGTCCGGCGCCGTGCAGCTGGTGAATCCGCGCACGACGGATGCCGAGGGTGTTGTCGTCGACGATGAGCCCGCCACCTCCATCTCCGGCCTGTCGCAGGGCAGCTTCGTCACCGTGACCGGCCAGCTCAAGCACGACGAGCGGGTCAAGCTCGGCGGCATCGAGATCAAGCTGGCCACCCTCGAGGTCGTCACGCACGCCATTCCCGAGACCCCGATCGCGGCGGACTCCAGCCTCGACAAGCGGATGGACTGGCGCTTCCTGGACCTCCGCCAGCCGAAGGCCAACCTGATCTTCCGCATCCAGACCACGTTCGAGCACGCGCTGCGCACGTACTGGATCAACAACGACTTCATCGAGATCCACACCCCGAAGCTGATGGCCAGCGCCAGCGAGTCGCGCGCCGAGCTGTTCGAGGTGGAGTACTTCGAAACCAAGGCTTACCTGGCGCAGAGCCCGCAGTTCTTCAAGCAGATGGCGCAGTCCTCCGGTTTCGGCAAGATCTTCGAGGTGGGCCCGGCGTTCCGTGCCGACCCGTCGTTCACCAGCCGCCACGCCACCGAGTTCACCAGCGTCGACGCCGAGATCAGCTGGATCGACAGCCACGAAGACGTCATGCAGCTGCACGAGGAGCTGCTGGTGGCCGCGTTCACCGCGGTCAAGGAGAAGCACGGCGAGGAGGTGCTCGCGCTGTTCGGCGTCGAGGTCACCGTTCCGAGCCAGCCGTTCCCGCGCATCCCGTTGGCCGAGGCCAAGGAGATCGTGAAGAGCCGCGGCTACGAGGTTCCTCGCGACGACGACGACATGGACCCGGAAGGTGAGCGTCAGATTGCGGCCTACGTCGCCGAGACCTACGGCCATGAATTCGTGTTCCTCACCGACTACGCGTCCAGCATCCGCCCGTTCTATCACATGCGTCACGAGGGCGATGCGGGTCTGACCAACAGCTACGACCTGATCTTCAACGGCACCGAGATCTCCACCGGCGCGCAGCGTGAGCACCGCATCGACGTGCTCACCGAGCAGGCCGTGGAAAAGGGTCTCGACCCGGAGGAACTCGGCTTTTACCTGGACTTCTTCCGCTACGGCGTACCGTCGCACGGTGGTTTCGGTATGGGCCTGGCCCGCGTGCTGATGCTGATGCTGCACCAGCAGTCGATCCGCGAGGTCACCTACCTGTTCCGTGGCCCCACCCGCCTGGAGCCGTAACCCGCACCAGCGTCACCCGGTCGCGCCTGTCCCTCGGACAGGCGCGACTGTTGCGTTAACGGACGTCTACGGGCCGAGACTCGTAGGCACGTCACGGGGTCTCGACAGGCTCGACCACCGATCGGGAGGGCGCTCGACCACCGGGGGCGGGAAGAGATTTCAATGATTTTGGGAAACGACCAAACCCTTTCGCCGTGGAGGCCGAACCACCTGCATACCAAGCAACACCCCGCACCACTCCCCCACAGCAAAGGACACATCATGCGCAGCTTCACGAAGACCGCACTCGGACTG
>Ga0247816_10001159_pt1 | contig 13205 bp, 7 predicted proteins | sample UWRJL209509C1_FD_179930 | JGI IMG/M metagenome (GOLD analysis project Ga0247816, IMG submission 179930) | Plant litter microbial communities from Arlington Agricultural Research Station in Wisconsin, United States - UWRJ-L209-509C-1 | ecosystem: Environmental > Terrestrial > Plant litter >...
AGCCCTATGGAGTGTCTACAGAGGCCCTAGCAATGCCCTAGAGACCTATAGCAAACAGCGAAAAAAATACCGAATTTATTAAAGGTTTATTTTGAGCTATTCAAGGTAATTATCTATCTTACGATTCCTTTTTGAAATAGTAACCAAATAATAAACTTCTAAATATCTGTATGCGGATTTTTTACTTATTAATTGCAGTTACGCTCTCTATTTCCTTTTTCTCAAATGCACAAAGTCTCAAAAGGAAAGTCAAACTTTTTGATGGGAAATCTTTTAAAGGCTGGCAAGGCGACCTGGATCGAAGTTGGACGATAGCCGATGGATCGATTGTAGGTGGTAACAGTAAGGATATCGTTCCGCATAATGAGTTCATCAAAACAGAAGCTGAATATTCAAATTATAGTCTTAAACTCAAGTTTAAACTTACAGGCACGGAAGGTTTTGTAAACGGCGGGGTACAATTTCACAGTCAGCGAATTGCTAATCCGGATTTTGAAATGGTCGGCTACCAGGCTGACATTGGTGACGGCTTTTGGGCCTCTTTATATGATGAGTCACGTCGGAATAAACTTTTAGTTACTGCGGATTCAAACATAGTCAAAGCTGCATTAAAGAGAACCGACTGGAACGATTATGAAATCAGAACCTTAGGTCGCCGCATTCAAATCTTTTTAAACGGTAAACAAACTGTTGATTATACGGAAGAAGATCAGACTATTCCCCAAACCGGACACATAGCTCTTCAGCTTCATGGAGGAGGTAAGACTAAAGTTTACTACAAAAACATTATTCTTAAGCCTATTCGCTAATTACTTATCGAAACACAAATAAACCAAATATATCATGATTTTAAAAAGGTACATCTTCACTTTTCTTATTGCGGTGCTAATTGTTCCGCTAGGCTATGCATTTAAAAACGCCACTTTTGACTTCATTACTTCCAAAAAAAAGGAAGTAAAATACGATAGGGAATATACGCTTGAATCTACAATGCTTGGCTACATTGGTCAGGATGGTAAACGCAATCCTATACTAAAAGTAAGTAAAGGTGAATTAGTGCGTATCAATCTGGTCAATGGTGAACTAATGACACATGATATCGCAATTGAGAAGGCGGGCGTGAAAAGTAAAACCTTGGTAGAAAAAGGGGATACTTCAAGTGTGGTCTTTCGTGCAGATAAAAACGATGTTTATTTCTGTAGCATTCCCGGACATCGCGCTGCGGGTATGGTAGGAAAAATAGAGGTAACAGAAGGCGCAGTAAAAAAGGAAGTAGTAATTGCTGGAATATTGCCAAAGAAAGGCGCTAAAATACTTAATCTAAATTTTGAAAAAGGTACTATAGAAGGCTGGACTGCAACAGGAGATGCATTTACCAATCCATTGGTCGGAGCTGACATCACATCGGTTTATGAAAAAGATGTGAAAACAGGTAATAGCAGCACCTATTTTATAAGTAGTGGTGGTACGAAAAACTATAAACGAACCGGGACACTTACCTCTGTTCCATTTACAGTGACACAACCTTTTGCCTCATTTAAGGTTTCAGGTGGTGCGTTACAAGACACGAGGGTTGAAATAGTTCAAGCAGACAATAATAAAGTATTCTATCAGATCACAGGAGCGGGACGGGCAACGCTTCAACCAGTAGTGGTTGACTTGAAAGAGCTGATGAACAAAGAAATTTTTATCAGACTGGTCGACAATGAGACAGGAATATCTCAGATCCCTTACATAGGAGACGACATCTGGGGGCATATTAACTTCGATGATTTCTTATTCTATGCTACCAGACCTACTTTCGCAAACGAGTTGAAGAAAGAAGACATCATCATTCTTCCACCATTAGATCCTGTAGTTAACTCCGGATTATCTGGTCCTAAAGCTGCGGAAGCGATGACTACTAAAGCTGGTTTCACAGTAAAACTTGCGGCTGCCGAACCAGATGTTATTCGTCCGATTAGCTTTACAATCGATGCAAGAGGAAGACTATGGGTTGTTGAAGCACATACTTATCCGATTCGTGCGGCAGAAGGACAAGGCAAAGACAGGGTTTTAATTATGGAGGATACCAATGGGGATGGAACGCTGGATAAGCGGACTGTATTTATGGAAGGTTTAAATTTGGTTACAGGTATAGAATTAGGAATGGGAGGTGTTTGGCTATCTGCAGCTCCGAACTTGCTTTTTATCCCGGTTGATCAGAAAACAGATAAACCAACTGGTCCGCCGCAAACTGTGCTTGATGGTTGGGGTTATGAAGATACCCATGAGATGTTTAACAACCTTAAATGGGGTCCTGATGGATGGCTTTATGGTACTCATGGTGTTTTTACGCAATCAAATGTAGGTGTGCCGGGCGCGACTGATGCGGAAAGGACCAGATTAAATGCAGGAGTATGGCGCTACCATCCGACGAATAAGAAGTTCGAGCTTTTTGCTGAAGGGACCAGTAACCCATGGGGAATAGATTTTAATGACTACGGACAATCATTCGTGACAGTCTGTGTGATTCCTCACATGTTTGAAATGATTCAGGGCGCAAGGTATTTACGTCAGGCTGGAAACCATTTTAATCCGTACACCTATGACGATATTAAAGAAATTGGCGATCATGTTCACTGGATAGGTGACAGAGGTCCGCATGCAGGTAACTTTAGGTCCAATTCGAAGGGTGGGGGGCATGCTCATGCCGGCGCAATGATTTACCTGGGAAGCGAAAAGTGGCCTGCAGCCTACCGAAATAACATATTCATGAATAATATTCATGGCAGCAGAGTAAATATGGATGTGTTGACCCGTAAAGGTTCAGGTTATGTTGCCAGCCATGGAGAAGACTTTTTGCTAACTAATGATACCTGGTCACAGTGGCTAAACTTTAAATACGATCAAAGCGGCTCCGTGTTCGCGATTGACTGGTATGATAAAAATCAATGTCATAGTCCGAACCCTGATGTTCATCAGAAAACTATGGGTAGGATCTTTAAGATCAGCCATTCTACAGACCAATGGAAGAAAGTTGATTTGTATAAAGCTTCCGATAAAGAGTTGGTAGAATGTCAGTTGAAAAAGAATGAATGGTATGTAAGACAGGCCCGTCAGATTTTACAGGAGCGGGGTCCAAATAAGAAGGTACATAAAATGTTGAAGGAGATACTGGCGAACAATCCAGATGAAACCAGGAAGCTAAGGGCATTATGGGCCCTTCATGTTACCAAAGGATTGGAAGAAAAAGACCTTTTAGACCTGCTTTCTAATGAAAGTGAATACGTAAGAAGCTGGGCAATTCAGCTTATTGCTGAGGATAAAAATCCTTCAGAGGCGGCTATGAAGCGCTTTGCAGAATTGGCGGCAAATGATAAATCAGCTTTGGTTAGGTTGTATTTAACCTCAGCTCTGCAACGTGTAGATCCTGCTAAAAGATTTGAGATTCTGGAAGCTTTAGTACAACATGAAGAAGATAAAGAAGATCACAATCTTCCTTTAATGCTTTGGTACGCTTTGGAACCAACCGTTCCGGTAGATATGAATCGGGCTTTAGCAATCGCTATAAAGGCGAAGGCCCCAAAAATTTTAAGCTATACTAAGGATCGTCTAACGGCTATCAATACCCCTGAATCTAAAAAGGTAATGGATACCTTCAATCAGCAAATGGGCACAATGAAGATAGACCATAGTCAGCATAAAATGAAGTAGCTTCTGGCTAATAAAACCTTATGGGTTTGAGAGTTGTTCAACAAGAAATTGAACTTCTTATGGGTCTTGAGAAATATAACGAAAAGCGTGATTTTAGTAAAACTGCCGAACCCAAATCGGGTAAAAGTGCGGATAAAAATAAATTACTTTTTGTAATACAAAAGCACGATGCCTCACGCCTTCATTACGACTTCAGGTTGGAAATGGAGGGCGTGTTGAAAAGCTGGGCGGTTCCAAAAGGTCCGTCCACTGATCCAAAAACAAAAAGGTTGGCCATGATGGTGGAAGACCATCCCTTCGATTATAGAACTTTTGAAGGTATCATTCCAAAGGGAGAATACGGAGGAGGTACAGTGATTGTCTGGGACCAGGGAACTTATGAGCCTATAGAAAAGATCAAAGGGAAAAAAGCGCAGGAGAAACATTTATTAGAGCAGCTGAAATCCGGGTCGTTGAAAATCAAGCTCCATGGAGAAAAGCTGGAAGGTGAATTTGCACTCGTTAAAACCCATGGAATGGCTGAGAATAGTTGGCTACTGATCAAGCATAAGGATGAGTTTGCTTCTACCAAGGACATCACTAAGCAAGAGAAATCTGTGCTATCCAAGCAGACCATTGCCCAGGTAGAAAAGAATAGTGATCAAGTTTGGCATAGCAACAAAACGGATGATGCCCGTGTGAAAGCTAAGCCTGAACAAGGAGGGACTTCAGAAAAAGCGCTGGTAAAAAAGGGGAGTAAGTCGAAAATTCCAACCGGAATGAAACCGATGCTGGCGACGCTTGTTGATGAACCATTTGACGATCCTGACTGGCAATATGAAGTAAAATGGGATGGATATAGGGCTTTAGCATTTCTAAACAAGGGTGAGGTCGAGCTGTTATCCCGTAACAATAAAAGCTTTAATGAGAAGTTTTATCCAATCTATGATCTTTTAAAGACTTATGATATGAACGCGGTATTTGATGGCGAAATACTCGTTCTAAACGATAAAGGCATTTCTAATTTCGGCGAACTGCAAAACTGGCGTAGCGAAGCTGATGGAGAGTTGGTTTTTTACGTATTTGACATTATCTGGTATGATGGGAAGGATTTAAAGGAATTGCCACTTCATCAGCGACAAGAAATTCTTGCAAAAGTGCTGCCTGACGATGATGATAGAGTCAGGTTAAGCAAAGTATTTGATGCCAGTGGAATTGACTTCTATCGCGCTGCGGAAAGGATGGGATTGGAAGGAATTATTGCTAAGAAAAAGGACAGTACGTATGCTGCTAACTACCGCTCGAAAGAATGGTTGAAAATTAAAGTGCATAAAAGACAGGAGGTCATCATTGCTGGTTATACTAAGAATGAAGATACTTCTAAGCCTTTTAGCTCCTTATTACTAGGCGTATACGAAGACAATGCTTTGCAATATGTAGGCAAGGTCGGTACTGGCTTTTCAGTTAAGGTTCAAAAAGAAATGATGGAACAGTTTGAGCCACTAGTGGTTAAGGAAAGCCCCTTCGAAGAACTACCAGACGTCAATAAGCCATCCAGATTCAGGCCTAATCCACCAAAAGCTAAGGCAACCTGGCTGAAACCTGAACTGGTTTGTGAAGTTGCTTTTACGGAAGTTACTAGTGATGGTGTTTTTAGGCATCCTTCATTTCAAGGAATGAGGGTTGATAAAAAAGCTAAAGAGGTTGTAAGAGAGGTTGCTGAGGCCACAGATGGTTTGATAGAGAAGGTTGAAGAAGTAGTGGCAGAAGCTGAATCAGAAGGTAAAAAACATGAAGCTGCTATTGTTCCGCCTAAAGGCAAGACGAAGAAGACTTTATTAAATCCAAAGGAAGAAACGCAGGTTAGAAAAGTGAATGGTCAGGAGCTGAAGTTCACTCATTTAAGCAAGTTGTATTGGCCAGAAGATAAAATAAGTAAACGCGAAATGTTTAATTATTACTATCAGATTGCTGAGTACATTTTACCTTATCTCAAAGACCGTCCGATGTCCTTAAACAGATATCCTGGCGGAATTCATGCGAAAAGCTTTTATCAGAAAAATGTTAAAGACACTGCGCCGGATTGGGCCGAGACTTTTCCATATAAAACCAGCGATGGGGAAGAGAAGGAGTATCTAGTCGGTAAGGATGAAGCCACATTATTATGGATGGCCTCTCTTGGCTGTATTGAGATGAACCCTTGGTTTAGCAGGATTTCTTCTCCGGATAGCCCGGATTATTGTGTTATAGATCTTGATCCTGACAAACAAACCTTTGATCAGGTTGTGGAAGCTGCAAACGCGGTAAAAGAAGTCTTGGATGCTATTGATGTGCCTTCCTACTGTAAAACATCCGGTTCCACAGGTATACATATCTATATCCCAATGGCTGCGAAGTATGATTATGACCAGAGTCAGCTCTTTGCAAAGATCGTTGTGAATATTGTGAATAAGCAAATCCCCGATTTTACGAGTTTAGAAAGAATGATCGCAAATAGAAAGGGGAAGATGTATTTGGACTTCCTGCAGAATAGGCCAGGCGCAACTATTGCAGGCCCTTATTCGTTAAGACCAAAGCCAGGAGCAACGGTCTCGACTCCATTGCATTGGGATGAGGTTAAAAAAGGTTTAAAGATGGAAAGCTTCAATATTCGAAATGCGGTTGATAGAGTAAGATCGGAGGGAGATCTATTTAAAGGAGTTTTAGGTAAAGGTATTGACCTTGAGAAAACGATTAAGAAAGCGAAAAGTATATTTGGATAGTAAAATAGATCATCATCTCCGCTAGTTATATAGCGAGATGATGATCACTTGTTACTTTATAAGAATATTGGTCTGTCTAATTTAATTGCAATACGATGTGCAGCGTTCATTAAGCCAACGTGACTGTAGGCCTGCGGGAAATTACCCCACTGACTACCGTCTTTTTCATCAACATCCTCGCTAAATAAATTAACGTGATTTGCATATTTAATGATTGACTCGAATTCTCTGATTGCATCATCTAATCTTCCAACGCAAGCTAAGGCTTCAACATACCAAAACGCACATATTAGGAAGGTGGTTTTTGGCTTACCAAAATCATCTGTATGTTTATACCTGTAAAATAAGCCGTTTTCAGCTTTTAATTCCTGCTCTAATGCGATCAAATGATCTTTCGCTTTTTGAGAGTTAGGATCGAGGTAATTCATTAAGATCAGCTGTAAAGTACTCGCATCAAGATGGGAACTTCCAACTGCGTGATTGTAAACTTTACGTTCCGGATCGTAACAATCTTCGATGTGCTGGGCAGCTTTCTTTACAAGTACTGTTGCTCTTGCTTCAAATTCAGCATGTCCGATTGTTTTGGCCATCTTAAGTGCCGCATTGGCACCTGCCCATTGAAATAAATTAGTATAGCAATGGATGTGCGCAAGGTTTCTAAATTCCCAGATTCCGGCATCCTCCTCGTCAATTGTGAACTCAATTCTACCTAATAAGAAATCCAACCATTGTGTTGAATCTTGTCTTTCTTTAAATATAAAACGGTGGTCATTGTACAAAGGTAACATAGAGACAAGGACTTGTCCGTAGATATCATTCTGAATGTGCTCATACGCTTGATTACCAATTCTTACTGGCTGATTTCCCTGATAGCCCTTAATATGGTCAAGTATTTTCTCAGTAAGTACACGCTCTCCCGCAATACCAAATAAGGGCTGAAAACGCTCATCATCTCTAAAGGAAATGTCCGTCACATATCCGAAATATTTCTCCATCTCTTCGAAATGGCCGATGTGATTTAAGGCGTTTATTACGTAATAGGTATCACGCATCCAACAATATCTGTAATCCCAGTTTCTAGTGCTGCCGGGTGATTCAGGTAAGCTGGTCGTACTTGCTGCAATGATAGCTCCCGTGTCTTCATATTGGTGTATTTTCAAAACCAATGCAGAACGAATAACAATAGGCTGATAGAAGCCAGCAATATTTGAGTGCTTGATCCAGCGTCTCCAGTACTTAATGGTTTCAGTTAAAAACCGTTCTGCAGTGCTGTTGATTGGCGCATCAAGTTTATGACCGTAGGTTAGGATTAAGTACTTAGTTTCATTCAAAGCAAAATACTTTTCATCCTCAATGTAGCTCAATGAAATATTCGTGCTCAATTGCATGTCTTCGTCAGCACCGGTAAATTCGATGTGGTTGCTTCCGCGATGAGCGATCTGCTCTTTTGTACCATAATCTGCAACAGGTTTACAAATCACCCTTACTCTTGGATTTCCCTTTATAGGCTCGATCTTTCTAATAAGCATGAGTGGCTTATAATAGCGTTCATACTGATGGAAACGAGGAGCGAAGTCTGTGATACGATAGGTACCTTCCGAGTTAGTGATATCGGTACAGATAACGTTAGTATTCTCTAAATAGAACTGTTTGGAATCAAATTCACCACTTGGTCGGATTGAATACTCACCACCTTTTTCGTTGTCTAAAATGCCCCCAAATACAAAGGTGCTATCAAACCTCGGCCAGCAGAGCCAGTCAATGTTTGTGTTCTTATTAACGTGCGCCAGGTAAGCACAATTCCCTATTATGCCTGTTTGGTAGGTGTGTCTTTCTTCCATTTTACTTTACGAATTGTGGTTCTATGTTTGTCGTGAAACTTTTCAGTAATTCTCTTACTTCTTTAAAATCTTTCAGATAGTATTTGGCTGCAGAGATATTGCTTCCAACTTTTATAGTGAATGCTTCATCAGGAAGCGCTTTAAATATATCCTCATCAGTATGGTCATCGCCCAAAGCAATGATAAAATCTGGATTGTTGTTAAATAGCCAGTTTTGAGCTGCCTTGCCCTTATTGACTTCAATATTCTTGAATTCAATAACTTTGTTTCCTTCAAGCATTTGAAGTCCTTTATCTGCTACCATCATCCGCAGATGATTGGTAATTTCATTAGCCCTAAGTTCACCTAAGCCTTTTTCTACCTTACGATAATGCCATACCAAAGAAAAACTTTTGTCCTCAATAAAAGAACCTGGTGTTCTATCAGTGTAGGTGTCTAATACGGACTTAACTTCATTTTTCCATTTATCAGTTAATAATGGCAATGCTTTCCATTCCTCATTTAGATGCTTTTGCCAGGCACCATGTTCTGCGATCATGTCTAGTTTTAAATGTCCAAACCACTGTTCTAAAGTCTGGTAGTTTCTTCCGCTTATTAGTATGACTCTATTCGCAGGATCTGAAGCAAGGTCAGTTAGTATTTGGTAAAGTGCCTCATCTGGTGAAGCCTTATTTATATCTGCATTAAAGCCAACTAAAGTTCCGTCATAATCCAAGAAAATAAACCGATCTGTAGCTTTCGCATATGCGCTTGCGATATCTTCTCTTATTGCCACAGCAGCATGTTTTGTCAATAATGATTCTTGCATTTGTTTAACCTCTGATAATTTATCCATAAAGTTTTTAACCCAAAGGTTGATATTGAATTTCTTAACGATGTACCGCATACTGGTCATACGGTTGACCTGTTCTTCCAAAGGCATGTTAATCGCTTCAACTATAGCCTTCATAATGTCACCGATATTATTGGGATTTACAATCAATGCATCATTTAATTCTTTAGATGCACCGGCCATTTCACTCAGTATAAGTACGCCGTCATTATTCATCCTTGAAGCGACATATTCTTTACTAACTAAGTTCATGCCATCTCTCATTGGAGTAACCAGACAGATGTCGGCAATGGAGTAAAGGGCAGACAAAAACTCTACAGAGAACGACCGGTAGAAATAATGAATTGGCACCCAGTGCATGGTTCTGAAACGGGAATTGATGTTACCTACCAATTGATCGATGTTATCCCTAAGCTCTTTGTATTTCGGAACTGTATCTCTAGAGGGTACAATGATCATAAACAGCTCTATCTTTTCAATATATTCAGGATGTACCTGCAGTAAAAGCTCCAATGCCTGTAGGCGCTGTAGGATTCCTTTAGAATAGTCAAGCCGATCTATAGAAAGTATCACTTTTTGATTCTTATGAACCTCTTTAAATGCTGCAGAGTGCTTGGCAACCTTCATATTCCTGGTCAGGTTTTCAAACTTGTCGTTATCTATCCCCATCGGAAAAGCTTCTACAACAATCCGCCGGTTTTTATGAATAATTACATTTTCTGAAGGCTTTGCCGAAGAGAGGCGAGAGGCTGCACTAAGGAAGTGGCGGACATCATCGAAAGTATGGAAGCCTAGTAAATCTGCACCTAAAATCCCATCGATTAGTTCTTCCCGCCAAGGAATAAGGCGGAAGATCTCATAGGATGGAAAAGGAATGTGCTGGAAGAATCCAATGGTGACATGAGGTTTATTACGCCTTACATAACAAGGAAGTAGCAACAACTGATAATCATGGATCCATACTGTATCTCCATCATTTAGGTGGTAGATGACTTCCTGACTAAACTTTTCATTAACAGATTTATAAAAGTCCCAATAGCTTTGCTCGAAGTTGGCATAAGTAGCCACGTAGTGAAAAATTGGCCAAAGTATTTCGTTGCTAAAACCTTCATAATAAAGGTTGATCTCTTCGTTTGTCAAGAACACCGGAATGAGATTTAAAGTGGCAAGCTTTCGCCTTACCTCATCCTGCCGGTCTTCAGGAACTTCGATACCCGGCCAGCCTATCCAAACATTATTACCAGTTTTATAAACTGATCCCAGTCCTGTAGCTAATCCACCTTCACTAGGTCTTAATATGTATTCACCATTTTGCTCAGTGATCTTTACAGGGAGGCGATTTGATACTATTATAGTCTTATTATTACCTATCATATCTTATAAAACAACGATTTCAGGCCATAATTGTTTAATTTCTTTTTAATTTGGCGCTTTCTAAGCTATCCTATGAAGTCATCATTTTTAAAGTTTTTGCCAGTTTTAGCGGTTATATCTTTGAGTTCCTGCTCCTCACTTTACATTCCAAATGTTCCAAATACACCCATGTTAACTACCAAAGGAGAGTTTAGTGGGGGAGCTCACGCTTCTATAGGAGGTAACTTCAGTCTAAATGGTGCATATGCAGCATCCAACCATTTTGGAATAATTGGAAGTCTATCTTATCTAAATAATGATAGAACCAGAAAGGATCTGAAGCAAAAGCTTGGTGAGATAGGAGGTGGGTACTTTAATACTTTTGGGCCCGACGATAACCGTATCATTGAAGTATATGCAGGTTATGGAGGAGGCAAAACAGATAGAACTTATTTTCATTACGACAATGACTTGTTAACTAGTTCAGAACATCAGGAAACAACATACAGCAAAACATTTATACAAGTAAACTACAGTTCAAGAAAGGCGAACAATCTGAAGCTTTTTGGAAAAGTGTTTCCTATAAATTATGGTACTGCGATAAGGATCAGTAATGTGAAAATGAAGACTTTTATGATCAATGGGATAGGGCAGCCGAGAGAAGGTAATTTGTTTTTAGAACCGATCTTTTTTACCCGAATGAGGTTTAGCGATACGTTTCAATTACAATATACATCCAGCGGGAACTTCGGGCTAAATAGCCGGAAGTTCATAAGTGCTGGAAGTTCTTTATTTACAATTGGTGCCGTTGTAAATATAGGAGGTAAGGTAAAATAAGATTATTTAAGTGTTAAGATCCAATCAACTACTGATTTCACATCTGCCACTTTCATTGTAGAGTGCGGAGGCATTGGAACTTCGCCCCAAACACCAGCACCACCTTTAATAATTTTATTGGTTAAATATTCTACTGCTTTCGGATCATCTTTGTATTTTGCTGCAACAGCGTTATAGGCAGGACCTACAGATTTTTCAGTTGCTTTATGGCAAACAAGACAATCAGTTTTGGCCATAATAGCTTTTGCTATTGACTCTTTAGATGCAGTTCCAGTTTGGTGACCCATTGTTGTAGCACCTGCTTTTGCAACAGTTGCAGGCTTAGTGATCGCGCCATTGTTATAATCGATCCTTACTAAAGCAGCATCAGGGTTTTTAGCAAACCAACCTTTACCATACTCTAATACATACAATTTGTTATCTGGACCAAGTTCCATATCAATTGGAGCAGCCAAGGGTACATTAGCCATAAACGGTTCCATGCTTACATAGTCGCCATTCGGAGCCATCGTCACTGCCTTTACCCAACCACGAACCCACTCATAAATCAATAGCTTGCCATTATAGTATGAAGGGTACGATGTAATTCCTGGTTTAGTATAGAATACCGGACCTGCCATAGCGGTACGGCCTCCTTCACCTACTTGAGGAAAATCAGGAGATACTGCATAAGGATACCAGATAAATGCTGGTTGTGCAGCAGGCAATTGGGTCAATCCTGTGTTGTTAGGAGAGTTGTTTATAGGTGCAGCAGGATCAAATGCATCTCCGCTTTGACCATTAGTATAGTCATACGCACGGTATGGATAATTCTTACCAATGAATAAAGGCCATCCAAAGTTACCTGCTTTGCGGGCTTGATTAACTTCGTCATAACCTCTTGGACCACGATTCGGATCATCGTTTTGAGCATCAGGACCAACCTCACCCCAATATAGGAACCCGGTCTTCTTATCAACAGATATTCTGTATGGATTTCTGTTACCCATTACAAAGATCTCTGGTTTAGTTTTAGCCTCATTTTTTCCAAATAAGTTGCCATCTGGAATGCTGTACGTTCCATCAGCATTCATTTTAATTCTTAAGATTTTTCCTCTCAAATCATTGGTGTTACCAGCTGATCTTCTAGAATCATATTGATGAAGATCAGGACGGTTGTCTAAAGGTGCATATCCTTTGTTTTGAAACTTGTCGTTCGGAGCAGGGGTATCAAATGGTGTAGAATTGTCACCAGCAGAAACATATAAAAGGTTACCTGGACCGAAAGCGATCGAACCACCAGTATGGCAGCAAATGTCTCTTTGAGAATAGAATTCTAGGATCATCTTCTCAGAAGTAAGTGATATTTTATCGTTAACGAGCTTGAAGCGTGACAAACGGTTTACAGATTTTGCAGTAGGACTGTAAAATGCATATACAAAACTGTTAGTCGCAAAGTTCGGATCAAGAGCAATTCCTAAAAGACCTTCTTCTGCATTAACATCTTTTACATTGGTTTTGCTATAAACATCAAGCTTGCCAGCGTCTTTTAGCGTTTTAGTCGCATTCTTGTAGATCAAAAACTCACCTCTTCTCTGAGAGATTAGTACATCCTTGTTCGGTAATACAGCGATTTCAGTAGGCTCAGTAAACTGGCCCTGACTAAGGGTAACTTTAACAAATCTGTTCTGATCCGGTGTATCTATGGCTAGTTTGTTTGTGATTTTGCTATTTACGGCGGTAGTTTTAACCTGGGTAAATGCAAAGAGTGAAGTCAGGGCGACGCCCGACAATACCAATTTTAAAGGTGCTTTCATCAAAGTATAATGTGTGTTGGTTTCAAAGATTAAATATAGAAAGATATCTTCAAGATTTTCACCTATATTCGATATTGTAACAAAATCATTATTTTGCAAAGCTTATTAT
>Ga0247816_10001163_pt1 | contig 13162 bp, 13 predicted proteins | sample UWRJL209509C1_FD_179930 | JGI IMG/M metagenome (GOLD analysis project Ga0247816, IMG submission 179930) | Plant litter microbial communities from Arlington Agricultural Research Station in Wisconsin, United States - UWRJ-L209-509C-1 | ecosystem: Environmental > Terrestrial > Plant litter >...
GTGGTGCGCTGCGGCAACGAGTTACGTTGCGCCAAGGTCTACAAGGAGGCGAATAAACGAAGTTTTCGTCAGGCGTCCGAATACCAGGAAGGCCGCAAGGTCCGCAACAGCCGCCAGGCCCGGGCTATGGCCAAAGGCTCCAAATTCGGCAAGAAAGAAACCGAAGACGCCTGGCAGAACGCCGAGGTGGCTGCGCTGTTTCGCCTGGCCGGTGCCGGCGTTCGCGTGCCCAAGCCGTACGACTTCCTTGAAGGTGTGCTGCTGATGGAGCTGGTGGCCGATGAATACGGCGACGCGGCACCACGGCTTAACGACGTGACGCTGGACCCGGACCAGGCCCGTGAATATCACGCGTTCCTGATCTCCCAGATCGTGCTGATGTTGTGTACTGGCCTGGTGCACGGCGACCTGTCGGAATTCAACGTGCTGTTGACGCCGACGGGCCCTGTGATCATCGACTTGCCGCAGGCAGTGGACGCGGCGGGCAATAACCACGCGTTCAGCATGTTGGAACGGGATGTGGGCAACATGGCTTCCTACTTCGGGCGTTTTGCGCCGGAATTGAAGAAGACCAAGTACGCCAAGGAGATGTGGGCGCTGTACGAAGCCGGCACCTTGCACCCGGCGAGCATCCTGACTGGCGAGTTCGACGAGCCGGAAGAGTTGGCGGACGTCGGCGGTGTTATCCGTGAGATCGAAGCGGCGCGGCTGGATGAAGAGCGTCGCCAGGCGATACGCGCGGCAGACGATGCGCCACCTAGCAAGGCCGCGGAGGAACCTCCGCCGCCGCCCTGGATGCAGTGATCTGACGAAGGTCTATCGACCTGGTAGAGATCTAATGTGGGAGCGGGCTTGCTCGCGAATGCGTAGTGTCAGTCAAGACATCTATTGACTGGTCCACCGCTTTCGCGAGCAAGCCCGCTCCCACAGTTTGTTCTGCGCGTATCTGGTTAAGCCCTGGTCAGGCGCAGCAACTGCCCGACGCCAATTCCTTGAGAATCGGGCAATCCGGCCGATGATCACCCTGACAGTGCTCCACCAAATCCTGCAACGTATCGCGCAATTGCCCCAGCTCGCGGATCTTCTGGTTCAACTCATCGATATGCTGGCGAGCCAACGCCTTGACGTCGGCACTTGCGCGCGCCCGGTCCTGCCACAGGGTCAGCAGCTTGCCGACTTCCTCCAGGGAAAAGCCCAGGTCACGCGAACGCTTGATAAACGCCAGGGTGTGCAAGTCGTCGGCGCCGTACACGCGGTAGCCGCTGTCGGTGCGATGCGCGGCTTTCAACAAACCAATCGACTCGTAGTAACGAATCATCTTGGCGCTCAGGCCGCTCTGGCGTGCTGCTTGGCCGATGTTCATGGACGCTCTTCCTCCGAGTCCTTGGGTTTCCAGGTTTTCAACAGCAACGCGTTGCTCACCACACTCACGCTCGACAGCGCCATCGCCGCGCCGGCCAGCACCGGGTTGAGCAGGCCGAAGGCGGCCAGTGGAATGCCCACCAGGTTATACACAAAGGCCCAGAACAGATTCTGTCGAATTTTTGCGTAGGTCTTGCGGCTGATTTCCAGCGCGGCGGGCACCAGGCGTGGGTCGCCGCGCATCAGGGTGATCCCGGCCGCTTGCATGGCGACGTCGGTGCCCCCGCCCATGGCGATCCCGATGTCGGCAGCGGCCAGCGCCGGGGCATCGTTGATGCCATCGCCGACCATCGCGACCACGCCGGTCTTTTTCAGTGTAGCGACCGTGGCGGCTTTGTCGGCGGGCAGCACTTCGGCGTACACGTCATCGATGCCCAGGGCCTCGGCGACCACACGGGCGCTGCCGCGATTATCGCCGGTCAGCAAATGGCTGCTGATATGCCGGGCCTTGAGCTGTTGCACCGCTTGCAGGGCACCGGTCTTGAGGGTGTCGCCGAAGGCAAACAGGCCGAGCACCCGGGGTTGAGGGCCTTGCTCGATCAGCCAGGACAAGGTGCGGCCCTCGGCTTCCCAGGCGCTGGCCGAGGTGGCCAGGTCGCCCGCGCTGAGGCCGGTTTCTTCCAGCAGGCGCCGGTTGCCCAGGGCCAGTTGCCGACCCTCAAGGGTGCCGGCAATGCCGCGCCCTGTCAGGGATTGGCTGGCGCTGACATCGGCGACCTTCAAGCCCTGCTCGGTGCAGGCATCCAGCACGGCCTTGGCCAAGGGGTGCTCACTGCCCCGTTGCAGCGCGCCGGCCTGTTGCAGCAGCAGTGCTTGATTGCCGTCGACCGCTGCCAAATGCGCTATTTTTGGCGTGCCGGAGGTCAGGGTGCCGGTCTTGTCGAACACCACGGCGCTGACTTCGTGGGCACGCTCCAGGGCTTCGGCGTCCTTGATCAAAATCCCGTGGCGCGCGGCGACGCCGGTGCCGGCCATGATCGCGGTCGGTGTGGCCAGGCCCAATGCACAGGGGCAGGCGATCACCAGTACGGAAACCGCGTTGATCAGCGCAACTTCCAGCGGTGCGCCGTACAACCACCAGCCCACCACCGTTGCCAAGGCGATTACCAGCACCGTCGGCACGAACACCTGGCTGACTTTATCCACCAGTTTCTGGATCGGGGCCTTGGCGGCCTGGGCGTCTTCCACCAGGCGGATGATTCGCGCCAGCACGCTTTCCGCGCCGAGGGCCAGGGTGCGCACCAGCAATCGACCTTCACCGTTGATGGCGCCACCGGTGACCGGGTCGCCCGGCTGTTTCGGCACGGGCAGGCTTTCTCCGCTGATCAGCGCTTCGTCGGCGTGGCTTTGGCCTTCGACCACTTCGCCGTCCACGGGGAAACGCTCGCCGGGTTTAACCAGCACCAGGTCATTGAGCTTCAGGGCGTTGATGGCGACATCTTGTTCAACGCCATCCAGCACGCGAATCGCCCGCTCCGGGCGCAAGGCTTCCAGGGCGCGAATGGCGCTGGCGGTCTGGCGTTTGGCGCGGCTTTCCAGGTATTTACCCAGCAGCACCAGCGCGATAACCACCGCCGAGGCCTCGAAATACAGGTGCGGCATAGTGCCGGCTGGCGCGGTGAGCCATTGGTAGATACTCAGGCCGTAACCGGCGCTGGTACCGATGGCTACCAGCAGGTCCATATTCCCGGCGCCCACGCGCACGGCTTTCCAGGCGGCAACGTAAAAGCGCGCACCGAAGATGAACTGCACCGGCGTGGCGAGCAGGAATTGCACCCAGGCCGGCAGCATCCAGTGCAGGCCGAACGGTTGCACCAGCATCGGCAATACCAGCGGCAGGGCCAGCAAGATCGCCAGCGACACCGCCCAGCGCTCGCGTTTCAGGCGCTGTTCTTGATCGGCTTGGGTGGCTTTTTCGGTTTGCGGCAAGGTGGCGGTGTAGCCGGCCTTGTCGACGGCGGCGATCAACACGTTGGGGTCCATTTGGCCCAGCACTTCTATATGCGCACGTTCGTTGGCCAGGTTGACGCTGACACTTTGCACACCGGGCACTTTGCCCAGCGCTCGCTCAACCCGCCCGGCGCAGCTGGCGCAGGTCATGCCGCCGATTGGCAGGTCGAAGGTGGTGGATCCGTTCATGGGCAATGCTCCAGAAGAGGTTGCCCCTAGGATCAACCTTGACCTGCGGGGAAGGTCAAGGCTTCAGATCAATGTTTGTTTGATTGATCGTTCCCACGCTCTGCGTGGGAATGCATCCTGTGACGCTCCGCGTCACCATTGCACAGTGCTCAAGTCTTGCGTCATCAGTACGGATCAGTATTCCAGCGCCGCAGCCTTCAAGTACATGCCGTCCGGCCCTTGGGCGATGCGCAACTTGCGTACGTCACCCGCCTTCAACGTAATGTTTTGCGCCGGTGGTGCGAGCATTCCCGGGAGGCAGCCTTGGGATTGGCCCGGTAACAGCTTCAGGCGCAACGACACATTCCCGGCCGGCAAGTTGAACGAGGTGGCCTGTTCCTGAAACAGTCGCCCGGCCAGTTGATCCTGGATGTACAAACCAATCTCGCAGTTGGTCGGTACCTCAAGGCGCTCCCGGGAAATGATCAGCACCGCATAATCTTCAGCAGCGCCGGCCTGTGGCACAGCGGCGAACAAGCTCATCAGGCTCACAAGGCCAAAAAACGACCAGCGCATGGCGAATTCTCCGAGGTTCAAATCGTGGATGCGTGCAGCTTGGCCGAGGGCGCGGATGAATGCCAGCCCGGCAGATGTTTTCAGAACTTGACCTTGCCATCGTGGAAAGGTCAAGACTGTGGGCAATCTCATCAAAGGAGTCATGTCATGCAAGTATTCAGCGTTGAAGGAATGACCTGTGGCCATTGCGTCCGGGCAGTGACCCAAGCGGTGCAAAGCCAGGACCCGGCAGCCAGCGTGCGCGTCGACCTGGCGGCAAAGGAGGTGGGCGTCGAGAGCACCACGCTGTCGTCCGCGCAAGTGATCAACTTGATCAGCGAAGAAGGCTATAGCGTCAAACTCGCCTGAACTTTTCAATAGTTAGCGAGCTAACTTAATGTTCAAGGCACCTGCGCCCGGCTAGACTGTCGGGCTGCTGACTCACCTGGGTGCCTGATGAACCTTCGCATAATCCTGATTTTGGGTGCCTTGAGCGCGTTTGCGCCGCTGGCAATCGACTTCTACCTGCCGGGTTTTCCGGCCATGGCCGTGGCATTCGGCACCGACGAAAAACATGTCCAGCTGACGTTGGCGGTGTATTTCATCGGCCTCGCGATCGGCCAGTTGATCTATGGGCCACTGGCCGACCGGTTTGGCCGGCGCGGCCCCCTGCTCAGCGGCGTAGCCTTGTTCACCCTGGCGTCCTTCGCGTGTGCTTATGCGCCGACCCTGGAGTGGCTGATTGGCGCGCGGTTCGTCCAGGCCTTGGGCGGCTGCGCGGGCATGGTGATTTCCCGGGCGGTGGTGAGTGACAAGTGCGACGCAGTGGGTTCGGCCAAGGTTTTTTCCCAACTGATGCTGGTGACCGGGCTCGCGCCGATCCTTGCACCGTTGGCCGGTGGGGTGATGGTCGGCCTGTGGGGCTGGCAGTCGATCTTCCTGGCGTTGTCGATATTTAGTGTGATGGCCGCCATTGCAGTGGCCGTCGGTTTGCCGGAAAGCCTGCCCGCCAATCAGCCGCGTCAGCCACTCTCGGGTGCGCTGCGCCAGTACGGCCGGCTGTTGTCAGACCGGGTTTACCTGGGCTACGCCCTGACGGGCGGCGTCGCGATAGCCGGGATGTTTGCCTACATCGCAGGCTCGCCTTTTGTCTTCATCAAACTCTACGGTGTGCCCGCCGAGCACTACGGCTGGCTATTTGGCTCCAATGCCGCCGGCTTTATCCTGGTGGCGCAGGTGAATGCACGCTTGCTGTCTTCCCGTGGCCCGGCGTTTTTGCTGTCGCGCGCGGTGTGGGTCTACCTGGCGGCCGCGCTGACCTTACTGACGGTCAGTGCCTTTCGCCCCGAAGCCCTTTGGCCATTGCTGGTGCCGTTGTTTATCTGCATCGCCAGCCTGGGCTGCATTCTGCCCAATACCTCGGCTTGCGCCATGAGCGGGCAGGGCGCACGGGCCGGCAGCGCGTCGGCGTTGCTGGGGTGCATTCAATTCGGGATTGCTGCCGGAGCGGCGTCGTTGGTGGGGCTGTTGCACGACGGCACGGCCATGCCGATGGCGATGGTGATCACCTTGTGCGGCGTGTTGGCAGTGACCGTGGCCATGCTGACCCGCCGCCTGCAGCGGCAAAGAGCGTTGCAAGCGGTGGCCTGATTGGGGTGTCAGCCAGCAGAACGTTGCTGGCTTTCGGGGAATCGGTGGGGGGCCTGGATTCGGCTTTGCAGGGTGTCGGCGAAGGCGCGGGCTTCGGCCTCACTGCGGAAGGTAAAGGCGTTTTGGTCCAGGCGAACCTGCCATTTGCCGCCTTCGGATCTTGCTAGCGCTTTTATCAGGATCTTCATTGCTGACTTCCTCACGTAAAAGTTGCGTGGCAAAGGCGGCCAATATAAACCCGAATACGCTCACAGATGTGACAGAGATCAAGTCTCTGACTAGCGGTGTCGTCCATTACTTACATGAATAATGGACGCCACTGACAGACCTTTTGTTTAGAACCCTTCCAGCACGATCTTGCCCTTGGCCTTGCCGCTTTCCAGCAGCTCATGCGCCCGGCGCAGGTTGGCCGCATTGATCACGCCGAAGTGCTCGCCCACCGTGGTTTTCAAGGTGCCGGCGTCGATCAGTTCGGCCACGCGGTTGAGCAGGTTGTGTTGTTCGATCATGTCGGCTGTCTCGAACATCGAGCGGGTGTACATGAACTCCCAGTGCAGCGACAGGCTCTTGCGCTTGAGTTTGCTGACATCCAGCGCCTTGGGGTCATCGATCAGCGCCAGTTTGCCTTGGGGGATCAACGCTTCCACCAGTTGGTCGAGGTGCTGGTCGGTCTGGGTCAGGCTGGCGACGTAGTTCACCTGTGGGTGGCCGGCGCTTTTCAGCTCTTCGCTCAGCGGTTTGCTGTGATCGATCACCAGGTCGGCGCCCAAATCCTTGGCCCAGGCCTGGGTTTCGGGGCGTGAGGCGGTGCCGATGACTTTCAGTGCGGTGAGTTGGCTGGCCAATTGGGTGAGGATCGACCCTACACCGCCGGAAGCACCCACGATCAGCAGGCTCTGGCCTTCATCGGTTTTGCCTTCGCTGACTTGCAGGCGCTCGAACAACAGCTCCCACGCAGTGATCGCGGTCAGCGGCAGCGCGGCGGCGTCGGCAAAGCCCAGGGTTTTTGGCATGTGGCCAACGATACGCTCGTCCACGGTGTGCAGCTCGCTGTTGCCGCCCGGACGTACCAGCGAGCCGGCGTAAAACACCTTGTCGCCGGCCTTGAACAGGGTCACTTCACTGCCGACGGCCTTGACCACACCGGCCACATCCCAGCCCAGCACCTTGGCCGCGCCGTTTTCCGGGGCGACGTTCTGGCGCACCTTGGTGTCCACCGGGTTGACCGAGATGGCTTTGACTTCCACCAGCAGGTCACGCGGGCCAGCGACAGGCTCGGGCAGTTCGATGTCTTGCAGGGATTTTGGGTCGGTGATCGGCAGTGAAGCGTAGTAAGCAATGGCTTTCATGGTGCAACTCCAAGAAGGTGGTAATCAGGCAATAAATTTCAGGCGCTTGAGGTCGAAGTGTTCGATCACATCAGCGGCCTTGGCGCGGAAGTTCTGGATGTGGGCGCTTTGGTCGTGGTCGGCCAGCGCGGCGTCATCGCTCCAACGTTCGAGCATGTAGAAGGTCTCGGGGTGTTGCAGGTCCTGGTGCAGGTCGTATTGCTCGCAACCGGGCTCGACGCGGGTGGGTTCGAGTATTTCCCGCAGCAGTTTTTCCAGGGTGGCTTGCTGACCGGGCTTGGCGATCAGCGTGGCGATGACGTTAAAGGCGTGGGACATATTCGACTCCTGACACGTGAGGAACGGGATGGACAGATCATTGGCTATTTCTCTGCAAGATAAAACCCGCTAAAACAGCAGTCTGTTTCAACATTCTGTTGATAATGGGCTTTGATAACGGGTGACCTGCATGCTGCGCTTTGATGATTTGCAGTTGTTCGTGCGCGCGGCAGACCTGGGCAGCCTCTCGGCCGCCGCGCGGGTCATGGACATGTCGGCGGCGGTGGCGAGCGCCGCGTTGAAACGAATTGAACGCCAACTGGGCGCGCGACTGTTGGCGCGCTCCACCCGCAGCCTGCGTCTGACTGCCGAGGGCGAAGGCTTTCTGGAATACGCGCGCGCCGCGCTGAGCAACCTTGACGAAGGGCGGCGGCTCTTGGCCAGTGGCCAGGATCAGGTCAGCGGCGTGTTGCAGCTGTCGGCGCCGTCGGACTTCGGCCGTAACCAACTGCTGCCCTGGCTGGATGAGTTCCAGCGCGAATACCCGAAGCTGGCCGTACGCCTGCTGTTGGGCGACCGGATTGCCGACCTGTTTCGCCAGCCAGTGGACATTGCCTTGCGCTACGGCGAACCCGAAGACTCCAGCCTGATTGCCCTGCCTATCGCGCCGAACAACCATCGGGTGTTGTGTGCCGCCCCGAGCTACCTGGCCCGGCATGGCGAACCTCGTCATCTGGAGCAATTGGCCCAGCACAATTGCCTGTTGTACATGCTCGGCAGTCGGGTTCATGACCACTGGAGTTTTCACGACGGCAAGCGCGAGGTCAGCCTGACGGTGACCGGCGACCGTTTCAGTGATGATGCCGATGTAGTGCGGCGCTGGGCGGTGGCGGGTGTCGGGATCGCCTATAAATCCTGGCTGGATGTCAGCGAGGATGTGTTGGCCGGGCGCCTGCGCCTGATCCTGCCGGAGCTGCAAGGGGAGCGAACTCCGCTCAATCTGTTGTGCGCCCATCGCGCGCAGTTGAGTAAGCCGATCAACCTGCTGCGGGAAATGCTCGTGTCGCGTTGTGCGAAATTGACGGCGCAGTTGCCTGAGCGATTGATCCCGATGCAATAACGTCTTGAATCCTAGGAAGCTTCCTTCAGTGTCTGTCCGTTGTTGGGTTGTAGGACGCCACGGAATTGCGCGTCTGCGCACCTATACTTTTTTTCCGGAGTACCGCAGACGATTGATTCAACAGGGAGTGAATACATGGAACAGGCACCTTGCATCAGCCAGATCGCCAACTTGCTGGCTGACCCAAAACGTACCGCAATGATGTGGGCCTTGATGGACGGCTCAGCCAAAACCATTGATGAGTTGGCGGTGCTCGCGGGAGTATCGTCGGCCTCGGCCAACGCTCACCTGACACGGTTGGCAGCAAGTGGCCTGTTGCGGGTGGAGGCGCGGGGCCGCAAGCGGTTTTTTCGTGTCGCTGGCGCTGATGTCAGTGCCGCCGTGGACGCCTTGGCCAGTACCACAATGGCCAGCTTCGCGCGCCGCGCGACCACTCCTTCCGAGCCGCTGATTGCACCGGTCGCGTTGCGCCAGGCCAGGCTCTGTCATGGTCATTTGGGCGGTGAGATTGCTGCCAGCCTCTATCGCCGGATGTTGGCGGCCGGGTGGGTCGAGCGTCATGAGCCGCGTACCGACGTCTCACCCGAGGGCGCGCGCAGGCTGGCCGGCCTGGGGGTTTTTACCCAGGCACTGGCCCAGAACAGTAATGCGCCCCTCGCTTGTGACTGTTTCGACTGGAGCGAGCAACAACCCCACCTCGGCGGCGCGTTGGGGGCTGCGTTGTTGCAGCTGTTTTTGCAGTCGAACTGGATCAGTGTGGTCAATGACACCCGAGCGTTGCAGGTCACCGAAACCGGGCGTTTGGAAATTAACCGGCTGGCGGCACCAGGGGTGCCATAGCCAGGCCGGTCCCTGCTCAAGGGCGGATCAAGGCTTCACCAACCGCGCGTCCAGGCTGTTTTGTGCCAGGCGTTTGGCCTGGTCCTGGGTCATGCCCAGAGAGGTGTGCAGCGCATGGAAGTTCTCGGTCACGTAGCCACCGAAGTACGCCGGATCGTCGGAGTTCACCGTGACCTTCACCCCACGCTCAAGCATGTCGAGGATGTTGTGCTGGGACATGTCGTCGAACACGCACAGCTTGGTGTTGGACAGCGGGCACACCGTCAGCGGGATCTGCTCGTCGATGATCCGCTGCATCAGGCGCTCGTCTTCGATGGCGCGTACGCCATGGTCGATGCGCTGGATCTTCAGCAGGTCGATGGCTTCCCAGATGTATTCCGGCGGCCCTTCTTCGCCGGCGTGGGCGACGGTGAGGAAACCTTCGTGACGGGCGCGATCGAACACCCGCTGGAATTTGCTCGGAGGGTGACCCATTTCCGAGCTGTCCAGGCCAACTGCGACAAAGGCGTCACGGAACGGCAGCGACTGGTCGAGGGTTTTCTCGGCTTCAGCTTCGCTCAAATGGCGCAGGAAGCTGAGGATCAAACCGCTGGTGATGCCCAGTTGTTGCTCACCATCTTTCAACGCGGCGGCGATGCCGTTCAGCACCACTTCGAACGGCACGCCACGGTCGGTGTGGGTTTGCGGGTCGAAGAAGGGTTCGGTGTGAATCACGTTTTGCGCCTTGCAGCGCAGCAGGTAAGCCCAGGTCAGGTCATAAAAATCCTGGGAGGTGCGCAGTACATCGGCACCTTTGTAATAGAGGTCGAGAAACTCTTGCAGGTTGTTGAAGGCGTAGGCCTTGCGCAGGGTTTCGACGTCGTTCCACGGCAGCGCGATCTTATTGCGTTCGGCCAGGGCAAACAGCAACTCAGGCTCCAGCGAGCCTTCCAGGTGCAGGTGCAATTCGGCCTTGGGCAGGGCGTTGAGCCAGTCGTACATTTGTAAAATCTCATCAGGTGCAATCGCGGCATTCTACAGGCGCAGGTCGAAATAATCGGCAAAACCTGACCAAGCGATGGGCATTGGCTTTTCTCATGCAAGCGTCGTGTGAACTAAGGTGTAACGAAACGTTAGCGGCGTGGCGCAGTCTGTACCCCATCAATGACTGATCGCCGCTCGAAAAGGCCTGCAATGCTCACATCCCTCAAGCAAGAAAAATTCATGCTGCTGGCGCTGATTGCCGCCATCGCCGCTTACCCGTTGGAGCACTGGATGCTGCACAGCGGGCAAATGGTGGCGCTGTTCGGCGGGCTGGTGCTGATTGGCTTTATCGTCGTGGCCTCAATGCGCGTGGCCCATCACGCCGAGCAGTTGGCGGAGAAAGTTGGCGACCCCTACGGCACGATGATCCTGACCCTGGCTGCCGTGCTGGTGGAAGTGGTGATCCTGGCGATCATGATGAGTAACGAGCCGTCGCCGACCCTGGTGCGCGACACGATCTATTCGGCGGTGATGCTCGACATCAACGGCATCCTTGGCCTGGCAGCGTTGATGGGCGGCATCAAACATGGCGAACAGTCCTACAACGACGACTCGGCGCGCAGCTACAGCGTGATGATCCTCACCGCCATGGGCGTGTCGATGGTGGTGCCGGAATTTATCCCCGAGGCCGACTGGAAGATTTACTCGGCCTTCACCATCGGCGCGATGGTGGTGCTGTACACGTTGTTCCTGCGGATGCAGGTGGGGCCGCACAGTTATTTCTTCAGTTATAGCTACCCGGAAAAACGCCGCAAAAAGCAGCCTGAGGAAGAATCGCCGCCGATTAACCTGACGTTCTCCATCGCAACCCTGGTGTTTGGCGTGATCGTGATTGGCGCGTTGGCCGAGGTGATGTCCAAGACGCTGGACCTTGGGCTGGAAGGCACGGGCGCACCGCCGGTGATCACGGCGATCATCGTGGCGGCGATTTCCGCTGCTCCGGAAATTTTGACCGCGTTGCGCGCGGCGCTGGCCAACCGCATGCAGTCGGTGGTGAACATTGCCTTGGGCGCTTCGTTGTCGACGGTGATTCTGACGGTGCCGGTGATGGAAGCCATGGCGTTGTACACCGGGCAGCCGTTTCAGATGGCGATGACGCCGGTGCAGACGGTGATGGTGTTTATCACGCTGATCGTCAGCGCGATCAACCTTAATGATGGCGAGACCAACGCCATCGAAGGGATGACCCATTTTGTGTTGTTTGCGACGTTTATCATGTTGTCGCTGTTGGGGTTGTAGCCGATCTTCAACGCACCACAGAACTAGTGTGGGAGCTGGCTTGCCTGCGATAGCGGTGGCAACGTCGACATTTCAGTGACTGATACACCGCTATCGCGGGCAAGCCCGGCTCCCACATTTACCTGCGCTCGGCTTAGATTCCGCTGATTAGCGCACGGGCCGCCTGGCTGTGATCGGCAATCAAGCCTTTCAAGTCCAGGCCCTCGACCTGCCCATCAATCACCCGCCATTTCCCGCCAACCATCACCCGATCTGCCCGGTCGGCGCCGCACAGCAGCAGCGCCGAAACAGGGTCGTGACTGCCGGAGAAGCGCAGCTCATCCAATTTAAACAACGCCAGGTCGGCCTGTTTGCCTACAGCCAGTTCGCCGATGTCGCTGCGGCCGAGTAACTGCGCGGAACCCTTGGTGGCCCAACCCAGCACCAACTCCGGGGTGATCTTCTCGGCCCCGTAACGCAGGCGCTGGATATACAACGCCTGGCGCGTTTCCAGAATCATGTTCGACGCATCATTGGACGCCGAACCGTCGACGCCCAGCCCAATCGGCGCACCGGCGGCGAGCAGGTCCAGGGTTGGGCAGATACCGGAAGCCAGGCGCATGTTTGAACTTGGGCAATGGCAGATGCCGGTGCCGGCTGCGCCGAGCCTGGCGATTTCTTCCGGGTTGAAGTGGATGCCGTGGGCCAGCCAGGTGCGCGGGCCGAGCCAGCCGACGCTGTCCAGGTAATCCACAGTACGCAAACCAAAACGTTGCAGGCAGAAGTCTTCTTCATCGAGGGTTTCCGCCAGGTGCGTGTGCAGCCGCACGTCGAGGCTGTTGGCCAGTTCGGCGCTGGCTTGCATGATTTGCGGGGTGACGGAAAACGGTGAGCAGGGCGCCAGGGCGATCTGGATGTGCGCGCCGTCGCCACGCTCGTGGTACTGGCGGATCAGGCGTTGGCTGTCTTCGAGGATAACTTCGCCCTGCTGCACGGTTTGTTGCGGTGGCAACCCGCCGTCGCCTTCGCCCAGGCTCATGGAGCCACGGGTGAGCATGGCGCGCATGCCCAGTTCACGCACGCTGTCGACTTGCACGTCGATGGCATTTTCCAGGCCGTCGGGGAACAGGTAGTGGTGATCTGCCGCGGTGGTGCAGCCCGAGAGCAGCAACTCTGCCAGGGCCACTTTGGTGGCCAGCGCGAGTTTTTCAGGCGTGAGCCGTGCCCAGACCGGGTACAGGGTTTTCAGCCAGGGGAACAACGGCTGATTGACCACGGGTGCCCAGGCGCGGGTCAGGGTTTGGTAGAAGTGGTGATGGGTGTTGATCAGCCCGGGAAGGACAACGTGCTCGCGGGCATCGAAGACTTGTCCACAGGCACTGGCGGGCTGTTGCCCAAGGCCCAGGACTTCCACGATCACACCGTCTTGCAGCACCAGGCCGCCACGGGCATCGAGGGCATTGGCAGTGAAAATCGCGAGGGGGTTTTTTAACCAGATACGGGTCGCAGGCATTGGCCGGCTCCTCTGAATGATGGGTTCAGGTTTGCCAGCTCAGTGTTGCCCTGTCTGCTGATCCAGGGTCGCCGGTGAGGGCGAGGGGCACAGTCT
>Ga0247816_10001164_pt1 | contig 13152 bp, 11 predicted proteins | sample UWRJL209509C1_FD_179930 | JGI IMG/M metagenome (GOLD analysis project Ga0247816, IMG submission 179930) | Plant litter microbial communities from Arlington Agricultural Research Station in Wisconsin, United States - UWRJ-L209-509C-1 | ecosystem: Environmental > Terrestrial > Plant litter >...
CGGTCCAACCGGTCCAACCGGTCCAACCAGGCGGGCCGGATGGGCCGGACCGCTGGGTGCGGTCGTGTTCGTGGCGGCGGGGATCGCCGGCTTTCTGGCCGAGTCGTCGGCGCGCACCAGTGGCTTTGACGACGCCGACAACCCGGCCGAGAGCCTGGCCCTCTTCGCGGTCAATCCCACGGCCTATTCGATGTCCGGGCTGGCGCTTTCTGTGGGGGCTCTGGGGCTGCTGGTTCTGGTGTTCGCCATCTCAGAAACGGTACTGGTTGGCGTGCGGCCGTTATACGGACGATGCGTCACCGCGTTCGGAACGATCGCGGCCGGCCTGTTCTTTCTCGGCGGCGTGATTCGGCTGCAGGCGCCCGGCACCGTGAGCTATATCGCCGCGCTTGACCGCGACTGGGGATTGGCCGCCTATCTCGCCGTGCAGATGTCGGGCACCCAGGGTGCGTTGTCGGCGGCGATCTACGCCGTCGCGGTCTGGGCGGTAAGTCTGTGCGCCGTGGCCGCGAGGGCCGGCCGGCTACCCGTGCCCGTTCTGGTGCTGGGCGGGCTGCCGGCGCTGGTGCTGCTGGTTCCGCTGGCGGCATTGTTCGCCCGGTTGATCGGGCAGGCCAGCCTGGACGTCCTGTTCCCGGTGTACCTGCTCGCGGTCTTCGGCGGCATTCCGCTGTTCACTCTGGGTCTTGGCGTGGTGCTGTGGCGAAGGCGCGGCTGGACGGTCGCCTGATTGGGCGACTCGCCGCCCCTATCCCGGCTGCCGTCGCGGGGGTTTTATGGGGGCATGGCAGGAACGGAACCGTCGGCCGGCTGGAACCCGATCGAAAAAGACCCGGCAGCGCTGCCGGTGCGGCCCCAACTGCTGGACTACGACACCCTCCACGCCTCGTTCAGCTGGGAGGACGCGCGTCAGGCTATCTCGGGGTTGCCGGGCGGCCGCGGGCTGAACATCGCCCATGAGGCCGTGGATCGGCATGCCGTGGGTACGCAGGCGGGGCGGGATGCGTTCCGGTTCGTCCGAGCGGACGGCAGCAGCCATCCGCTGAGTTATCTCGACCTGGCTGAGCAGGTCGGCCGGTTCGCAAGCGTGCTGCGCCGGCTGGGCCTGGAGCGCACCGACCGGGTGTACACGCTGCTCGGCCGAGTGCCGGAACTGTACCTGACCGCTCTCGGCACGCTGAAGAACGGCAGCGTGTTCTGCCCGCTCTATGACGCGTTCGGCCCCGAACCGGTGCGGCAACGACTCAAGATCGGTGACGGCCGGGTGCTGGTGACCACTCGGGCGCTCTACCGGGAGCATGTGGCACCGGTCCGGCAGTCGTTGCCCGAGCTGGTTTACGTGCTTGTGATCGACAGCGGCGGCGACCACGAACCCGGCACGCTCGATTTTGCGGCGCTGATGCAGACGGCACCGCCGTTCGGCGAGACCGTCGCCACCCAACGCGAGGACATGGCGCTGCTGCACTTCACCAGCGGCACAACCGGTGAGCCCAAGGGTGCCATCCACGTACACGACGCGGTGACGTCGTACTACGTCTCAGCGCTGTACGCCCTCGACCTGCACCCCGACGACGTGTACTGGTGCACGGCCGACCCTGGCTGGGTCACCGGGATGTCCTACGGGCTGTTCGCGCCGCTTGTGCACGGGGTCACGTCTGTCGTCGACGAGGGTGACTTCGACGCCGACCGGTGGTACCGCATCCTCGCCGAGCAGCGGGTGAGCGTCTGGTACACGACCCCGACCGAGTTACGGATGCTGATGACCGCCGGCGCCGAGGCGCGCGCCGGCTACGACCTGTCGGCTCTGCGCTTCATCGCCAGCGTGGGCGAGCCGCTCGAGCCGGAGCTGGTGCTGTGGGGTGCCGAGGTGTTCGGGCATCCGGTGCACGACAATTGGTGGCAGACCGAGACCGGCGCGATCATGATCGCCAATTACGCGGCGACGCCGATTCGTCCTGGCTCGATGGGGCGCCCACTGCCCGGGGTGGATGCGGCCCTGGTGGCGCGGGACGCCGACGGTGAGCCGAGGCTCGTGGGCGGTCAGGCGGAGCTCGTGACCGACCCGGACGCGGTGGGGGAGCTGGCGCTACGGCCCGGCTGGCCGTCGATGTTCCGGGGGTACGTGCACGCCGAACGGCCGTACGAGGCCTGTTTCGCCGGCGGCTGGTACCTCACCGGCGACCTCGCCAGACGAGACGCCGACGGCTACTACTGGTACGTGGGCCGCGCCGATGATGTGATCGTCTCGGCCGGCCGCCTGATCAGCCCGGTTGAGGTTGAGACCACTCTGATGGAACACGAGGCGGTTCGGGATGCCGGTGTGATCGGCGTACCCGACCCGGTGAGCGGCGAGACGGTGAAGGGTTTTGTGGAGCTGAACGACGGCTTCGCGCCGAGCGATGACCTATGCAGGGACATTCTGGAGTTCGCCGACCAACGGCTCGGGCCGGCGGTGGAACCGACGGCGCTGGAGTTCATCGACGTGCTGCCGAAGTCCCAGAACGGCAAGATCGTGCGCCGCCTGCTGAAGGCCCGCGAACTCGGGGAGCCGGTGGGAGACACGTCGACGGTGGACGAGTCGATGGTGAACCAGGTGGTGCCGGACGGGACGATCGGGACGGACCCGGGTGGGTGACCCCAAGAGCCGACCGGCGGCGGTCAACGGGCGCTGCCGGGCCGCGGGGCGCGGGCACGACCGCCGAGGCCGACCAGGTAGGCCTCCACTCCGGCGAGGTCGGTGCCGGCGGCGCGGTAGCCGACGTAGCCGTCCCAGCGCAGCAGGTACTGCGCCGCAGCATCGTGCGGACTGGCCGCCTCCGACCAGCGCGACACCGGCGCGTGCGGGCGTCGCTCCACGTCGATCAGGTGCGCCCAGGTGTCCTGGATGGTCTGCACGGTGGGCTCGGGCCAGTACTGTGCCGGGCCGCAGAGCAGCAGCCGGAACACCGGTCGATCGACGGTCGCCCGGGCAGCGGCCGGTTGGGTCGGGGTCACGGTCGGATAGCGTTCCCCGGCGCGCGGCCCGTCGATCAACCGCGGTTCACCCTCGACCGAGAGCGGACTCACCGGGTAACTCACGTCCAGTTGGGCGATCAACCGGAACGCGGCCCGACGAGCCGGTTCGCTGCGGGACACCAGCCCGGCGACCCGGCCCACCACGGCCGCCCGGAGGGAGCGCAGCACGGGAACCCCGGATGTGGCCAACCGGAACGCGCGATCAGTGCGGGTGAGCACCGACCGGGCCACGGGCATCCGCTCGATGGGATAGCTGCGCAGCAGGGTTGGAGAGGCGTCGCCGCGGCAGACCAGGGCGAGTTTCCAACCCAGGTTGACCGCGTCCTGCATACCCGTGTTCATGCCCTGGGCGCCGGCCGGGCTGTGGATGTGAGCGGCGTCACCGGCCAGGAACACCCGGTCACGGCGGAACTCGTCGGCGAGGCGGCTGCTGATGCTGAACTCGGTGAGCCACACCGGTTCGTGCGGCACCAGCCGACCACGGCTGTACCGGGCGACGATCTCCCGCAGCAGCGCCGACGGGTCGGCGTCGGTGGGCACGTCGACGGGCAGCTGCACGATCAGGCGCCAACTGGCCGGGGTGCCGAGCGGGAAGAGGAACATCGGCCCGTCACCGGTGAGGTAGGCGTGCGCGCTGTCGCTGCGGATCCCCACCCGTTTGACCCCGGTGCGCCGACCGCGGTCGTGCACCACCCCGTCGATCTCGAGATCGGCCAGCAGAAACCGGTGCGGGAAGGCGTGACCGCTGAACTGGATGCCGGTCAGCCGTCGGGTGGCGCTGTGGGCGCCGTCGCACCCCACCACATACCGGGTGCGCACCACCCGGGTGGGCACGCCGGGAGATTCGAGGGTGCAGGTCACGCCGTCCTGGTCCTGGCTGAGCGCGGTCAGGGTCAGGCCGCGACGCACCCCCGCACCGACCATGGACAGCCGGTCGACCAGGATTCGTTCGGTCGCGGACTGGGCCAGGAACAACAGGAACGGGAACCCGGTGTCGGCGGTGGCCGCGTCACCCAGCGGCAGGATGCGGGTGCGGGAGCTGCCGTGCAGCATCACCTGGCCGGTCGGCCGGCCGGCGGTGACCAGGTCCTGTGCGAGACCGTTCCGGGCGAGCACCTCGAGGGTCCGCGCCTGGATGGCCAGGGCGCGGGACTCGTGCACGGCATCCGCTGCCCGGTCGACCAGTTGCACGGTCACGCCGAGGCTGTGCAGTTCTCTGGCCAGGGTGAGCCCGGTGGGACCGGCGCCGACGACAAGAACATCGGCGTCGAAACCGTTCATTCCGCTGCCGGCCCGTAGCAGGTCTCGGCGACAAGATGACCGGTACGGTCCCAGGTGCGCCAGGTGCCGACCTGGTGGCCGAGGTCGAATTCACCGGAGCGCATCAGGGAGCCGTCTTGCCGGAACCACTCCCAATGGCCGTGCACGGCACCGTCGAGTTCGAACCCGCTGGCCCTCAGCGAACCGTCGGTCACGTGCGTCCGCCGGGCGATCGGCGCGCAGGGCGAGGCCGACGAAGGTGGAGAGGCGAATGGTGCGGGCATACCCCCATGCTGCCCCGGAACGACAAACTGCTCTAGGCCACCGCGGGTGCGGCGCTCGCCGCGGCCCGCCGAGTGGTCACTGCTCGGAGTCGGGGTCGATTTCGGCGGGGCGGGGCGCCCGGAACTCGTCGGCCGCGGCGTCCGTGTGATCGAAGATGGCGCGCAGCAGACCGCCCATGGTGGTCTGCCGCAGCATGTCGACCTGGTCGAGGGGACCGACCGGGGCGATGCCGGCCAGTTGCCAGGCGGCTTCGACCGGGTCGTCGGACAGGGCGACATCGGCCGCCCAGGCGTCATCGGTGAATTCGCTGGCCAACGCCAGGGTGCGGCGCACGGTCTGCTCGGCGAGCACTCGCAACGGCTGCAGGGCGTCGTCCCAGACCAGCTGCGGCAGCTCGCGCACCTCCGCCTGCGGGTACGGGGCGTCATCGGTCCAGTCGACCACCTCGATGCGCCGTTCCCCCTGGGCGACGAGACCGACGAACCCTTCCGGGGCGACCAGCTCGACCACCTGGGCCACGGTTCCCGTCGTGAAGCGCTGCTCGCCGCCGCCGACCTCCTGGCCGCGTTCGATCAGCACCACCCCGAACTCGGCGGGCTCGGCCTCGAGGATGTGCGCCAGCATGATCAGGTAGCGCTCCTCGAAGACCCGCAACTGCAGAGGCATATACGGGAAGAGCACCGAGCCCAGCGGGAACATCGGCAGCGCGGGTTGCTCGCGTGTGCCGGGATCCAGCGAGTCGTTTCCGTGATCGGACATGCTCCCAGCGAAGCACGCCCGCCGACGAAAACCAAGCTCTCGGCCCGGTCCGCTGCCCGGTACACAGCCCGGGCGCGGCCCGGGCATCCTGCCGCTCAGTGTTGGTCGGCGTGGATGGGCGGCCTCCGCTCGGCCCAGGGCGTGGCCTGTTCGAGTTGGGCGGCCACCTGCAGCAGCAGATCGTCGCGCCCTGGCGCTGCCACGAGTTGCACGCCGATCGGCAGGCCGTCGCGGCTCTGGCCGAGCGGCAGGCTGATCGCCGGGTGACCGGAGATGTTGAACGGCGCGGTGAACGGCCCGAATTCGAGGATGCGGGTGAGCCAGGAGCGTGCCGTGTAACCGGCCCCGTCGTAGTCCAAGGTGCAGTGTGGTGGTGGCAGCTGCGCCACGGTGGGGGTGATCAGGATGTCGTACTCGGTGAAGAACCGGCCGATCGTGCGGGTGACCCGGTGCTGGGCGTCGAGGGCGGCAGCCACGTCGAGGACGCCGGCCCTGGCCGTCTCCTCCAGGATCACCCGGGACGTCGCTTCGAGCAAAGCCGGGTCGGGCCGGCGCGGTGCCCGCAGCATGGCCGCACCGGTGGCGTAGACGGCGAGCATCTCCGCCTCGACGATGTCCTCCCCGGTGATCGCCGGGAACCCGGCGCTGACGCTGTGACCGATCCACTCCAGGGTGCGGGCGACGGATGCGGCGGTGCCGGCCACCTGGGCATCGACCGGCACTCCAGACCACGCCGTGGTCTGCAGGGCGATGCGTAGCCGGCCGGGGTCGTTCCGCAGGGAATCGACGTAGCCCAACGGCGGAGCGGGCAGGGTGTATTTCTCGCCCACGCTGGGCGCGCTCACGGCGTCCAGCAGGTGGGCGGCGTCCCGGACGCTGCGGGTGATCGCGAACTCCTGGATCAGCCCGAACCCGGCCTCGCCGGTCAACGGGCCGCTCGGGGTGCGACCGCGGCTGGGTTTGAGCCCCACCACGCCGCACCAGGCGGCCGGAACCCGGATGGAGCCGGCGGCGTCGTTGGCGTGCGCAACCGGAACCGCGCCGGCCGCGACGAGCGCCGCCGCTCCGCCGCTGGACCCGCCCACACCTCGGGCGAGGTTCCACGGGTTGCGGGTGGGTCCGGTGCGCAGCGGTTCGGTGGCGAAGTTCAGCCCCAGTTCGGGTGCGGTGCTCTGACCGATCGCCACCAGCCCTGCGGCCCGGAACCGGGCCATCAGCTCATGGTCGACCTGCGCGACCGCCCCGCGGAGAGCCCGGCTGCCCAGGGCAAACGGCACACCGTGCGCGAACGGTCCGCTGTCCTTGATCACGATCGGAACCCCGGCCAACGGGCCGGCGGCGTCAGAACCGAGCGCGGGCTCGAACAACGGCCGGGCCAGGGCGTTCAGATCAACGTCGACCGCAAGGAGCGCCGTGCGAGCGAGGTGTTCCACCTCGGCAGCGGTGACCGCGCCAGAGCGGATGGCGGCGGCCAGGCCGACAGCGTCATGGTCGGCGTACTCGGCGAGGTTCAGGAGCGGTTCCCTTCGTGGTGTGGGTCAGTCGAGTCGTTTGGCCAGAACGCGCACATCGGCATCCGTGTAGCCGAGGCGGTCGTAGAACCCGATCACGGCCCGGTTGGATTCCCGCACCATCAGTTGCAGTTTGACCGCGCCTTGGTCGACGAGCCAGGCCTCGGCGGCCTGCATGAGGGTGCGGCCGAGACCGCTGCCCCGGTGCTGGTCGGCGACGGCCAGGTAATAGACCCAGCCGCGATGACCATCGTGCCCCACCATCACGGTGCCGGCGAGGTCGTCGTCGAGATACCCGCCGAGGACCGTGGAGCCGGGGTTGTCGAGGGCGCGCTGCAGGTCCGCCGCCGGCGGGTTCCAGGGTCGGGTCAGCCCGGCCTGCTCCCAGAGTTCGATCACTGCAGGGAAATCGATGGGGGAGACGTCGCGAATCTGCATCGGTCCATTGTGCCCGAGCCCGTTCGGGGGACAGCGCGATCCGATCGGGGTTTAGCGATAGGTTCGGAGGTGGCTTCTGGGGGGAAGGAATCGGAATGACAGCTAGGCAATCGGGGTGGGCTGCATGATGCGGCGGCTGTCCGAAGAAGAGAAGCGCCGGTTGAGCACCCTGCTCGCCGTGATCAGCGCCACGGTCGTGATCGTGTTGGGTGTCATCATCACCGTCGTTGTCGTCGACCGGGTGGTCACCGCTGTCGTCGCCACTCCAGCGGCGCACGCTGGCATGCTGGGTAGATGACTGAGGCTGTTTTCGACCTGGCCGGTGGCCCGTTCACTCTGCGCGAGGCGCTCGCCACCGATCTGGCCGAGATCGTGAGGCTGCTCGCTGACGACGAGCTGCGCGCGGCCGAGGAATCCGCGGCCCCGGACGACCTCGCGGTGTACCGCACCGCGTTCGAGGCCATCGATGCGGCGCCGGACCAGCTGCTCGTGGTGGTGGTCGACCCCCTCGGGCGCGTGGTGGGCACGCAACAGCTCTCCGTTCTGCCTGGCCTGGCCCGCCGGGGTGCCACGCGCCTGCAGATCGAGGCGGTGCGGGTGAGCGCCGACTTGCGCGGCAACGGGCTGGGCAGCGAGATGCTGCGGTGGGCGATCGAATTCGGCCGGGTGAGCGGATGCCGGCTGGTGCAGCTCACGTCAGACGGCTCACGCCTCGACGCACACCGCTTTTACGAACGACTCGGTTTCGTCTCCTCACACGTGGGCTTCAAACTCCTGCTGTAGGCCAGCCGGCGCAGTCCCATTGGGGTGGCGGGGTCGGTGTGGTAACGGCGCCCAGCGGGGGAGACCCAGTTCAGGACACCGTTGTCGTGCTGGGTCACGGTCCACTGCGAGAGGTGTTTGAGGCGGTGGTGGGGTTCGCAGAGGTGGGCGAGGTTGGTGCTGGCGGTGGCGCCGCCGTGTTGGTGTTCTTCGGTGTGGTCGAGGTCGCTGGTCACAGCCGGCCGGGTGCAGCCGGGGAATCGGCAGGTTTCGTCGCGGATGAGCACCCAGTTCTTCAGGTCTTTCGGTACTCGGAACCGGTTCTTGTCGACGGTGAGAACGGTGCCGCTGATCGGGTGCACGAGCAGCCGGGTGAAGCTGGGGGCGTGTGCAGCGAGGTCGCGGGCTTGGTCGGGCGGGATAGGTCCGTAGCCGTCGAGGTGGCCGGGTTCGTCGCTGAGCCCCATCAGGGTGAACACCGGCACGGTGACCATCACGGTACCCGTGATGCCGCCGCCCATGCCGTCCGGCGTGATCCCGTCGAGCAGGAGGGCTGCGGTGAAATCGGCGCGGAGCTGATCGAGACTGCGAATCTCCTCCTCGTCGGCCTCGTTCTCCGCACTGTTACCGGCGTCGTCGTCGACGCTGGGTGTGTGGAGGGCCTTCAGTTCGATCGCGATGGTGTTGATACGGTCGCAGGCGGCTTTGGTGTCGGAGGCAGTGCCGTACCAGTGCAACCAGCCCATCCCGTCCGCGGCGGCTTCCCAATAGATGTGCCGTTTCTCGAATGCGGTGGTGCTGCGAGTGACGATGGAGTCCGGGTGCAGTTGCTCCCGCAGTCGTCGGGCTTTGTCGGTGAAGCGGCCCACCGGTTGCGATTTGGCGATCGGTAGGACCGCTTCCTCAAATTGCGATTGCTGCTCTGCGGGCAAGGACTGCATCTGGTCGACCAGGTTCAGAGCGTGTCGGTAGCTGATGCTCCCGTCGGCGAGAGCGTCGAAGGTGCTCGGGGTGGAGTAGAGCACCAAGGCCTGGTTGATCAGTCGTTCGATGGTGCGTTCGTGTTTGTTCAGCAGGCAGGCCAGCTCGCTGTTGAGGGTGCGGCGGATGACCTCGCGGTCGTCCCAGCGCGCGAACGCCGCCGCGCGGGCCTGGTCCTCGGTCAGCGTCGCGGTCTCGTGCTCGGCGGCGAGAATGTGGTCGGGGTTGCCGTGTAGTTCGGCCGCGATCAGGGGGTCGTCATCGGCCCAGCACTGCAGCTCGACCAGCCGTGCGGCGCGGCGGGCTTCGGCCTGGGCGATGGCGCGGTCTTCGACCGCGACGAGTTCGGTGCGGCGGGCCAGTTCGGCCTTGACCCGGTCGAGCCGGGTGTGCTCCGGAGAGTAGTCGTCATCGTCCGGAGTGGGCGGTGGAGCCTGGTTGTGGCGACTCATGATGAGATTGTCTCAATAACCACTGACACTGCTCCCCGAGCTGGATGTCGACGGGTTCGATACGGATAGACTGCAACCAATAAATTGAATACCGGGCCGAATGGTCGATGCGGGAGAGTTCGACGTCTCAGACGAGCGAACACCGAAGGAGCAATCCTCCCCGACAATCTCTCAGGTACTCGTACCGCATCGAACTGGCCACTCTGAAAAGCGGACGAGCACAGCGCGTCCGGCTCGTGCATCGCGAACCGGACAGCCTGCCAGCGTCCCGCCCATGGTGAAAGCCAGCGCTCCTGCGCTCGCGAAGCTCTCAGGCCTGACGACAGAGGGGGAGTTCCCACCGGGGTTCAAGCGAGCCCCGGAGCAACTCGTCCGGCGCGCGCCGGGTGACGAACCGGAGAACTCATGACCTCGGCCAGCACTGACAAGACCGTCACCCCCGACACCGAAAGCACGGCTGCGACGCCCGAGCGCTTCTCGCCGCTGCACGCCGCCCACGTGGCCGCCGGCGCCAGCTTCACCGACTTCGCCGGCTGGCAGATGCCGGTGCGCTACTCGAGCGACCTCGCCGAGCACCACGCCGTGCGCCAGAACGCCGGACTCTTCGACCTGTCCCACATGGCCGAGATTCGGGTGAGCGGCCCGCAGGCCGGCGAGTTCCTCGACCACGCCCTGGCCGGCCAGCTCTCCGCCATCCAGCTGATGCAGGCCAAGTACAGCCTGCTGCTCAACGCCCGCGGCGGCATCATCGACGACCTCGTCGTCTACCGCACCGGCGAGACCGAGTTCCTCGTCGTGGCCAACGCCGGCAACCACGACCAGGCGCTCGACGCCCTCACCCGCCGCGCCGCACGCTTCGACGTCGCCGTCACCGACGAGAGCGATGCCACCGCCCTCATCGCGGTGCAGGGACCGAACGCCCTCGCCATCATCCAGGACACCGCCGGTCTCAGTATCGACGGCGACCTCGTGGGTCTGCGCTACTACCGCGCCCTCACCGCCACCTTCTCCGGCACACCCGTGCTGATCGCCCGCACCGGCTACACCGGCGAAGACGGCTTCGAGCTCTACCTTCCGGTAGCGGATGCCCTCGCCCTCTGGGACGCGCTGGTCACCGCCGGCGCACCCCACAACCTGGTTCCAGCGGGACTGGCCAGCCGGGACACCCTGCGCCTCGAAGCCGGCATGCCGCTCTACGGGCACGAACTGACCACATCCACCTACCCGGCCCAGGCCGGCCTCGGCCGCGTCGTGAACCTGGCCAAGCCGACCGATTTTGTGGGCCGCACCGCCAGCGAGGAAGGCCCCGCCGGCGACGCTCCCGTGCTCGTCGGTCTGGTCTCCGCCGGCAAGCGCGCCGGTCGCGCCGGCTACCAGATCTTCCGCAGCCCCGACGCCACCGAGGCCGAGGGCGTCATCACCAGCGGTGCGCTCTCGCCCACGCTGGGCTACCCGATCGCCATGGCCTACCTGCCGCCGGCCCTGGCCAGACTCGACACCGAGGTGTTCATCGACGTGCGCGGCACCCGCGCACCCGCCACGGTCATCGCCCTGCCGTTCTACAAGCGCCGCAAGTAACGCCGCCGAGCGGATGCCCCGGCCAGGGACATCCGCTGCCGGGTGATACCGCGCCGGCCGACCAGACCCGATCAGACCGTGATCACCCGATCGTGAACCAGACAAAGGAACCCCATGACTGACCAGACCGAACTCCAGTACACCGCAGAGCACGAATGGGTGCTCGTCGACGGCGACACCGCCACCGTGGGCATCACCGCATACGCCGCCGACAAGCTCGGTGACGTGGTCTTCGTCGAGCTCCCCGAGGTGGGCAGCACCCTCGCTGCCGGCACCGTCGTCGGTGAGATCGAATCGACCAAATCGGTGGGGGAGCTCTTCGCCCCGATCGACGGTACCGTCGCCGCGATCAACGACACCGTCGTCGACAGCCCCGAACTGGTCAACAGCGACCCGCTCGGTGAGGGCTGGCTCATCAAGGTGACCTTCGAGACCCTGCCGGCGCTGCTCAGCTACACCGAGTACAGCGCCCTCATCGCCGAGTAACCACCCAGCGTCCCCGCTCCACCACCCGCACGACCGAATCAGACCCCGGAAAGAGCCTTCCCCTCATGTCGCAGCCCTTCACCCAGCGTCACATCGGCACGGATGCCGACGCTCAGTCCCGCATGCTGGCCGTGCTCGGCCACTCCAGCGTCGAATCGCTCGTGAACGCCGCCGTCCCGGCGAGCATCCAGGTCGAGCAGTTCCGACGCCAGGGCGACAGCACCCTGCCGCCGGCCGCCACCGAGCGGGAGGCGATTCAGGAACTGCGCGCACTGGCCGACAAGAATGACGTGAAGCGCTCGATGATCGGGCTGGGCTACTACGACACGATCACGCCCGCCGTGATCAAGCGCAACGTGCTGGAGAACCCGAGCTGGTACACCGCCTACACGCCGTACCAGCCAGAGATCAGCCAGGGGCGGCTGGAAGCGATCATCAACTTCCAGACCATGGTCGCCGACCTCACGGGCATGGCCACCGCGAACGGGTCGATGCTCGACGAATCCACCGCGGTGGTCGAGGGCATGCTGCTGGCCCGCCGGGCAAGCAAGTCGCCGTCGAACCGGTTCATCGTCGACGCGGACGCCCTGCCGCAGACCCACGCGCTGCTGGGCAACCGGGCGCACGCTCTCGGCCTCGAACTGGCCGTGCTGCCCCTGGACGGGAACACCACCGCCGACGATCTCGGCGACTACTTCGGCATCTTCGTGCAATACCCGGGCGCATCCGGTCGGGTCTGGAACCCGGCCGGCGTGATCGAACTCGCACACGAGAACAAGGCCCTCGCCATCGTGGCCGCCGACCTGCTGGCGCTCACCCTGATCACCTCGCCCGGTGAGCTCGGCGCGGACGTGGCCGTTGGCACCAGCCAACGCTTCGGCGTTCCGATGGGCTTCGGCGGACCGCACGCCGGCTACCTCGCCGTGCGCAAGGGGCTGGAGCGTCAGATGCCCGGCCGTCTCGTGGGCGTGAGCGTCGACGCCGCCGGCCACCCGGCCTACCGCCTGTCGCTGCAGGTGCGCGAGCAGCACATCCGCCGGGACAAGGCCACCTCCAACATCTGTACCGCCCAGGTGCTGTTGGCCGTGATGGCCGGCATGTACGCGGTCTACCACGGGCCGGACGGCCTGAAGAAGATCGCCTCCTCGGTCGCCTGGCACGCCGACCGCCTCGCCCGGTACCTCGAGGAGCAGGACGTGGAGCTGGTGCACGCCGACTTCTTCGACACTCTGCAGGCCCGGGTACCCGGCCGTGCCCAGGCCATCGTCGACGCTGCCCGTGACCTCGGGGTCAACCTGTGGCTGGTCGATCGGGACACCGTCGGTGTCTCCGTCGACGAGACCACCACCCTCACCGACATCCACCGGGTCGCCCAGGCGTTCGGTGGTCCGGAGTCGCGGGACTTCGCCTTCGTCGGCTACAGCGCCGATCGCCTGCCGGCTGCTCTGGCCCGCACCAGCGACTACCTCACCCACGCTGTCTTCAACACGCACCGCTCCGAGACGAGCATGATGCGCTACCTCAAGCGCCTCGCCGACTACGACTACGCGCTCGACCGCGGCATGATCCCGCTGGGCTCCTGCACCATGAAGCTCAACGCCGCCACCGAGATGGAGGCCGTCACC
>Ga0247816_10001166_pt1 | contig 13144 bp, 10 predicted proteins | sample UWRJL209509C1_FD_179930 | JGI IMG/M metagenome (GOLD analysis project Ga0247816, IMG submission 179930) | Plant litter microbial communities from Arlington Agricultural Research Station in Wisconsin, United States - UWRJ-L209-509C-1 | ecosystem: Environmental > Terrestrial > Plant litter >...
CTGTCGGGAGGTTGCCGGTGCCTGCATATTGCTTTTGGGCGTCGAGTTTCAGGCCGCCGTACGCATAGGCATCTACGCCGAACCCGATCGTGCCCTGGGTAAAGCCCGAGATGTAATTGGCCATGACGCCCTGGGTCCAATCGCGGTTATCGGCTTTACCGTTTTCCCTGTTGCGGTTCATGTAGTAGTTACGCAAGAGCCCTGTAACGCTACTGCCGTCTATAAATCCCTTGGCGTCTGCCTGATCGGTTACCGAATCTGCCAATGCTACCTGGCTCAGGCTGGTGGAGATCACCAACGCTAATAGGCTCCACTGTTTAACCATGGTTACTTCCCCGGATTGATTAATCGCTAATAGTGACGCGCAAGTAAGCGGCCTTATTTTTTATGGCGTATATAACGTTTCGGCAGGGGTTATTAAGTCAGGCATATATGCCGGGTTTCGCGAGTTGTATTTTTTGCCGGAGAACCGCTTGTGACGGCGGCTCAGGCCTTTGCGCGATAGTTGATTTTTAACCTGTTTGCGGGAAAGAGCCAGAGTGAATTGATTAAATTCAATTAATTAAAATTCACTTTTATGGCGGGTGAGGTGGTGTAGCGTTGGTGGTGTCTTGGCGCTCCGCTTCGACACTATCCTTTGGTTTGCCGCCGCAGGCTCTGCGGCGGCTTTTTTAATTATTGAAGGTGTATATATATTTAATAAGTTTATAAATTCTGGACTTTAAATACGGCGGGTACATAGCCGATGTTTTAGTCGTGGCAGACCTGTAATCAAATGGTTAGAACGCCATGTGAGCCATTGCGTCGCGATACTCCCGCTGCATTTGCAGGATTATCTCGGCCGCGCGGCGAATGTCCTGGATGTTGCCTACCCCTTGCCCGGCACCCCAGATGTCTTTCCAGGGTTTTATCTGCGGTCGGCGATGTCCTGATTGCCCAGGCGTTCCTCGCCGGACTTGAAGCATTTAAGCACCTCAAGCCCCCTGGCCAATGCCGTCACGAAAAGACGGTCGTTGATACGGGGTTGCGGCGCGTCCGGTTCATCGTGTTCGGGGGTGGTGGCCATGGTGCTTCAAACCTGTTCAGGGCAGTGGAAACGAGTGCCTATTTTTTCAGCAGATCAACCGGCTCCGGCTGATGAATCTTGCGCGTCATGGTGTAGATGGCCACGCCGGCGGCGAGGAAGCCCGATGCCGCGCCGACCGCGAGTGCCCAGCGCGCGCCCAGATGGTCGGCCACCCAGCCCACGAACGGTGCACCGATGGGGGTGCAGCCCAGCGCGATGCCCACGCGCAAGGCAATCACCCGGCCGCGCATGGTGGGTTCGGTGGTCAGTTGCATCAGGCTGTTGGTGGTGTTGCTGAAGGTCAGGGCGCCCACGCCAATCACCACCAGCGCGGCCGCGAACATCCAATAATTGGGGGCGAGGGCGGCCAGGGTGCAACCGACCCCGAACACCGCAGCGCCGACCAGCAGCGACTTGAAGTGTGGCCGCTCGCGCCCGGCAGCCAGCAGTGCGCCGGCAATCGTGCCGATGGCCATGATCGAGGTCAGCAGGCCGTAGCCTCGGGCATCGGTGTGCAAGACGCTGACCGCCATGGTTGAGATGAAGATCGGGAAGTTCATGCCGAACGTGCCGATCAAAAACAACATCACCAGGATCGCCTTCAGGTCGGGGCGCGACCACACATAGCGCATGCCCTCCGTGAGACTGCCCTTGGCCCGGCTTACCCGCAGCGTGTTTTGCAGGCCCGAAACGCGCAACAGGAACAGCGAGCCCAGCACCGCGAAAAAACTCGCGCCGTTGAGCAGGAATGACCAACCGGTGCCCACCGACGCAATGGTCAGGCCGGCCACTGCCGGGCCAATCATTCGGGCGGTGTTGAACGAAGTGGAGTTGAGCGCCACCGCATTTGAAAGGTCCTTCTCGCCCACCAGTTCCGCGACGAATACCTGACGCACCGGGGCATCAAACGCCGACGCACACCCGGACAAAAAGGCGAACACATAGACGTGCCAGAGCTGCACAACGCCGGTAATTGTCAGCAACCCCAACGCCAGGGCCAGAATGCCCATCGCAGCCTGGGTGGCCATCAGCAGTTTGCGCTGGTTGAAGTGGTCGGCGGCAAACCCGGTCCAGGGCAGCAGCAAAAGCTGGGGGCCGAATTGCAGCGCCATCACCATGCCAACCGCTGCGGCATTGTGCGGCGTGAGTTGGGTCAGCACCAACCAGTCCTGGGCGGTGCGCTGCATCCACGTGCCGATATTGGAAACCAGCGCGCCAGCCGCCCAGATACGGTAATTGGGGTTCCTCAGGGAACGGAAGATGTTACTCACGTGAGGTCAAGCCAGTGCATTTGCGGGCGACTCTTGGTTCAAGCTGGTCACATTACCTTACAGTTTTCTTGCGTCAAAGGTGGAGTGGGGACTTGCGTTCGTAGCGTCAAGGTTGCCGATGGGATGCAACGATTCCGCTCCCTGGGCCTCATACATTAACGAACGGCGCTGTAAGTACCGGTGCCGGCGACGATTACTTTCATGACAGCAGGTGATGGGTTTATGACGGCGGCTGACAAAGATCATGTGCAATGGCTGGTTGAACAATCGATGCTGAATGCCGCCAGGCAGCGGGCCAAGCTCTATTCCGGGCAGGGCAGATTGTGGCAACAACCTTATGCGCATACCCGGCCCCGTGATGCCTGTGCACTCGCGTCTGTGTGGTTTACCGCGTACCCGGCGTCGATTGTGACCCGTGAAAATGGCACGGTGCTGGAGGCCCTCGGGGATGAAACCCTATGGCATGCGTTGTCGAAAATCGGCATCCAGGGCATCCACAACGGTCCGCTGAAACGTTCGGGTGGCCTTTCGGGCACCGAACACACGCCGACAATCGACGGCAATTTTGACCGCATCAGTTTCGATATCGACCCACAGCTGGGTACGCAAGAACAGCTTCAGTCCCTGAGCCGCATGGCCGCCGCGCACAACGCGGTGATCATTGACGATGTGATCCCGTCGCATACCGGCAAAGGCGCGGATTTCCGCCTGGCCGAGATGGCTTATGAAGACTATCCGGGTCTCTACCACATGGTGGAAATCCGTGAGGAAGACTGGCCGCTGTTGCCCGAAGTCGCCGAGGGGCGTGATGCGCAGAACCTCAGCCCGCCGCAGGTAGACGCGCTGCGGGACAAGCATTACATCGTCGGCCAGTTGCAACGGGTGATCTTCTTCGAACCGGGGGTCAAGGAAACCGATTGGAGCGCAACTCCCGTCGTCATGGGCGTTGACGGCAAGCCACGCCGCTGGGTTTACCTGCATTACTTCAAGGAAGGGCAGCCGTCCCTGAACTGGCTGGACCCGACGTTCGCCGCGCAACAAATGATCATCGGCGACGCGTTGCACGCCATCGACGTGATTGGCGCAAAAATCCTGCGCTTGGACGCCAACGGGTTTCTTGGTGTTGAACGCAAACTCGACGGCACGGCCTGGTCTGAAAGCCATCCGCTGTCGATCACCGGCAACCAGTTGCTGGGCGGTGCGATTCGCAAGGCGGGCGGTTTCAGCTTTCAGGAATTGAACCTGACGGTTGATGACATCGCCGCCATGTCCCACGGCGGGGCAGACCTCTCCTACGACTTCATCACCCGTCCTGCCTACCAGCACGCATTATTGATGGGCGATACCGAGTTCCTGCGCCTGATGCTGCGCGAGATGCATACCCTTGGCATCGACCCAGGCTCGTTGATCCATGCCTTGCAAAACCATGATGAACTGACCCTGGAGCTGGTGCATTTCTGGACGCTGCACGCCCATGACACCTTCCTTTATCAGGGGCAGACGTTCCCGGGAAACATCTTGCGCGAACACATTCGCGAGCAGATGTACGAACGCTTGGCCGGTGAACATGCGCCGTACAACCTCAAATTCGTGACCAACGGGGTGTCCTGTACCACCGTCAGCATCATCACCGCAGCGTTGGGAATTCGTGACCTTGATGCGATCAGCGCGGCGGATATCCAGCAGATACGCCAGGTTCACCTGCTTTTGGTGATGTACAACGCCATGCAACCGGGGGTATTTGCCTTGTCTGGCTGGGACTTGGTGGGCGCGCTGCCGCTGCCGGCAGAAGAGGTTGCGCACCTGATGCAGGACGGCGACACGCGCTGGATCCATCGCGGCGCCTACGACCTGGTTGACCTGAACCCGGATGCGCCATTGTCGGCCGGACAGATGCCGCGTCCGAAGACCCTGTATGGCAGCTTGCCCCAGCAATTAGCCGATCCGGATTCGTTTGCCTCCCAACTGCAACGAATTCTCGCGGTGCGCCGCTCCTATGACATCGCCGCCAGTCGCCAGATCCTGATACCGGACGTGCAACACCCAGGGCTGTTGATCATGGTCCACGAGTTACCCGCCGGCAAAGGCACGCAAATCACCGCGCTGAACTTCGGCGCGACAGCGATCACCGAAACCTTGCACCTGCCCAACATTGCACCGGGGCCGGTGGTTGACATCATCAATGAACGGGTAGAAGGCGACCTCACCCCCGAGGGTGACTTCACCATCACGCTGGATGCTTATGAAGGCTTGGCACTGCGAGTAGTCAGCAGCTCACCCATGATCTAGAGCGAGGGATTGGATATGAACGAGCAAGCACTGATAGACACCGCAAGGTTGCTGGTAGCAGACGACAAAGGGTTGCTGGCGATGGACGAAAGCAACCCTACCTGTAACCGACGCTTTGCCGCGTTGGGCATCCCTCAGACCGAGGAGGCGCGGCGCGCCTATCGGGAATTGATCGTGAACACACCCACGCTGGGCGAGTACATCAACGGGGCGATTCTCTACGACGAAACCATCCGCCAGCAGACCCGAGACGGCGTGCCCTTCAGTAAGGCCCTGAGCGACGTCGGCGTCCTTGCGGGGATCAAGCTCGACATGGGCGCGATCGACCTGGCCGGGCATCCCGGTGAAAAAATCACCGAAGGCCTGGATGGCTTGCGTACCCGGCTTGAGGAATACGTGCAAATGGGTGCCCGGTTTGCCAAGTGGCGGGCCGTGATTACCCTGGGTAACGGCATCCCCAGCGCCGCCTGCATCGAGGCCAATGCACACGCACTGGCCCGATACGCCGCGTTGTGCCAGGAAGCAGGAATAGTGCCCATCGTCGAGCCAGAAGTGCTGATGGACGGCGACCATACGCTGGCGCAGTGCGCCGCTGTCACGGAGGAAGTTTTGCGGGTTGTGTTCCAACAACTGCATACCCAAGGCGTGTTACTTGAAGGCATGCTGTTGAAACCGAACATGGTGCTACCGGGGGTGGCCAGCAGCATACCGGCAACCGTGGTCGAGATTGCCGACGCCACGGTGAACTGCCTGCTGCGCACCGTGCCCGCCGCGGTACCGGGTGTGATGTTCTTGTCGGGAGGGCAATCGGCAGAGTTGGCGTCTGCCCGATTGAACGAGATGAACCAGCGATTCAAATCGCGGTTGCCGTGGGCATTGGGGTTTTCTTTTTCCCGTGCCGTGCAGCAACCCGCGTTGCAGATTTGGCGTGGAGAGCCGGCCAATACCGAGGTCGCACAGCAGGCGTTGTTGCATCGCCTGCGGTGTAACCGCGCCGCCTGTCGCGGGGAATACGACGCGGGTACTGATCAGTGAGGGATCAGTGATCAGGCATTGCGCGTCGCGCTCTGCGATACGCTGGCGGGCGCATCACTCGGCTCATCCTTGAGCGTCATGCGCTCGATTTTACCGACGATCACCAGGTAACAGAACATCGCCACCAGTGCGTTGGCCGCGACGAAGATCAGCGCGCCTTCGAATGAACCGGTGGTTTGCAGAATGATGCCGATTACGATCGGCGTGGTGATCCCGGCCATGTTGCCGAAGCCGTTGAACATCCCGCCGCACAATCCGGCGATTTGTTTGGGGGCGGTGTCTGCTACCACCGCCCAGCCGATGGCACCAAAACCCTTGCCGAAGTAAGCAATCGCCATCACCGCGACCACCAGCCACTCGGCTTCCACGTAGTTGCAAGCGATCATGCTTGTGGACATCAGCATGCCCAATACCAGTGGCGCCTTGCGCGAAAACGTCAGGGAACGGCCGCCGCGAATCATCCGGTCGGAAATAAACCCGCCCAACACACCGCCCAGGAAACCGCAGATCGCCGGCACCGAGGCGATCACGCCGGCCTTGAGAATCGACATGCCACGGTCCTGCACCAGGTACACCGGAAACCAGGTCAGGAAAAAATACGACAGCGTATTGATGCAGTACTGGCCGATGAACACGCCGAGCATCATGCGGTTGGTCAGCAGTTGTTTGAAGTGGCTCCAGCGCGGCTTGGTGAACTCGTTCTTGACACCGATCTGGTCCATTTCGATCAAACCGCCGCCACTTGAGATGTGCAGCAACTCAGCTTCGTTGACCTTCGGGTGCTGACGCGGTGCGTGGATGGTTTTGAGCCACACCAGCGACATCAATACGCCAAGGCTGCCCATCGCCACAAACACGTAGTGCCAGCCATAGTGGTAGGTGATCCAGCCCATCAGCGGCGCGAACAGCACAGTGGCGAAGTACTGCGCCGAGGTGAAAATCCCCGCCGCCGTGCCGCGCTCGGCAGTCGGGAACCACGCGGCAGCGATGCGGCTGTTGCCGGGGAAGGAGGGCGATTCCGCCAGCCCGACCATAAAGCGCAGGATGAAAAGCGCAACCACGATGGCGCCGACGCTGAGGAAGCCGACAAAGCCCTGCATCAGGGTAAAGATCGACCAGAGGAAGATGCTCCAGGCGTACACCCGTTTTGATCCGTAGCGGTCCAGCAGCCAGCCCCCCGGGATCTGTCCGATGACATAGGCCCAGGCAAAGGCCGAAAAAATAAAGCCCATCTGCACCGGCGTCAGGCCGAGGTCTTTTTGCAGGGTCGAGCCAACGATCGACAGCGTTGCGCGGTCGGCGTAATTAAGCGTGGTGACTATAAACAGCATCAGCAGAATCAGGTACCTGATCCGGGTTGGGCGGGTGGTCGTCATGATGGCGGTCCTGTTTTTGTTGTTGGGGCCAGTTCGAGTGCAAGCCAGCCTGATGCCGCGCCTGAATCAGGCGCAGTGTCGGCGGTTTTCAAGATCCTTGGGAAAATCAGCTGTCGCCAGCGGGAACCCTGGCGATCATTTTCGGTGCGCGCAGGAATTCGAAATCACAACCCTTGTCGGCCTGCGTCACTTGCTCGTAGAACAGCTTGCGGTAGCCGCGCTCGGCATCGACCGGAACCGGCAGCACCAGTTCTTCACGACGGCGGGCGAGTTCTTCGTCGCTGACGCACAATTCGATCAGCCGGTCGGCGACGCTCAGGCGAATTCGGTCGCCGTTGCGCACCAGGGCCAGCGGCCCGCCCAATGCGGCTTCCGGCGTGACGTGCAGCACAATGGTCCCGGCTGCCGTGCCGCTCATGCGCCCGTCGGAGATGCGCACCATGTCTTTGACACCAAGGCGGGCGAGCTTTTTCGGGATCGGCAGGTAACCGGCTTCGGGCATGCCCGGTGCGCCGATGGGACCGATGTTCTTCAGCACCAGAATATCCTCGGCGTTGACGTCCAGTTCAGGGTCGTCGATGCGCGCAGCCATGTCCTCGGAATTCTCGAACACCACGGCGCGGCCTTCGTGCTCCATCAACACAGGGTCGGCCGCCGATTGCTTGATGATTGCACCGTCGGGGGCCAGGTTGCCTTTGAGGAAGGCGATGCCGCCGGCCGGATAGATCGGATTGCTGAAACTGCGCACCACGTCCTGCTTGAACGCCGGCACGTCGTCGAGTTCTTCGCCCAGGGTGCGGCCGGTGACCGTCAAGGCGTCCAGATGCAGTTGCGGGCGCAGTTCGCGAAGCACCGTTTGCAGGCCGCCAGCGCGGTGCAGGTCTTCCATGTAGTGCTGCCCGGACGGTTTCAAGTCCACCAGCACCGGGGTTTCGCGGCTCATGCGGTCGAAGGCTTCAAGGTCGATCTCAAAACCCATGCGCCCGGCGATGGCGGTCAGGTGAATGATGCCGTTGGTTGAACCGCCGATGGCGAGTAGTACCCGCAGGGCGTTTTCGAAGGCTTTTTCGGTGAGGATCTTGTCCGGGGTCAAGCCGGTCTGGGCCATGATCACTGCCTGGCGACCGCTCAATTCGGCGATCCGGATGCGGTCGGAGGTGACCGCTGGCGGCGATGCACCGCCAGGCATGACGATGCCCAGCGCTTCGCCGATGCAGGCCATAGTGCTGGCGGTGCCCATGACCGAACAGGTGCCCACGCTGGCCACCAGCTTGTCGTTGACCTCGGTGATTTCCTGCTCGTTGATCTGATCGCCACGGTACATGCCCCAGAAGCGACGGCAATCGGTGCAGGCGCCGACCCGTTCGCCACGGTGCCCGCCGGTAAGCATGGCGCCGGTGACCAACTGCACCATCGGTACGTTGGCCGACGCTGCTCCCATCAATTGCGCAGGCACGGTTTTGTCGCAGCCGCCGATCAGCACCACGGCGTCCATGGGCTGGGCGCGGATCATCTCCTCGGTGTCCATCGACATCAGGTTGCGCAGGTACATGCTGGTGGGCTGGGAGAAACTCTCGGCGATGGAGATGGTAGGGAACTCGATGGGCAATCCACCGGCCATCATCACTCCGCGTTTTACCGCTTCAATCAGCTGCGGCGCGTTGCCGTGGCATGGGTTATAGCCGCTGCCGGTGTTGGCAATCCCAACGATGGTGCGGTTGAGGGCGTCATCGGTATAACCGGCGCCCTTGATGAAAGCCTTGCGCAAAAACAGCGCAAAACCCGTGTCGCCGTAGTTGGTCAGGCCCTTGCGGATGCCCTGGGGCTTGATGACGGGGTCGTGATCAGTCATACAACACCTCGGTTAGCTCATTGTTGGAATTATTATCGGATATATTATTGATAATCTGTTGGGGCGATGAAATCACGGAACGGGCAGCCCTTGCAAGTGGCTCGTGCATTTCGTTGCGGGCGTTAATCGAAGCTGCGGCCTGCGCGCGTTTGTGGCAGTCTGGCGCAGTCAATCTTTACAACGTGAGCGCTGTATCAGGTCATGCAATCCATGGAATTCGATGATTCAAACAATAGCCTTGAAGGGGCTGTGCAAACCCTGGAAGAAGAAATCGTGCTGGGCTTTCTGCACCCGCGTGAGCGCTTGGTGGAGGATGAATTGCTCGCGCGCTTCAACCTCAAGCGGCATGTGGTGCGCCAGGTGCTGGTGGAGCTGGAACGCATGGGCCTGGTTGAGCGCAAGCGCAACATCGGCGCACTGGTGCGGGCTTACACGGTCAAGGAGGTCGAGGACCTGTATGCCGTGCGTGAGTTGCTCGAATGCCAGTGCGTGCAGTTGATCCGCTTCCCGGTTCCCGAAGAAAAACTGCGTGAGCTGGAAGCGACGCAAACCGAGCATGACGCAATGATTGCCGAGGGCAACTTGCGGCAGGTGTTCCGCTCCAACATGCGTTTTCATCAGCAGCTGTTTGCGCTGTCGGATAACCCGGTGCTGGTGGCTGCGATTCAGGATCATGCCCAGCGCGCGCATTCGATTCGCTCGTCTTCGCTGGTGTTGCCGGATCAGCTGGAACGCGCGCGACGTGAGCATTGGCAAATCATCGAGGCCCTGAAGGCCGGGGACTCGCAGAAACTCGTCAGCTTGTGCGCAGGCCACCTGCGGCCATCGCTCGAAGCATACGTCGCGGCGTATCACCGCCGGGCAGGGCGCCCGGAGTCGTTGAACCGCAGCGCGTGATGCTCAGTCTTCCGGCAGGTTATTGAATATTTTTTCCAACGTCCCATTCAGCTTGTTGATCTGGGCCTCGGTCAGGCCCTTGAAGCTGGTGCGGAAAATATCGCTGGTGGCGTGCTGGATGTGTTCGATGGCATGCCGGCCGGTTTCGGTGAGGGAGACCTGGGTCACGCGCCCGTCGCTGGCGCTGGTGTTGGTTTCCACCAGGCCGTCGGCCTTCATGCGGTAGACGATCTTGGTGATGGTCGAGAGTTTGGCGATGGCATGAATCGAGATTTCCGAAATGCTCGACTCGCCGTTCTCTTTGAGAATGAACAGAATCCGCCAGCGCGGGATGTCCATGTCGATTTTCTTAAGCACTTTCTCCATGGCCATGGAATAGCGCCCATGCAGGCGAGCCAGCCAGTAGAAGGGAAACTCTTCCTTCTTGAAGTCTTCACTGGCGGGGTTGTAACGGCTCAGGCGCTTTTTCGGGGTGGTCATAAAGGTTGGCGTAGTCTTTCTGGTGAACTGGGTTTGATAGCGGGCGCCATTGTCGCGCCGCCTGCTGCAAAAAACCAGCAGGCGCGCCAGAACGTGCCTTGGGCAGTGTAGTCAGGAAAGGCCTTCATGCTTGAGGCTTTCGCGAAAGTGTCGGCAACCCTTGATCAACAACAGCAAGGTTAAGGCGATTGCCAGGGCGTTGAGCAGCGAGATCGACGAGCCGACCATGGCCGGGTTATGGAACAGCCGGTCAGTAAACAGCGCGACCAACGTGGTGCCGATGCCCAGGCCGATCAGGTTGGAAATCAGCAGGAACAACGCGCACACCTGCGCCCGCATCTGATTCGGCGCCAGGATCTGCATGGCCGCGGTTGATGCGGGCATCGGGAATGATGCAAAGAACATCGCCGGCGCCAACAGCGCCACCGACATCCACAATTCATTGACCTGGGTAAACGCAATGGCCGGCACCGCCATGCCAATCGCCCCAATCACACCCGCGCGAATCGGTGCATCGCTGTAGCCCTTTTTCGCCAGCCAATCAATCAACCAGCCGCCGCAGAATACGCCGCTGGTATTGGCCAGCAGCACCACGATGCCAAGCATGTAGCCTGTGTCGCTCGGGGCCAGGCCAAATTTGCGCATGTAAAAGGCCGGGGTCCAACTGAGCATGCAAAACAGCGTCATCGCGTAGAACGAAAACCCCAGGTAATGACAGGAGAAGGTCTTGCGGTGTACGGCCAGGAAACTCAGCGCCTGTTTGATGCTCGGCGCCTGCACCTTGCCCGCCGCATCGAGCTTCAGGCCTTTGCGGGCCGGGTCGCGAACCGTCAGGGCGATCAGCAGGGCAACGAACACGCCCGGCAGGCCGACCAGAAAAAACGTCACCTGCCACGGGCGCATTTCGCCGAGCAGCGGCAGCACCACGCTGTCGAGGTTCTTCAGCAGGTCGATCACATAGCCGCCAATCAGAAAAGCCACGCCGCCGCCAATGAACGAGCCGATGGAGTAGATCGCCACGGCGCGCCCGAGTTTTTCACGGGGGAACATGTCACTGAGCATCGAATAGGTGGCCGGCGACAGTGCTGCTTCGCCTATCCCGACGCCGATGCGGGCCATGAACATATGCATGAAGTTTTTGCTCAGCCCGCACAGCGCCGTCGCCAGGCTCCAGAACGCAACGCCGATGGCGATGATTTTCGGTCGTGAGAACTTGTCTGCCAACAGCGCAATGGGCATGCCCATAAAGGCATAGAACAGCGAAAAAGCCAGGCCGTGCAGCAGGCTGAATTGGGTGTCGGACAGCTGCATGTCGTGTTTGATCGGCTCGATCATCAACGCCAGAATCTGGCGGTCAATAAACGAAAAAATGTACGCCAGCATGCAAACGGCAACGACATACCATTCGTAGGCATAGCTTTTGCGGGTGACCTCGGTCGGTGTTTTGCTGGTCATGCTGTTTAGCCCCTCAAGGGTTGGCAATCGGTCGGTCGGCGGCAGCGGTTTTCGCAGGTGGGTGTATCGGTGACGCCAGCGTTACCCGAGCGCCCGCCCTGGTGCGTTTTTTGGTTTTGTTGTGCGGTTCCAGGTTGCCCATTCCTTGGCACAGGTGTGCTGCAAGACCTTTTTAAGCCGTTGTTTGGCTTGACTCTATGCGCCAGGCGCAGAGGTTGTTCCGGGCGCGCAGAAAGTGTTTGCATGGCGTGAAAATTGCTTTCCATTTCCACTAAATTATCGGTGTGCCTGCGGGCCGCGATGCCATTTTGTGGAGGTGTTCCAGCATGTTCGACCAACACGTTTCCCTGCGTCATCATTGCCTCCTGAGCTCCGGCGGCTTTGGCGAAGTCAAGGACCGGGTCAGCCATTACCTCTGGCCCCACCAGATGAAAATGCAGCAGGGCGGGGCGTTGCAGTCGCAGCTCTACGGTGTGTTTTTCGGCAGCTCGGCGCTGTTCGATCTGCACTACGGGGCGCCGGTTGAAATCGACGCGGGTGACATCAGCGACTACTACCTGATTCGGGTCACGCTCGAAGGCAGCGGCATGGTCAGCCTGGGCAAGCAAAGCGCGATCATGCGCAAAGGTGGGCTGACGATTTCTTCGCCTTCCGAGCGCAGTTTTATCCGTATCGACAAAGACTGCCGCAACCTGATTTTGCGCATTGATCGTCAAGCCCTTGAGCGTCAATTGCAGGTACTGCTGAACCGGCGTTTGCGCCAGCCGCTGGTGTTCGATATTCAGGTGGGCGCCGAGCATCCCGGCATGGCCACGGTGCGTACCACGCTGGACTACATCTGCCGGTTGTATGGCGACACCAGTCAGGCACTGCCGGTTTCGGCCATGGGCGGTAGCCTGTCGGACTATCTGCTGTCGGTGCTGCTGACGCAGTTGCCGCACAATTACTCGGCCGATTTGCTGCAGGATCAGCGTCAGCCGATGCCTCACCACGTCAAGCGTGCGCGTGATTACATCGAGCAGCACTTGGCCGAACCGATTGCGCTGGCGAGCCTGGCGCAGTTTTGCGAGGTGTCGATTCGCACGTTGCAAAACGGGTTTACGCGGTTTCTGCAGCAGACGCCCAGCGACTATGTGCGCACGCGTCGGTTGGCACTGGTGCACGTGGCTTTGCAGCAGGCGGGAGCGGCCGACAGTGTCACCGATATCCTGCTGCGCCACGGGGTGGTCAGCTTTGGGCATTTTGCGATGCAGTACCGCAAGCAGTACGGTTGCTTGCCGTCTGAGACGTTGCGGCGTCAGGCCTGATTCTGGCGGATGGGTTTATATCCGTTATTTTGGTTATGGCTTCGATTGGTTCCGCCCTTACGGCGGCTCACTTTTGATAGAGCGCAAAAGTAAGCAAAACGCTCTTGCCCCACCAC
>Ga0247816_10001170_pt1 | contig 13112 bp, 11 predicted proteins | sample UWRJL209509C1_FD_179930 | JGI IMG/M metagenome (GOLD analysis project Ga0247816, IMG submission 179930) | Plant litter microbial communities from Arlington Agricultural Research Station in Wisconsin, United States - UWRJ-L209-509C-1 | ecosystem: Environmental > Terrestrial > Plant litter >...
AGCATCGACAACCCGTTGCGCAGCACCACACCTACAAACAGGACACACACAAAGGTCGGCAACTCAAACGCCGTGCCCTGAATAAAGCCACTCAGGAACGTCCCGACTTGCAGGCTTATCGCGAGCAGCGCCAGTGTCTCGATAAACGAGAACGAGGTAATCATGCGTTCCTGATTTGGCTGCTCAAAACCCTTGGGCAGACTCGGCTGTACCTGCTCGATGCCGGGCGTCTGGACACGCTTGATAAGCAAGCGAGCGACCGGGCCGCCAATCAGGCCACCCAACACCAAACCAAAGGTCGCAGAAGCGATCGCCAACTCCGACGCGGATGCCACTCCGTATTTCTCACTGAACACCGCGCCCCAGGCGGCGCCCGTACCATGCCCGCCCGACAACGTAATAGAACCTGCCAGCAACCCCATCAACGGGTCGAGCCCCAACGCCGTGGCTAACGCGATCCCCATGGCGTTCTGCACCACCAGGAGCGCCGTCACCACCAGCAGGAATATAGCCAGTACCCGCCCGCCTTTCTTCAGGCTTGCGAAATCCGCGTTCAAGCCAATGGTGGCAAAGAACGCCAACATCAACGGGGCCTGCAGCGAAGGGTCGAATCGCACCTCAATGTCAGCGAATACGCGCAACGCGAGGAGTAACACTGCGACTAATAAACCTCCGGCAACCGGTTGCGGAATATTGTAAGTGCGTAAAAAGCCGATCCGAGCGACCAGCACGCGTCCCAGTAGAAGCACCAGGGAGGCGGCGACCAGCGTTGAGTAAAAGTCGAGCTGAAGCATGGGAACTGCTCTCTATTGTCATGAAGAGGCGGGGTCAGTCCCTGGCCGGGCAACCCGAATCAAGCAACAACGGCAGGACTGCCGATCATTCTCGCGAAGCGTTCAGGGTAGTAGGACGAAGCCACTATGAGGATAGGACAAGTCCTAAATTGGCGAGGTGAAGCCGGAGGGGGAATAATTTTCCCGCTGCTGGACACGGGTGATAAGCCGTTTGCCCAACGTCTTCCCAACGTCTTCACAAACGCAAGACAACAAAAAAGGGCCCACCTTTCGGTGAGCCCTTCTAGACCGCCCAGCAGAGCGGATTTTGTTTGGTAGGCGCGATTGGACTCGAACCAACGACCCCCACCATGTCAAGGTCTGCTAGGAGCAGGCTTCTAGCCCTGCTGCTCTTGGACTTCACAGAACGCCCATTCACATCTATGAGGCGTCAACAATGGCAAATTTCCGCTTACTTCCGTCCGGCAACTGGAATGCTCAGGTACGGGTTAAAGGCAAATCTCCCCAGTCGAAAACCTTCAGCACCAAGGCCGAAGCAGAGTCATGGGCGAAACAAATTGAAGCCGTGACGTTGGATCGCAAGCACCACACCATCTATACACTCGGGATGATTTACTGCGAAACCATGCTCAAGGGTAAAGGCAGCTACAACCACGCCCTAAAGATCGTTGAGCACCTAGGCAGGCATTTCACCCAGCCTATCCATGAAATCACGCCGCAGATGATCAATGACTTCAAGATCATGCGATTGAAGAAGGTCAAGCCGTCCACGTGCAGAACGCAGCTCGCATTCATGTCCCGCTTCTACAAGTTCGCCAAGCGCGGCCTACTGATCGACATTCACAACCCCTTGAGTGATATCGCACTCCCAAAGCCTGATCGATCCTCTGACAAAGTGGTACGTGCAAGCGAGCTTGAGCGGTTACTGGCGAAGCTTTCTCCAACAATGAAGCTCATCGTTGAACTCGCATACGAAACCGCCATGCGGCGATCTGAAATCCTCAAACTGACGAAAGACTGCCTGCACCTCAAAGAACGCATTGCCGATGTTATCGACGGAAAGAACGGCACACGATCCGTTCCCCTCACCCACCGAGCCGTTGAGATTCTTGAACTCGCCCAACTGTGTGCCACTGTTGAACGCTACCCACACGGCATACTCTTCAATGTCACTCCACACGCAGTATCACAGGCTGTGCGTCTAGCACGTGTAAAGGCTGGTTTGGACAGTAGCGTCAGGCTGCACCAACTTAGGCATACGAGAATCACTAACGTCGCGAAGAAGGGGTTGAACAACGCCCAGATCATGATCGTATCAGGGCACAGGGACACTCGATCCGTCGCACGTTACTCTCACTTGAACGTCAGAGATGTGCTGCACCTTATTGATTGACCATCCGCGCTGGGCTGCCAACCTTGATAAACTGATGGGGTTGGCGCCACCGGAAACACGTCAAAAACCATCGATAAACCCATGCATAACCTGCACTGAATTTTTCATGCTCTAAGGAGCAACTGTCATTCTGCCCAATGTTTACGGGGTAGATGGGCGATCTGGACTAAACAAAAGGCGTTCTTCACCACGGAAATCAGTTTCCGATGAAATATAGCCTGTCAAGACCACTCTTGACCGCCAGTCGAAAACATGCATAATACGTCGCCTACCCAGCAGGTAGACAGACATTTTGAAGCCTCCACGCGACCGCCATGCCGATTCTGGTTTGGCGCCTTGCAAGGGGGCTTTTTAACGCCTGCGTTTTACCCAAACCAACCGGCAATACCCCGAGGTAACGCCCATGAAATGAACTGAATAGGAGAAACGAAGATGACCAGTATCGCCCCCAATAAAGTGATCCACACCGCTGTATCCGCTCCAGGAGCGGGCAAGACTCAAGCATTCATTACCAAGATTCCGGCTCTGCTGTCTGCGGGACACTCCATCGTTCTCGCACTGCCTACCCTCGATCTCACTGATAGCTTTGTTAGCCGTTTGCCAGCTGGCGTGCCTTATCGGGTCATCAACTCCACTACCTGTGATCACGTTGGCTCGGAACTGAAGGCTGCTTTGAAAAAGAAAGATAGCCATCTGATTATCACGACACATCAGAGCATCTTTGCCGTACCACCCAATTTGCTCTGGGGCTGGATGCTAGTCATCGATGAACTACCGCCTGTGGTTGATTTCCCAGCTTTCCCGTTCGAGCCGTCGGAGCTTGCACAACTGTTCGTGAATGCAATGGAGCAGGATGGGCGTTTATACATCCGGGAAGGTTGTGCTGTTGCGATTGAAACATCATTGGCGACTTTCAAGGCGGTATCAGCGGGAGCTGAACGCACGTCGATGCTGAGCAAGGAAGGGGCTCGCATCTACGAGTGCTTGAAGGATGGGCACCCGGTCTTTATTGATTCGGAGATTCCCAATGGCAACAGATATGTTCGAGCAGTTGTTGAATCCCGTTGCTGGGACACCTTCGCTGCGGCAAAAGAGGTGCACGTTCTTGCGGCCAGTGTAATTGGAAGTCAGTTCGATGATTTTGCGCAGGTGCATGGAGTGACATACGCGAGGTCGGGTTTCACGCCAGCGTTTGATGGCTACACTTCTGCTGTCACGATCTACCCTGTCATGCCTAAGGGGCGTAATTACAGCAAATCCGCAGCGACTATGCCTACCCGTAGTGGCAGTGCTACGGATCAGCAGAAGCAGGGAGAGTGTCTGGTGATTGATGACATTCTAAAGGAAATCCTCCAACGGACTATCGGAACTCCGCTGCTGTTCAGCAACAACTGGGCAAGCTTCAGATGGTTGCCAAGGGGAGCTGTGCATCGCTGCTCAATTGACAGTCGAGGCTTGAACGACTATCAGGGCGAAACTGATGCAATTCTTCTGTTTGGTGGAAACCCATCGCCATCCGATCAGCTCGCACTGGAATTTTTGGCTGAAAAATATGATCGTGATTTTCGTCCCGGGTTCATCGTCACCAGATTTTTGGAGCCCAGCTTACAGGCAGCAACTCGGACAGCAGTACGAGACAGAAGCAATATCAAGCCGATACAGTTGTTTGTGCAGGATGGGCGAGTAGCTGAGTATCTTGTCTCTACCTACATGCCGCATGCAGTGATCGATTGGAGCTTGTCTGAAATATGTCCAGTGGGTGAAGACCGTAGAACGACTGTGGACGCACGTAGGGTCCAAGTCTGCGAGTTGTTTGAACGAGGCAAGAAAAATGCTGAGATTGCTCGCCTCACCGGCGTTCATAGAAATACTCTTTTAAGCTGGAGAGAGGATTGGCGAGAAGGTCAAGCAGCTTAAACTCAAAGCAGTTGCACATCGCAACCCTAGATTTAGTTTGCAGTGTACAAATTGCACATTGATCCTAAAAGAGTTATTAGGAAAAGTGTGCAGTTTGAATGATGTCATTCGTATCGTCCCGATTATGGATCAGCACTCCAATTAATAAAATAATAAAATTAAATCAACACACATCCAAGCTCTTTGCTCTTGATCTGCTCCACCGAAGGTGACGTGCAATAACTGTCAGCATCCGCTGACCGGGTACTACCGAATACGTCCCTATTCACTTTTGCACCAACAAAGAATAGCAAGATAAAAATCACAAGCGAAGAGCTGGATTTGTGTTATTTTTTTGTTACTGGAGTACATCCAAAGGAATGCCGGCGGTCACGCCATAGCTGAGTACTCTATGTAAGCACCACTTACAGATTGATTCGATCAAGATGGTGGGGATGATTGATATATATCATCCCCAAAACCCAAAGACTAACCGCCTTGACGCGCAACCAGCCAAGCGGATTTTGTACAAACACCATCTGTCACAGGCACCACCTGCCAGCCTCTGACAGCTAATACTACAGCGAGAAGCCTGCACACCGAGCTAACCTCAAAAACTACCTTAGGTTCATCTCTCTTATCTTTTGATCACCAAAGGATTTTACATCATACATTGCTTGCCTTAGCTCCTGAAATAACTCTCGGCATTGAATTTTCATTTCATCAACAAGAGGAGCTATCTTGCCAATCTCCCCCATTAACTCAGAAGACTCTCTTTCGGCACTCGCACAAAACAACGAGTACTCATCTCTGAGCTCAAGGAGCTTAGATACGCACTCGTGCCTTGCACCTTGCGTTTCTTTATCTTCAAGGAAATCAAATATTAAATTATCCTTTTGCTCAATACTCTTAGCCTCATCGATACCTTGAAACTCAGGTTGAACCCCCTTAATCAAAGAAAGCAACCCTACCGCTTTATCAAGGCGATCTTTTTCTGTTTTTTTAATTCTGCTCTTCAGGTCTTTTATGTCGCCTGACATTCTATCCATTTCAGACTTCATCGATGACACTTTAGAATTAAGATCTTTTGCTCGATTAACTGCCATCAACTGCCCATTATCAAGTCTAGCCTTTGACACCTGATTAAGGTATTCCTTATTTACAACATGAGGACCCTGAGTAATAGCTTCAGAAGCAATCGCAACTGCCGCCTTCCCTACAAAACTTGCGGCTTTAGAAAAGAAGTTCCCTAACGACATCGTAATCCCTTATTTAAATTCATACCAGAAATAACCTTATTAAAAACACATCCCGTCGAGCACCTGAACTTACATCCTTGCAACGAAACACACCAGCAATCACAATGAGGCCGAATCACTCCGACCCCAAACAAAATTAGAACACAAACTCAAACTAATCTTCGAATGAGTTAAATGGGAGTTACAGCCTGCTCCAAGTAAATTGCAGGCTGAATTAATGACTCTACTTTTTTGGATTTTCGGCCATACGTGCATGAAAGCTCATACTCGGTTACGACTGACTTCCATGACTACGCTGCTTCAGGATGGATGCAGCTGCCATTTCCTCGGCAGTTCTCCCATCTCTAACGAGACTCTTCAAGCGATCATCACTGTAGTCCTGACATTCGTCTTTCAGCGAATTCGCCTTGGCACCAGTCTCCTTGACCTCATTCAGTAGACCTTTACCAATTTCACCAACGACATTCCAAAAGCCCATAGGTCACCCGATTGGCGAGGAGCTGATACGTTTTTTACGGCATTTGGGGCAATAGTCCGGAGTTCCGTAACCAGTTTTGCTAGTCCACTCGTGCTTGCAGTCTAAGCATTTGGCCCGATAAATCACTGTGCTCACAATACAGTCCTTCCTTTGAGTTGATGGCACAATGATACTTATGCCTATGTAGAATCTGTCAAGTAGATTCCACATCCCTGCAGGACTCACGGAGCTACGACTCTCTCGTTGCATTTTTCGGATCGGGTCACTTACCAATTGGTCGGATACAGTGCAACGCAGGCAGGTTGGCCTCAGAGGACGTCAAACGTACCGAACCTAACAGGGTATAGCCCAGCGAGCACGACCCAGATGGCGCCCAAAGGGGGCAAGAGTATCCGCAAATTGCCGAGATAGTCGGCTGTGCAGTGCCCACGGTGCAACGGTTGAAGACGACATGATAAGGCGCTACGGCTGCTGCAATCGTAAGGGCTAATGCTGAGGGCTCAAGCGAGCCTATGAAAACGCCATCACCTCGCTCGAAACTCTAGACGCGAACGCATCAGCCATCACCACTGGAATTCTAAAGCATAGGCAATAATCGCTATCAAAGAAGTAGACGTAACTGGTAGTTCGATAGCCACACGCCAATCACTATCAGATATCTATTGCGGATAGTTATGCGATTCAAATATCATTGACCTATCGAATACAAGAGTAAAGGATAGTACGCCATGAACGCCCACCTCTACCTCCGAGCATCAACGAAAGACCAAGACGCCAACCGTGCAAAAGTGACTCTGGAGTTGTTCGCTGTCGAGAAGGGTTTGAGTATCGTTGGTGTGTACGCCGAGAACATCAGCGGGACCAAGCTCAACCGCCCTGAGCTGCTTGCCTTGCTCGATACTGCCGAGAGTGGCGACGTACTGTTAGTTGAGTCTGTAGACCGTTTGAGTCGTCTCTCACAGGCTGACTGGGACACTCTCAAGGGCACGATAAAGGCCAAGGGATTGCGTCTGGTTGTGGCTGATCTTCCTACTAGTCACATGTTGGTTGAAGCGAAGGGGATCACTGGGCAAATCATGGATGTGATCAACAACATGCTCATCGACCTTATGGCTACCATGGCACGACTGGATCAAGAGAAACGTGTGGAACGCATCAAGCAAGGACTGGAGAACAAGCGTGCCGCTGATCCTGAGTGGAAGCCAACAGGTAAAGGCAGGAACACTGCCAAGTGGGCTGAGGTACAGGCGCTGATGCGGAAGCATCCAACAATGTCTGCTGATGAAATTGCCAAGCTGGCTGACTGCGGTGTCGCCACGGTGTACAGGATCAAGAAAGAAATGAAGGCAGCGTGACGATGGTCGCTACGCAGATACCTCAAATCAAGCTATTCGGGGCCACTTGCCCCATCTTATTTTAGAAAAGCTGCGACCTTCATTTACACCCCTTGCAATTGGCTTAGCACCTCGGGCAAAACCACCAGAATTATTTCTGCCAATCAGAAATAGAACAGTTATCTAAACGTGCACCCAAATTTTGGCGGGGGCATGGAAAATACATCCGTATATGCATGCTACGCTCCAGCTACTTTACCTATGTGCAGGGACAACTGATGGAACAATCTACTGACTGGGTCAGCATTGTCATTGCAATTGGCGGCGTTCTCGGGACGCTGGTCACCGCTGTTGCGACGATATTTTTATGGCGAGTCACCAAAGTATTGGCGAATGAAACGACTCGAATGGTACAGGCTGCGTCTCAGCCTCACGTGGTAGTCACCATAGAACCGAACAGGTGGTCGATGCTCCACTTTGATTTGAAAGTTGATAATACGGGCAACGCTACAGCCTATGACATATCCATCGCTTTTGACCCACCGTTAGAGAATGGGGAGGCTCGCGGTAGCCAATTAGAAATACCATTGAACACGATCAGCGTACTCAAGCCTGGGCAAGGCTTGTCGAGTTACTTATCAGAGTACGCCCCACTGAAAGACAAGGTATACACCATCAGCATAACGTGGAGGCGAGCCCCTTCGAGTCAAGTTAAAGAGCTCAACGTCTACAAATTTGATATGGCTGACTATGACGGCATTACTCAGCTCGGTAGCAATGACCCAGCAGTGCAAATAGCTGAGCAAATCAAGAAAATTCAGGAAAACCTGAAGCCTGTCATGAGCGGCTTCAAACGCATGAGAGTAGATACTTTCAGTTCCGGGGACCGCCTCCATGAGCGCCGCGTCTCCGAACGGCAGCGCCGTCGTCAGGTGGCTCTGCGGAAGGAGCCATGAAGGGACGTGACCCGCACGAATAGAAGTGCTGAAAGCCTTGTATTACATGGTGTTGAGGTGGTTTCCAGCATGATTGAATCACGGCCCCGAACAGGTCCCAGTGCCTTACAAATTCCAATATATACAAAAATCTGTATTAGGGTCGCATTATATCAGCGAAGCAACCGCCCCTCAGATGAGGTAATGTCCAGCCACCTTCGACACCAGAAAGCACACGAATCCCAGAACCAACGTGTAGTTCCGCCATCTGTAAAAAACGCCAGTTTTCACCGATGCCTCGTTCATCAGTTGAAAGCAAGCACGCGCCCCTTCCTTGTCTTACAATTCAAGACACTGGATGTAGTCACCGTTATGCTTTACCACGTGCAAGCCTGATTCAATCCGCCTGAATCCAAAGAATGCACTCAAGCCAAAAATCAGCAATGTTCCAAGCAAGAAGGTTTGTTGATTCAGACCAAGCTTGGCATACGTATTCGTTTGGGCGAGGTAAGCACAGATTGCCAAGATCGCCCCGAGCATGAAGTAATCCATTTTATCTGACGCTTCATGGTGCGCCTTTAGCCACCGCTCAAACAGTTCGCTCATCGGTTATCCTGTGCTCACTCATTAATTCGATTTGAGAGGGAGAGAGCATCGTGTGCCCCGTCCCTCCACCTAGGATCTGCTCGCATCTAGCACAAAGGGAAGAATGCAATGCAAACCAGTGAAATCATCAGCACCGCAGGCCTGCTCCTTACCGCTCTAATAGCAGTCGGTGGGTGGTTCTGGCAACGCTGGCAGGAACGTACAAGCGTGCGCGTGGCTATCGTTGCTGAGGTATTGGCATTAAGGAAAATTGCCGTAGAACGAGGCTACCATGCCGGTCTAACCGAAATGGGAAACCAGTTACTCGGAATGGCGGAAGAGGAACGCTCAGAAGCTTCATTGCAGGTAAGAATCCCACAGCACTATTGCAGGGTCTACGTCGCCAATCTTGGGAAACTTGGCTACCTCTCGCCAGAGGATGCTCAGCTGGTTGTGAGTTTCTATCAGTACGTCGATAGCGTCGTACAGGACGTCATAGAAGGCGGGATCATCTATGAAGGTACGGATGACCCAGAAGCCTTTATAGAGGCTGCAAACGTCCTTCAATTCGCGTTAGACGCTGCACAGCTACTGGCTGACAGACATGAGCAGAAATAAGCGTCTCCAGACCGTGAGCCCACTTATTTTTGGCGGAGGGGCAAAGGCTCTACCCAAAAATAGATAGAAAATCAGTCTCGTGCTACAAACAAAACGTACAAGGAACTGAGAAAGAGGGCGTAATGGGTGACTTTGCAAAATCGCTATCTGAACGAAGCAAACACACCAAAATCACAAGCGGCCATTGCCTGATCTGTGGCACATACGGAACTCTTTCCCAAGATCATGTCCCCCCACGAGGAAGCATCACGGTAACTGCGGTGGAACAAGTCCACCTCACCGAAGCTTTCGACCTTCAACTCCCAAAATTGAAGGGCGTGCGATCTCCGAATGGCAGCAAATTTCGCACAATCTGTCGAAACTGCAATATGACGGCACTGGGTCAGAATGACGGAGAAATCGCCGATGTCTGTAAGTCTCTAACGCTCAAAATCAACCATTTCTTCAAGTATGCGAACAGCCCCGTTTCGAGTGTCCACACCCCAGTAAACGCCCTGAAGTACGCACGCGCTATGGTTGGTCACGTCCTATCTGCCACGTCGGTAGAAGAATGTTTTAAACCCGGCCAATCCACACCCTACTTCGATCCACTGAAGGAGTTTGTGCTAGGCGATGATCACGCCATGAGCGATACACACGACATCTTCTACTGGTTCTTTCCACACAAGCATCATCAAAGCATCAAGCTCTTCAGCGTGAAAAACGGGCAGAACATGTGCTGCATGAGCCTCCTTTCCTTCTTTCCACTGGCGTTCCTTATCACAGAGAAAGACAAGGGAATATATCCCGCAGGGGCGGTTAAACTGGAGCTCACTGATAAGTCGCTGTTTTTGGATCTTTCGGGTCGGAATGTTCGATTTTCCAGCTTCCCTGCGGTCGAGTTGCAAGGGGATCAGATGGTCGCACTGGCTGCCCAGATGTCTATCGTAAGCTATCCCATAAAATAAACAGTCAAAGGAGCAACCATGCGGAGAAGGTGGAATTTACCTGCACTCAAGGAACATATTCGCACCAGCGAACCCAACAAAAAATGGCTGCTGAGCACCGTCGACTCGGTTTATCAATCCCTATGCATATATCAGTACCACAAGAATGCGGCTCGCAAAGCGTTTGCCGCCTATAACGCTGATCACGACCCGGACGGGATTAAAATGTTTGCTGCCGCAATGATGGCAGGGTCCGACGAGGAGCTAGAGGAGTTCGCGGCTGCCAAAATCGCGAGCGAAGCAAACCTGATTGCCGCAATCAATATCACCCGCAATACATTCGATATCTTTGCTCAGATAGTTAACGCCATGGCACTCCCCAATCCAATCCCCATCGAGGATTGCACCATCAGTAAGGTGCGTGACACCCTTCCTGAAGGCCCACTGAGAAAGGAAATAACACGAGCCACTAAGCTCCATTGGTTTAGATATCTCGCTGGATTCAGCAACACAATCAAACACCGCCAACTCATATCGCACAAGACATCACAGAAGTACGAAGAGGGTACTGGTGAATATCTTGGAGGTGGGGCGGAGGTAGCGGCCTTCAAGCATCACCGAAAAGAATTTAAGAGCTATTGGGTACAAGAGGTGCTGCAAGGCACAGTCGAAATGCACAATGAAATTGTCACCCTCGGCATCACCCTCAACGAACATTGCCTGACTCCAGCCACACCCTGACCGCAACAAGAGCAGCGTTCACATTGCCCATTGTGAACGGAGCCTATATTTTGTGAACGTTCTGAAGAAATCCGGGCAACAAAAAAGGGCCCACCTTTCGGTGAGCCCTTCTAGACCGCCCAGCAGAGCGGATTTTGTTTGGTAGGCGCGATTGGACTCGAACCAACGACCCCCACCATGTCAAGGTGGTGCTCTAACCAACTGAGCTACGTGCCTGCTGTGAGGCGGCATTCTACGGAATTCCCGAGGGGTGTCAACACCTTTTTTGCAGCTAAGCCTATGAATATGCGAATTTTTTATTTTCAGTGGGTGCGACGGTATTTTTCGGGCAGCTGGCAGCGGATTTTCAACTCAGGTAGGATCGGCGCACTCGTAAAAAATATAAAACAGAGGTTCCAGGATGGCGAACACCCCCTATCCCCAGTCGTATTACGCCGCGTCCGCGAATGCGGTTCCGCCCCGCCCCGTTCTGGAAGGTGAGGTCGAAACCGACGTGTGCGTGATTGGTGCCGGCTATACCGGCCTTTCGAGCGCGCTGTTTCTGCTGGAGAATGGTTTTCGCGTGACGGTGCTTGAAGCCGCCAAGGTGGGTTTTGGCGCCTCTGGCCGCAACGGCGGGCAGATCGTCAACAGCTACAGCCGCGATATTGACGTGATCGAGCGCAGCGTTGGTCCCAAGCAGGCGCAATTGCTCGGGGAGATGGCATTTGAAGGCGGCAGGATCATTCGTGAGCGGGTGGCCAAATACCAGATTCAGTGCGATCTGAAGGGTGGCGGCGTATTCGCGGCGCTGAATGCCAAGCACATGGGCCACCTGGAATCGCAGAAGCGCCTGTGGGAGCGCTACGGGCACACCCAGCTGGAGCTGCTGGACGAGCGACGCATTCGTGAGGTGGTCGCGTGTGACAACTATGTAGGTGGCCTGCTGGACATGAGTGGCGGACACATTCATCCACTTAACCTGGCGCTGGGTGAAGCGGCGGCGGTGGAATCGCTGGGCGGCACGATCTACGAGCAGTCAGCCGCAATACGCATCGAGCGCGGGGCAAGCCCGGTAGTGCATACGGCTCAGGGCAAGGTAAGGGCCAAGTTCATTATTGTCGCGGGCAATGCGTACCTGGGGAACCTGGTGCCGGAGCTGGCAGCCAAGTCAATGCCGTGTGGCACTCAAGTGATCACCACTGCGCCGCTGGGTGATGAGCTGGCGAAGACGTTGCTGCCGCAGGATTACTGCGTCGAGGACTGCAACTATTTACTGGATTACTACCGCCTCACCAGCGACAAACGCCTGATCTTCGGTGGTGGCGTGGTGTACGGCGCGCGGGACCCTGCGAATATCGAAGCCATCATCCGCCCGAAGATGCTCAAGGCCTTTCCGCAGCTCAAGGATGTGAAGATTGACTACGCCTGGACCGGCAATTTCCTGCTGACGCTGTCGCGTCTGCCGCAGGTCGGTCGCTTGGGTGACAATATCTATTATTCCCAGGGCTGTAGCGGCCATGGTGTGACGTACACCCACCTGGCGGGCAAAGTACTGGCCGAAGCGCTGAGAGGCCAGGCAGAGCGTTTTGATGCGTTTGCTGACCTACCGCACTACCCGTTTCCGGGAGGGCAATTGCTGCGCACCCCGTTTGCGGCGCTGGGGGCTTGGTATTACGGGCTGCGGGATAAACTGGGGTTTTAAACCCGACTCATGGGGCTGGCTTGCCGGCCCCGATGTATTAAGCACCGAGCCAAATCGCAGACACAAAAAACCCCGGTCTTTCGACCAGGGCTTTTGCTATCAATCCAACCAAGCCAACGGCTTGTTTTGGCGTCTCAGGGCGTTCAGTGGGCCCTGGAACAGATATGGCGCAGCGGACGGGACTCGAACCCGCGACCCCCGGCGTGACAGGCCGGTATTCTAACCGACTGAACTACCGCTGCGTATCGCTTAGACTGCTGAAGTATCAACTTCAACCGCCTTTAAACATCTGACTGATCAGCTTGGCTGTTCAATCTCAAATCCGAAATATCAGACCTGGAAAATATGGCGCAGCGGACGGGACTCGAACCCGCGACCCCCGGCGTGACAGGCCGGTATTCTAACCGACTGAACTACCGCTGCGCGTCGGTGCAACCTTTAACGTTGCGTCTCACCCTGGGGCGAAACT
>Ga0247816_10001172_pt1 | contig 13108 bp, 13 predicted proteins | sample UWRJL209509C1_FD_179930 | JGI IMG/M metagenome (GOLD analysis project Ga0247816, IMG submission 179930) | Plant litter microbial communities from Arlington Agricultural Research Station in Wisconsin, United States - UWRJ-L209-509C-1 | ecosystem: Environmental > Terrestrial > Plant litter >...
CTTGAAGGAAGTGGAGCGCTTCTCGCAGTTCACCTTCATCAAGTCCGGCCTGATCACGGGCGGTGAGGACTTCAAGGTCCAGGCTGCCATGCTGCGCAAGGTGCCGGACATCCTGATCGGCACGCCTGGCCGGATGATCGAGCAACTGAACGCCGGCAACCTGGACCTCAAGGAAGTTGAAGTACTGGTACTCGACGAAGCCGACCGCATGCTCGACATGGGCTTCTCCGACGACGTGCAGCGCCTGGTGGAAGAGTGCACCAACCGCCAGCAGACCATGTTGTTCTCCGCCACCACCGGTGGTTCGACCCTGCGCGAGATGGTCGCCAAGGTCCTGAACAACCCGGAACACCTGCAGGTCAACAACGTCAGCGACCTGAATGCAACGACCCGTCAGCAAATCATCACCGCTGACCACAACGTGCACAAAGAGCAAATCCTCAACTGGTTGCTGGCCAACGAGACTTATCAGAAAGCCATCGTGTTCACCAACACCCGGGCCATGGCCGACCGCATCTACGGTCGCCTGGTGGCGCAGGAGTACAAGGCGTTTGTCTTGCACGGTGAGAAAGACCAGAAGGATCGCAAGCTGGCCATCGACCGCCTCAAGCAGGGCGGCGTGAAGATCCTGGTTGCCACTGACGTCGCCGCTCGCGGTCTGGACGTGGATGGCCTGGACATGGTGATCAACTTTGACATGCCACGCAGCGGCGACGAATACGTGCATCGTATCGGTCGTACCGGGCGTGCCGGCAACGATGGCCTGGCGATTTCGTTGATCTGCCATGGCGACTGGAACCTGATGTCGAGCATCGAGCGTTACTTGAAGCAGTCGTTCGAGCGCCGCACCATCAAGGAAGTCAAAGGCACCTACGGCGGGCCGAAAAAGGTCAAGGCGTCGGGCAAAGCCGTAGGCGTGAAGAAGAAAAAAGTCGACGCCAAGGGTGACAAGAAGAAAACCGGCGCCAAGTCGCCGACCAAGCGCAAGATCGCCAACCGGCCGAAGACTGACAACCTGTCGTTGGTCAGCAAGGACGGCATGGCTCCACTCAAGCGCCGCAAGCCAGAAGCGCCTGCTGCCGAGTAAGACTTGGGGGCATAAAAAACCGGACGCTGTCCGGTTTTTTTTTCGCCTCAGTTTTTGGCCTTGGCGGCGGCTTCGTCCAGTTCCTTGAGGCGCTGGTCGATCAATTGGCACTTGTCTGGCAAGTCCGCGCTGGCGGTTTCCAGTTTCATGTTTTGTAGTTCTTCGTTGATTTCCTTGGCCTTCTCAGGGTTTTGCTGGGTGAGCTTGGTCACCTCCTGGGCCAGTTGTTCACGCTTGGCCGTGGCTTCGTCCAGGGTACAGGCCCAGGCAGGAAGCGCCACGAGCAGGGTGGCGGCAGCGGCCAGGTTCAGTAGGGTTTTCATGGTTCAACCTCCATGGCAGTGATAGTCGGTTGAGGGCCGGGGCAGGTGAAAAGTTCAGTGAAATGACGCCTGTCCGGCGGGCTGAACGGCTGATAGCGAGGCGTGTCACACGCTTTGAAGGGCCTCTTTTTCACGTGCCCGCAGGAGGAATCAGGATGACTACCTACAATTGGGATTTAATCGAGCGGCTGTTGCATGAAGTGCAGAACAGCGCTGGAGAAAGCTTCGCCCCCCGCAAATATGCTGAGCAGGAAGCCACCGAAAAGGCCTCTGCGGGAGAGCCCACTGGTAATTTGGATGCATTGAAAGTGACCGCGACCGAGTATGAGAAATTGCTGCTGGACCGTGGCTTTATAGAGTCGCGGCCTGAGGAGGAGGGCGGTAATGGAGAGAACTTCATCCTGACCCCGCGTGGCTCTCAGCTTCTGAGTCTGATCGACAGCAGCATTCCGGGTAACGACCACCCACGCCAGGTGCTGGATGAGCAGGCGGACGCGCTGGACGAGGCGACGTTTGATGAAGTGGCGGGCAAGGCGCAGATTGCCTGATCGAACGGTTATACGGTGGGATGAAGACCAAATGTAGGAGCTGGCTTGCCTGCGATGGCGGTGTATCAGTCATCGGATACCGTGACTGATACACCGCCTTCGGGGACAAGCCCGGCTCCCGCAGTTAAGGCGTGGCAGCCCTCAGGCACTTCAGTGCCTTGAAATCACTGCGCACCTTGTCGATCTTCTGTGTGAGTTTCTGCCGTTGTTGCACGGTGCTTTCTGCCATCAGGTCGACGATCAGGCCGCGGGCGGCAGTTTCAGTCTGGGCGTAGGCCTCGCGGTATTGCGGGGTCCATAGACTTTCCCGATCTACCAGCAATTGCTCGATCTTCTTGGGGAAGTCATCGCTATGACGGTTGTTCACCGCTGCAATAAACTGCGCCTGCCAATGGGCGCGGTTGCCAATCCACTGCTGGTTCTGTTCGCCCAAGGCGATGGACCAGGCTGTTACGCGATTCTGTTGGCTCGCACTCAATGGCCCAAGCCACGTATCCAGGCGTTTGTTCATGCGCTCGGCGCGATCCCTGATTTGTTGCTGCAGGGACGGCCTCAGGTATTCGTCCTGGCGTTTGCGCAGGTCCTTGGCCAGTGCTTCGTTCATGTCCTTGACCTGCTGGTCATCCAATCCCTGCAAAAGCTCAATCGCTGATGGAGTGATCTCCCGCGCGACGTCGGCGATTGCCTGTTTGGCTTCCTGGGTGCGGGCTTGCAAGGCGGCGTCGGTCACCTGATTGTTGTCGACCATTTGCTGCAAGCGGTCCAGCCAATCCAGATAACCCGGCAGTTGCGTGGTGCAATGCCAGGCTAGGTGTTCCTTGAGTTTGTCGTTGAACCAGCTCTTTTGCCCGGCGTTCATGTCCAGGTAGTCGCTGAGGGTCCAGGGGATGATCACATCGAGATTGCGATAGGCCAGGCCCACCCGGTTGCAGCCGGCGAGGACCAGGCTCAGGGTGAGTAAAACCACTAGCAGTTTTAACCGGCGCAGCATGGGCGAGTCCTTTGCGCAGACGAGAGTATTGCATCTGAACTCTCCAGGGCGATGACAGTTCAGCCCGTCAATAAAACGCCCGCTCGGCCTTCAGGGTCAACAGCCCATCGCATTGCGAGTTGTGTCCGGAATAGGCCGAGCAATCGCCGCCGCTGAGGCTGGAGTCGCTGTAGATCAGGTTCAGATCGACGCCCATCCAGGGCCGGGAAAACTGCACCGACCAGTCACTGAAGCTGCGGATGGAGCCTCCATCGGCCACTGACACTGGGGTGCCCAACTGATGGGTGGTGTATTTCATGCTGACACCAATGCCGAATGGCTGGGTGCCGCTCAGGTCGGCGAACAGCGTGCTGTCCTGTCGATTCGGGTCATTGCTGAATGAGGCGCCGAAGCGGTTGCCCAGTAGCGTCAGGCCGCCGTAGAACTCCTGGCTGTCGAGGGGGCTTAACTTGGGATAGCTGTAATGGATCATCCCCAGTTCGTAGCCAAGTGTCTGGTCGAACGGGCGCTTGAAACCCAGGTAGGAGTCCACTTCAGGGTTGCTGGATGGCGAAAGGCCCAGGTTCGGAGAGAATTGGCCGAGGTATATCCCGCTGTCGTGAGTCAGGTCCAGGCCGCCGTGGAAGGAACCACTGCCTGGAGAAGTCGGTTTGACCAGGCCCTGAGCCATGCTGCGGCTGGGAGTAGTGCCCAACTTCAGGTCGAAGTCCCCCAGTTCGCGCTGGAAAACCTGCGCTTGCGCGAGGGGTGAGGCCAACAGGACACTGACCAGGAATGTGCACGTTTTGAGCATGCTTGAGTCCGTGAAAAGCGAGGAGCAGTAACCGGGAGTATCGGGCAGATGCTTGATCTAGACGCGTGCAAGCATACCGGCGTAAGCCTGGAGATGAGGCCCGTTCGTCGATTAGCGTGATAGGGGGTGAGTCAAGAGGGTGTTGCGGGCTCTAGTCCTAGCGCCTTGAAAGGCAAAGCGCATAGGGACCAGGTGTTTCGCGCGGGCTGTGCTTTTAAGCTTACTTCTTGCCCAGGGTGATCTGCTTGGACGGGCCGAAGGTCTGGCCGCTTACGCCCTTGGCGATCTGTTGGATTTCGCCGCCGGACTTGAGGAAAGCAGCAATTTGGCTGTTGATCGATTCGCTGGTTTCAACGGCGGGAGCTGGCTTTGCTTTGCTGTTGGATGCTTTTACGCGCATGGCGGCCACTAACCTGTAGAAAATTAACTTGGCCAGGCATCGTACATGAAAAGCTTGACAATTGCTTGGCAAATATCTTTCTGAAATAAGCAGGCGGGTTATAAAAAACCAGGCTTACTGTTTGAATTAGCCCCATAACTTGCTGTTTTAACTCGAAACCCACGGGAAAATAGCAGTTGGAATATTCACGAAATTCGGGCCACTCATCAGACGAGCGGAACGCCAGCCAGGCAAACACCGGCAAACCCACGATTTTTCAGGGCTGCACGCCCAGGCACGGGACCGCCGCTTCCAACTCGGGTAGAATGCCGCCCACGCAATGAGGGTATTGGAAATGGCTTTAGTCGGGCGCTACAACAGCTTGCAAGTGGTTAAACACACTAACTTTGGTTTGTACCTTGACGGTGACCAAGAGGGCGAAATACTCCTGCCCAACCGTTATATTCCCAAAGATATTCCCAGTGAAGATGAAGACTGGCTTAACGTTTTTATTTACCTGGACAGCGATGACAAACTTATCGCCACCACTGAAAAACCGAAAGTGCAGGTGGGTGAATTTGCCAGCCTGAAAGTGGTTGAAGTCAACAGTGTCGGCGTGTTCCTGGACTGGGGTTTGCCCAAGGACTTGCTGCTTCCGTATTCCGAAGAAAAGCGCCAGTTGACGGCCGGTGAATACTGCGTGGTGCACGTCTACCTCGACAAGCACACCAAGCGCATCACCGCTACCGCGCGCCTTGACCGCTACCTGGACAAAACCCCGGCCAACTATAAAGTCGGCCAGGAAGTTGATTTGCTGGTAGCCGAAGCCACCGACATGGGCTTCAAGGCGATCATCAACAACAAGCACTGGGGCTTGATCCACAAGAACGAAGTGTTCAAGTTCCTGCGTCCGGGCAAGGAAGAGAAAGGCTTTATCAAGGAGATCCGCGCCGATGGCAACATCAGCCTGAGCCTGCAACCGGTCGGTGAAGAAGCGGCTTCGAGCCTGAACTCCAAGATCCTCGCCAAGTTGCGCGACAACAATGGCACGCTGGCGGTCAGCGATAAAAGCGACCCGGCATTGATCAGCAGTTTGTTTGGCGTGAGTAAGGGCAACTTCAAGAAAGCCATTGGTGCGCTCTACAAGCAAGGGCACATCGTGATCCATGCCGATCGCATTGAACTAAGCTGATCACGGCTGGCTCTTTGTAGGAGCGAGCTTGCTCGCGAAAAACTTCCGTTCAACGCGGGCATCCAGACAGCCCGCGTTTTTGTTGAAGACCCTCGCGAGCAAGCTCGCTCCTGCAAAAGGCCGCTGAAATGTCCAGGAAAACGTTGGTCGCCTACCTTTCGACGTTGCTCGCCTTTCTGATCCTCGACGGCCTCTGGCTCGGTGTCCTGATGGGCCCGACCTATAAAAACCTGCTGGGCCCCTTGATGCTCGACCAGCCGCGCCTGTTCCCGGCGGTGGCGTTCTATCTCCTCTATGTATTCGGCTGTGTAGTGTTCGTGGTCCTCCCGGCGTTGATCGGCGGCGGCTGGCAACGCGCTGCGCGTCTCGGCGCCTTGTTGGGCCTGGTGGCCTACGGCACCTACGACTTGAGCAACTGGGCGACGTTGCAGGGTTGGTCTGCCCAATTGGCAATCATGGATATCGCCTGGGGCACGTTCCTGACAGCGGCATGCTGCACCGTGGGCTATCAATGTGCACGCAGGGTGCACAGCTGATTGTGTACAGGAATTATGTGCACCGTTCCTGAGCGCAGCTGCACGGTTTGACCTTTCTCGGCATTCTCGTGATCTCTCTGTAACCTACGTTTCAGAGGGATTGTGCCGAATTCGATTTCATTGGCACGCATTCTGCTGGGTAACTCGTATACAAACCATGCCGCCATCCGTACGCACTCCCGTTACGGGTGGCAGGCCGGTATTTACGAGGAGCCCTGCGATGACCGAACAATTGCCCAAAGGCTATAGCCCGCGCCTGTACAACCACGATTTGGGCCCGCTGCCGCAAAAGTGGAACTGGTACAACATCTTCGCCTTCTGGATGAGCGACGTGCACAGCGTCGGCGGCTACGTGTTCGCCGCGAGCTTGTTCGCCCTGGGGCTGGCCAGTTGGCAGGTGCTGATTGCCTTGCTTGCCGGGATTTGCATTGTTCAGGTGATTGCCAACCTGGTGGCCAAACCGAGCCAGCAGGCGGCGGTACCGTATCCGGTGATCTGCCGGCTGGCGTTTGGTGTGTTTGGGGCAAATATTCCAGCGGTGATTCGCGGGTTGATCGCAGTGGCCTGGTACGGCATCCAGACGTACCTGGCGTCCAGCGCCTTGATCATTGTGGTACTGCGTTTTTTCCCACAGATGGCGGTATACGCAGAGCCGCATTTCGCTGGCCTGTCTTACCTGGGCTGGTTTGGTTTCCTCAGCCTGTGGTTTCTCCAGGCGCTGGTATTCTGGACCGGCATGGAATCGATCCGCCGCTTCATCGACTGGGCCGGCCCGGTAGTATACGCGGTGATGTTTGCCCTGGCTGGCTGGATTGTCTGGAAGGCAGGCTGGGCCAATATCAGCTTCACCCTCGCGGAGAAATCCTTGTCGGGCTGGCAGGCATTCGGCCAGGTAATCGTGGCGACCGCGTTGGTGGTGTCGTACTTTTCCGGCCCTACCTTGAACTTCGGTGACTTCAGCCGCTATTGCCGCACCATGAACGACGTACGGCGCGGAAACTTCTGGGGCTTGCCGGTGAATTTCCTGGCGTTCTCGCTGGTCACCGTGGTGATCGTTTCTGGCACCTTGCCGGTATTTGGTGAAATGCTCCACGACCCGATTGCCACCGTCTCGCGTATCGACAATGACATGGCCGTACTGCTCGGCGCCTTTGCTTTCGTCACCGCCACCATCGGCATCAATATTGTCGCCAACTTCGTTTCACCGGCGTTTGATTTCGCCAACGTGGCGCCGAGCAAAATCAGCTGGCGTGCCGGCGGCATGATCGCGGCAGTGGCCTCGATCTTCATCACCCCGTGGAACCTGTTCAATAACCCGCTGATGATCCACTACACCCTCGACATCCTGGCGGCGTTCATTGGGCCTTTGTTCGGGATTTTGCTGGTGGATTTCTATCTGATCAAAAAGCAGAAAATAGACGTGGATGCGTTGTTCGATGACAGCCCAACCGGTCGTTATTACTTCGATGGCGGCGTGAACTGGACGGCGGTCAAGGCGCTGGTACCCGCAACGCTGGTGGGCGTGGTGATTACCTTCACCCCGGTATTGCAACCGATGGCCAACTTTGCCTGGTTCACCGGCTGCTTCCTGGGTGGATTGTTTTTCCTGGTTCTGGCGCGCCGCGAACAGGTGCGTATGCCTGCGCCGCTGGTTACTGGCTGACCGGCGACGCCAGGTGGGCACTGGCGGGGCGCAACAGCAGCGCTCCGGCCAGCAATAAACCGCTACCGGCCACTACCAGCGCGGGTTGCAACCCGCCGCTCAGGTGGCTGCTCACCGAAGCCAGCAGCGGGCCGCCCAACTGGCCTATTGCAAAGCTGGCGGTCAGCAGACCGGTGTTGCGTTGGTAACCATGAGGTGCGACTTCTCGCAAACGCTGCATCACCAATTGCATGCATGCCAGGAACGGTGTGCCGCACAGTAGTACGCCCAGCGCCAGTCCCCAACCATTGCCCAACAGGCAGGCAAACACGCCGGCCGCTTGTAGCCATAACGTCGCCATCAGCCAATGGCGAGTAGTGTTGGCGTTCTTGCGGCGCAGGCTCACCAGCAATACCCCCACCGCAGCGGCCAGGCCGAAACAAGGCCAGAACAGGTCGGCCTGCCACGCGCCCTTGAACTGGGCGCTGGCCATCTGCGACAAAAACGTCGCCGGGATGATGTAGCCCATGCCATACAGCACGTAGATCCAGCACAGGTGCGCGATGCTGCCATTGGGACCCGCATTGCTGTGGGCCATCGGCGTGTTGCTGGCGGTGGGTTTTGGCAGAAAGGGCAGGATTGCCAGCAGCATCACCAGCGCGACCAGCCCATATACCAGCCACAGCGTTGCGGAGTCTTGCCCCAGCAGGTTGGAGCCCAGTGCCAGCAACCCGGTCAACAGGATGCCCAGTCCAGGCCCGGCAAAAATCAACGCGCCCAGGCGTGGGCGGCCGGCGGCCAGGGCCAGCGGTTGGCTAAGGCCGGTAATCATCACCAGCGCCCAGGCACTGGCCACGCCGGTACCAAAGCGCAGCACCAGATGTGGCCAGAACCCGTGGGCCCAGTACGACGCCAGGGTCAGCAAAACACATAGCCACAGCCCGGCGAGCAATCTCCCACGTACATGGTGATGGCTGCGAGCGAATATCGAATCCACCGCGCCGACGAAATAGCCCAGGTAGTTGGCCGCCGCAATCAGTCCGGCGCCGGTCAGGTCGATTTGCCCCTCACTCAGCAAATGCGGCATTTGCGGGGTAAGGGCGAAGCGGCCAATGCCCATGGCCATCATCAGGGCGATAAAACTGGCGGTTAAGCGGATCAGCGGTGACATGCTCAAATTTCCTGCGAAAAGCGTGTGACCATCAGGCTAAAGTCAATTGACTTTCTTTAAAAATGAATAATAGTGAGTAACTTGTTCAGTTTTGGAGAATGGTATGGAGTTCAGTCAACTGCGGATTTTTCAGGCTGTGGCCGAAGAAGGCTCCATCACCCGCGCGGCCGAGCGCTTGCATCGGGTGCCGTCCAACCTGTCGACCCGGCTCAAGCAAATGGAAGAACAACTGGGTGTCGAGTTGTTCGTGCGTGAACGTCAGCGCCTGCAACTTTCTCCTGCGGGCAAGGTGCTGTTGGACTACAGCGCGCGTCTGCTGGCGCTGCACGATGAGGCCCATGGCGCCGTGCAAGGCGGGCAGCCGGCGGGGGATTTTGTGCTGGGCAGCATGTACAGCACGGCGGCGATTCATTTGCCGAAATTACTGGCGCGTTATCACAAGTCGTATCCGATGGTGAACCTGCAAGTGCAGTCGGCTCCCAGCGGCGAATTGCTCGAAGGGCTGATCACCGGGCGCCTGGATGCGGCCCTGGTCGACGGGCCGCTGGCCTTGGCCACCCTGGACGGGGTACCGCTTTGCGAAGAGCGCTTAATGCTGATTTGCGAGGCGGATCACCCGCCTGTGCGTGGGCCACAGGATGTCGCGGGGCGCTCGGTGTTCACATTCCGACGCAGTTGCGCGTACCGGGCGCGCCTGGAAGCGTGGTTTTCCCACGACCGCGTGGCCATGGGGCGCGCCATTGAGATCGAGTCTTACCAGGGCATGTTGGCCTGCGTAATCGCCGGTTCCGGTGTGGCGATGATGTCTGAATCAATGCTCGACAGCCTTCCCGGCAAGGACAGCGTGTCCGTTCATCCGCTGGCAGAGCCTTTTGCCAGCGCCACTACTTGGTTGATGTGGCGCAAGGGCATGCTCGGCGCTAACCTCAATGCGTGGATAGACCTGCAGCAGGAGGGCAGCGCGGTGTTGCAGCAAGATACCCGCGCGATTGCTTGAACGATCTATGAGGATTTGGATCCATTCAGTAATAGTTCGTTGTGGTTTCGTTCAAGCATTGCGTAGGACTTAGGGCTACTATCTGTAGGAAGCGGCCACAGAATTCCAGCCGCTCGGCACTACCCCAAGGGGGCACCATGAAAGATAAACTGCAAAACTGGCTGCACGACCTCGGCGTCGCACTCGGCTTGATCGAGCCACCGCTGCAACCGGTGCCAATTCGCACCGATGATGAGCAACGTCGCCCGCGTCGCAGGTAAGTCCTGAAAAGCGCTCAAACACGATTGTTTGAGCGCGGCCTTACCAGGCGCAGAAGATTTGATGTGGGAGTTGGCTTGTGCGGGAGTAGGGCTTGCCCGCGATGCAGGCGCCTCGGTCGATCAGTTCGACCCGGGTGATGCTATCGCAGGCAAGCCTGCTCCCACACAAGCCCGCTCCCATTTTTGTTTTGTGTTGCAGATAAAAAAACGGGTGCGACATCCGACGTCGCACCCGCTGAAGAAACTTTCCAGTTCACACCGTCCGGTATCAGACCGACTGAACAGCCACCGCCTCGGGTGGACGAGACAACAAACTCACCACCACAAAGCTCACCAAGGCCGCGCCCAGGCTGTAATAGATCGGCGTATTGGCCTCCAGCCCGTCCTTGAACATGAACACCAGTGCGGTGACAAAGCCCAGTCCCATGGACGTAATCGCCCCGGAAGTGGTCGCGCGCTTCCAGAAGATCGCACCGATCAGCGGAACCAACATGCCACCTACCAGCAGGTTGTACGCCAGGGTCAATGCGCTGATCACATCGCTCACTACCAGCGCGATGCCCAGCACGGCGATTCCGGTCAGCAAGGTAAACAAGCGGTTGATACTCAGGCTCGACTGCTTGCCACCCCGCAGGCGCGGCAGCAGGTCTTCGGTCAATACCGTGGAGGCTGCGAGCAAACCGGCGCTGGCGGTAGACATCATCGCAGCCAGGGCAGCGGCGATCACCAGGCCGCGGATCCCGTCGGGCAGCGACATTTTGACGATGGCGGCAAACGCGTTGTTGACGTTATCCAGGTCTGGAATCAGCACATGGGCGGCCATGCCGATCAGCGCACAGACCAGGCCGTAAATGATGCAGTAGAAGCCGGCGAAGGTACCTGCGTACTTGGCGACCTTTGCGGTGCGGGCGGTGAACACCCGTTGCCAGATGTCCTGGCCGATCAGGATGCCGAAGAAGTAAATCATGAAGTAGGTGATGATCGTGTCCCAGCCGATCTCGGTGAAGCTGAAGCTGGATGCAGGCAACTTGGTGACCAATTCATCCCAGCCGCCCACGCGGTAAAGGCAGATCGGCAGCAGCACAAACATCAGGCCGACGGTCTTGATCACGAACTGCACGATGTCGGTCAGGGTCAGCGACCACATGCCGCCGATGGTCGAATAGACCACCACCACACCACCGCCCACCATTACAGATACCCAGAACGGCAGGTCGAACAGCACCTCCAGCACGGTGCCGATGGCCAGGATCGAGGTCACGCTGATCATCAGCGCGTAGGCCAGCATGATCACCGCGCTGGCTTGGCGGGCCATTGGGTTGTAGCGCTTCTCCAACACCTGGGTCACGGTGAAGATTTTCAGCTTCAGCAGCGGTTTGGCGAGGAACAGGTTCAGCGCAATGATCCCCGCACCCAGTGCGGCGCACAGCCAGAAACCTGAAATGCCGTGGACATAGCCCAGGCGTACGGTGCCAACGGTGGAAGCACCGCCGAGCACGGTGGCGGCCATGGTGCCCATGTACAGCGACGGGCCCAGGTTGCGGCCAGCCACCAGATAGTCTTCATGGGTCTTGGCCCGGCGCATGCCGTAGTAGCCGAGCACGAGCATCGCAGCGGCATAGATGAGGACGACGAATAGATCTAAAGCCATGACGGCGGGTCTCCGGTTGTCTTTTTTATGGGCTATCAGGCGGCTTGTTGCATCGCCGGTTTATCGAGCGCATCCATGCTCTTGCTGCGTGGATCGTTTGGCCCATAAACGGATGCAGGCTCCGGAAACAGACGAAGCAGGGTCAGGTAGACCAGCGAGGCCAGGCCCAGGGTCACCGGCAGGCTGATGTCGATGCCATCGGCCAGGTTACCCAGCGGGCCGACGAACTGCCCCGGCAGGTTGACGAAGCACAGGCCCACCAGCGCGCTCGGAATCCATGCCCCCAGGCCGCGCCAGTTCCAGCCATGGCTGAACCAGTAGCGCCCGCCGGTCTCACCACGGGTGAAGACTTGCAGGTCATCCGGGCAGTAGAAGCCACGGCGCACGATCAGGCCGATGATCATCATCACCATCCACGGCGTGGTGCAGGTGATGATCAGCACGGCGAAGGTCGACACGCTTTGCACCAGGTTGGCAGCGAAACGTCCGATAAAGATGAAGGCAATCGACATCACACCGATCAGCAACGTCGCCTTGACCCGCGACAACAGCCGTGGGAACACGCTGGACATGTCCAGGCCCGTGCCGTACAGCGACGTGGTGCCGGTGGACATGCCGCCAATCACCGCGATCAGGCACACCGGCAGGAAGAACCAGGTCGGTGCCACCGCCAGCAGACCGCCGACGTAGTTGTTGGCCGCGATGTAGTCCGGCGCCTTGATCGCCACGATGGTGGCGGTGGCCAGGCCGAACAGGAACGGGATCAAGGTGGCGATCTGTGCCAGGACTACCGCCAGCATGATGCGCATTTTCGGCGTCTCACGTGGGATATAGCGTGACCAGTCACCCAGGAACGCCCCGAAGGAAATCGGGTTGCTCATGGCCACCAGCGCCGCGCCGATAAAGGCCGCCCAGAAGCCGGCCTGGCCCAGGGCTACGCTGCCGGCAAAGTGGCTGTCGAAGGTCGGCGCGAACGCGAAGATGCCCAACAGAAACAGCAGGCTTGCCGCCCAGACCGCAATGCGGTTGACCCACAGCATGAAGCGAAAGCCGTAGATGCATACCGTCAGGACAAGCATGGCGAATACGCCGTAGGCCAGGCCCAGGGTCAGGTCGGTTTCCGGCAGGCCGATCAGCCGTTTCGCACCGCCGACCAGCGCATCGCCTGAACTCCACACCGACAGTGAGAAGAAGGCAATCGCCGTCAGCAATGACAGAAACGAGCCGACAATCCGCCCGTGCACGCCGAAGTGCGCACCGGAAGACACCGCGTTGTTGGTGCCATTGATCGGCCCGAACAGGCCCATGGGGGCGAGGATCAACGCACCCACCAGCACACCCAGCACAATCGCCCAGACGCCGGCCTGGAACGACAGGCCGAACAACACCGGAAAGGAACCGAGCACGGCGGTGGCAAAGGTATTGGCGCCGCCGAAGATCAGGCGGAACAGATCCTTGGGGGTGGCGGTACGTTCGTTGTCCGGGATCTGTTCGACCCCGTTGGTTTCTATTGTGCGAATACTTTTATCGTTGTTTTT
>Ga0247816_10001173_pt1 | contig 13107 bp, 9 predicted proteins | sample UWRJL209509C1_FD_179930 | JGI IMG/M metagenome (GOLD analysis project Ga0247816, IMG submission 179930) | Plant litter microbial communities from Arlington Agricultural Research Station in Wisconsin, United States - UWRJ-L209-509C-1 | ecosystem: Environmental > Terrestrial > Plant litter >...
GTGCCGAGGGAAGAAATTACTTGGGCAGATGACAGGAGAAAATTTGGAACATTCTTACCAGCACAGATGTCCGCCAAAGAAGGAATGATAAAAATAGAAAGCACCCTTGCGGATTACCTAAACAGAAAAGATTCCACGGCGCTAAGAAAAATAAAAATAAAAGTAACTGACTGGAAAAGATGTAATGAGATAATACAGGCAGATAGACTAAAGAAAATAGGTAACAGGTTAACTTATACCAAGGAGGTAGTCTACTACCCCATAAAACCCACAGAATTATTCCTAAGTGGTAAAATTAATCCGTTCCCAGTTGAAGAAGCAAAAGCTCACAGAGATTATCTTGTAGAGACCGGGAAATGGGACAGGAGAAGAGAATTGTTTAGGGATTCTCAAGGCAATATAAAAACTAAAATATCAACAAGGCCTTTAATTGAATATCCTCATAAGGGAGGCAACATCGATGCCCCATTTTTGATATTTAAGGACATACCAGAAGTGAAGCCACCAAACAATATGTTTATAGGGGGATTCGATGATTATAAACAACAGGATAGCGCAACAGACTCGGTTTCAACGTTTTATGTCGTTCAACAAGAGACTTTCGGAGACCCCTTTTCAAAGAAAATTGTAGCTTCGTTATCAACCAAGCCGGAAAAACATCCAAAAGTACATGAACAGTGGCACATGCTAATGGAGGCTTATAATTTAACCGGTACAGCTTTCGGCGAAAATGAGGATTTCGCGATAAAAGAGTACCTTGACAGGAAACACCTTACAGAAAAATATTTAGCCCCTAGTGTAGCCTTTACTCAAACTTTTAATATATCCAATAATCTAAAGCGGCTCTTTGGCTGGACTCCTGCTGCTAGTAAGAAAGTTTTGTTAAATATATTCATTGACTACTGTAATGAAGAAGTAATTACCGCTGATGAAAATGGAAATGAAATAACTATCAAAGGAGTACAACGAATTGACGATATTATCCTTTTGGATGAGATCATAAATTACTCGGAAAACGGTAACTATGACAGACTCACTTCTGCAATGGCCGCATTTTCTTATGCACATTACTTAGAAAGTACTTGGCAATTGCCAAAAACCGGCAAGAGAGAGATAGTTGAGGACGCCCCGGTAAAAATAATAGAAAGAAGGGCAAAGTTATACACCCCGACTTCCCGCAGAGGTGGGATGTATGGAAATAGAGGATAAAAGTTTATCTCTGTAAAATTTATCTAATTTGAAATAATACAGGTAATACATAATTTAGCTATGTAATTACTCGGTCAAGGCTTAATTACTCAGGAAAATAGAATTTTTTAGACACCCGTTGAATGACGATTGCTTGACCCAATCAGATTTCGCGGGTTTATTATTTTACAGAATGGAAGAAATTAAAATTTATTATTTGTACCGCCATATCAGGGTAGACAAAAACGAACCTTTTTACATAGGTAAAGGTAGTGTATATAAGAGAAATCTAAATGCAAAAATCGATAAAACATATTACACGCGGGCTTATGAAAAATGTAACCGAGGAGAACACTGGAAAAATATAAAAAACATAACCGAGTATGAGGTAGAAATACTATTTGAATCCATTGACGAAGACTTTATATTTGAAAAAGAAATTGAATTTATAGCTTTATATGGTAGATCAGATTTAAATAAAGGAATTTTATGTAATAAAGATAATGGTGGCAAAAATGGTGGAGGATACTCAGACACTACAAAAAAGGAGTGGAGTAAGAAACGGTCTGGTAAAAATAATTATATGTATGGAAAAACAGGAGAGTTGCATCCTAATTTTGGAAAAAAGTTATCTCCGGAAGAAAGAAAAGAAATAAGTGATAGAAATAGCGGAAAAAACTCATACTTTTTTGGTAAAAAGGGAATGGATCATCCATCATGGGGAATGTGCAGTATAGCGGCACATAGAGCACTTATAGAAAAAAATACAGGAAGACCAAGACCTCAGAGTGTAAAAGATGCTGTTAGTGAGGCACACAAAGGGGCAAAGTGCACATTTGCAGAATCTGTAATAGATACTGTTACTCTACAAGAGTGGGATAATGTAAAACAGGCGGCAATAGATAATAACATCCCTTACATAAATTTAATGAGATATATAAGAGGAGAGATCAAAAATAAAACAAATATAATTTATAAATTTGAATACGAGGGAAAGGAAAGGGTTAATAAGGGTAATCAAAAAGAGCCTTGGAATCAAAAAAATGTAATTAATACAGAGACTAAGGATATTTTTACATCAATAAAAAAGGCTTCGCAAGAATTAAAATGCGATACAGGACTATTGAGTGAAAAGCTAAGGGGTTTAAAAAATAACGACACAACATATATGCTATTATCTGAATACCAAAAACTCAACCCAAAAACCTAAACTTTTTCGCTACAAAACTTATCAATTTTAAATAAAGCGCGCAAAATACTAATTTCGCGCTTATGACTCCAGACAATAGCATACATGCATTCCAAAAAGGCATTGGTAATTCAATGCGTGGATCCACCATACCTGCACAGGCAATTCCAGATTCGAAAAAAACAAAATTCTGGAAACACGCAACCATAGATGCAATCGAACGCATAGGGGAAAAACAATTCCTTGAAAATCAATCCTTCCTCGCGTATTATTCTATGATCCAAGGAAGAACCACCTACATAGGCACTGACTTCCAAGATTTCCCGGAACTGGGAAAAGGGATAAAGATGCTGAGGGAAGAGGTAGGACTGCCTACATTTTTGAAACATTATGACATTATTGGAATTGTCGTAAATGTCCTTGCCGGAATTTATACGGATTTCAAGGATATTTTCAGGGTGGATTCGGTTGATGAATATGCAACCAACGAATTTATCCGACAAAAAACAGAGAGACTACAACAATACGCCGCAGAGACATTTCAACTTGAACTCAATAAATTGCTTGTCATGCGCGGAATGGATCCCGATGTACAGGAATTTTCCAGCGAGGAAGAAAAACAGGCATATTTACAGAATTTAGATCAGCAAAGAAAAGCACTTACACCTACTGAGATAGAGGCCTTCATGGGCAAGAATTTCAAGGTACTGGCAACTGAGTGGGCAGAGAACGTCATAAAGGAGGACACCAAACGATTCTACCTAGACGAACTCGACCGCGAGGAATTCATAGATTACCTCATAACTGGAAGATGGTTCCGCCATTACAGGGTAGGGTATGACAGTTATTCCCCGGAAACTTGGAGCCCCATAAACACATTCTTTTCTTCAACCGTAGATACAAGGTACCCACAGGACGGAGAATTCGTAGGCAGGATACATTTCTATTCCCCGGCGGATATCCTGAATCTATACGGCCACATGCTCACCCTAAAGGAGCAGGAAGCTATTTCAAATTATTGGGGACAGGGTGTTAATTACGTATATGGCGGAAATGAAACTATATCACCGGGAAGGATGCATTCGCAGGTATTCCCTGAAACACATATAGTGCCATTTGAAAATTACTATCAGCACGACCTACTGAAGAAATATGAGGATGCCTTGGGACAACCTTTGGGAGAAAGGACTGTATTCAACCAAGACGGAACAGAAACAACCTATAATGACTGGTTGCCGGAATACAATAATGGCACCAACACGTTCAGGAGTAGCTTGGCCAAGACCATGCGAAATGACATCGATGTGGACAGCTCGATTCAGGTAACTGAGGGATACTGGAGATCATCCAAGCGTCTGGGAATGCTCACCTATGAGGATGAAGAATCCGGACAATTACTGACAGTGATTGTAACCGACGACCTCTTATCCGATTTCATAACAGAGAACGAGATAAAGAAACTCCGAAACGTATCTTTGGATGAATACCAGAAGGCACTGAAGGAAAATCGCCAGCACGAATATGTAAACACCATAATTTATACCTACAGCCCCGAAGTCCGCCGATTCGTAAAAATCAAGAACACTTCTGCAACACTGGAAAAGGACATCTACCTATATGGAGAACCTTTGGAATACCAAATTAGAACCGGCAACAGCGAAAATTACGATTTCAAGTTGCCTGTCGGCGGATACATAGGGGACTCTACGGTATTGAAGATTGCGCCGGATCAGGTAATGTATAATATTTGCTACAATCAGGTCTATAATCTCTTGGAAAAAGAAATCGGTATTTTCTTCCTTATGGACATCAATTATATTCCAAGTGAATATATGGAGAACGGGGATACCGAGGATGCCTTATTGCAGCTCAGGGATTTTGCCAAGGATGTTGGACTTTTACCGGCGGATTTGTCCAGACAGAATTTGCAGGGACAACAACCTTTCAACTCATTCATTCGTCAGGATTTGACTTATGGGACTCAGGTGGAATATCGTATGGCTCTGGCTCAGGGATATAAGATGTCAGCCTTTGAGAAAGTGGGAATTACCCCTCAGATGCTAGGACAGCCTAATAAGTATGTTACGGCGGAAGGAGTCCAACAGGGAGCTCAGGCATCTCAGGCGCAACTTATGCCTATTTTCGAGAAAATGTCCACATCAAAACTAAAGTGTATGGAGATCCATCTGGCGGTAGCTCAATATTGCCAGTCCAACAACAAGGACAGAAGTGTATTTTACAGAAAGTCGGATGGAGACCATTACTTTTTGGACATAATGAAAGAGGACGGAGAGCTTTTCCCATTAAGATTTTTGGGAATCATGCCTGTGTCATCCACCAAGGACAGAAAACTCCTTGAAAATGTTAAATCAATTTACGCTAATAACAACACAATTACCAACGATGTTCAGGATGTATTCGACATTATGCGTTCGGATACAATTATCGATCTACAGACCATTGCAAAAGAATCCCGAGCAAGGATACAGCAACAGACCCAAGCACAGAGGGACTTTGAATCTGAGCAATTGAATAAACAACTTCAATTACAGGAGCAGCAGAAACAGGCAGAGTTGGCAACGCTCATAGGAGAGAACCAGAAAGACCGTGATTCCAAGGAAGAAATTGCTTATATGAATAATATTGGACGTACCGCTGACAACAATTCAAGTCCGGATGCACTTAACATGCTCAAGCTGGAATCACAGAATATACTAACTTCACAAAGAAATGCCGGTGAACTTGCAACAAAAAGTCGCGAGATAACCCGTAAGGAAAAAGCCGACAAATGGACTCAAGACCAACAGACAAGGGAGTTCGGACTCAAGGAACAGGAACTACAACTGAAGAAACAACAGAACCAAGACGAGAATTTTAGGGCGGTAATAAACAAGAATTAATTATAAGTAAAAATACTTATCATAATTAATACCTGTAACATTTCTCCACAAAATTCATCAATTTTAACACATTAACCTAATAACATAAATTTGCACCTATAATGGCAACAGAAAACCAAGACACGGTTGTTCAGGAAGGATTATTCACAATGGCGGACATTTTTGGTGCCGCGAATGTAGAGACCCCAGCCGAACCACAAACGATTGAAGAAAAGATTACAGGGGAGATTACTCCAGCGGCAACACAAGAGCCAGAAGTAACAGAGCCTGTTGAAACTACAACAGTAGAACCTACATTACAACAGGTAAATACAAATCCTGACGCTTATCTGGAATTCATCCGGGAAGCAATTGAGGACGGGGACTATGAGGATGTAATGCTTGAGCTTGAAGATGGCACACAGGTTGAACTTTCCAAACTGGACAAGGTAGACAAGAGACTGTTTCAGGAAATCAAGAAAGCCCAAAAACAACTTCAGGCTGAAAAAATCAAGGAAAAATACATTTCGGCGGAAGGGCTGGACGACACAACGAAAAGACTTGTCGAACTCAAAAGAGCCGGTGAAGATATTTCCGAGCTCATCCAATCACAGATTGACCTGAAAGACCCACTCGACGGATTAGACCTAGAAGACCCACAGGTACAGAAATGGCTCATGTTCGAGGAGTACAAGGCAAAGGGAATCGATCCGGAGATTGCAATAGCACAGATTGAGAAACTTGACAAGGAATTCAAACTAGACGTTGAATCCAAGAAAGTGGCTGACACAATCAAGAAGTCAATCCATCTTGCACAGGAGTCAAAACTCGCCGCGAAAGAACAAGAACTACTCACTAAAAACGAACAGCAAAAGGAATACCGAAAAAACCTCAATGAGTATTATAAAGGACTTAACCTCAATGATGCAAAAATCAGGACTCTGGTAGATAATGCAACCAAGTCAGACCAAGCAGGAAAAACCAATTTCGACAAGTTATTGGATGAAGTAAAGAAAGACCCGGCAAAAATGGCCGAGATTAATTTTTACCTGAATGACGAAAAAGGATTCCTTGACTTCAAGACCGCAAAGGTTAAGACCGAAACAAACCTTAAGTTCGTAAAGATTGTACACACCGGGGCAAAACCGGATAAACATTCTCCGGCAGGGGAACAGGATACGGAAAATCCGTGGGAAAAGAAATTAGCACAAACTCAAACATAAAAAATAAAACAATAAAAACATGGCTGTAAGCACCGCAACAATTCCTCAAATCAGGAATGGACATCAGATGATCGCCTTTATGAAGGCTCAGGATGTAAAGAATACGGGTGGCTACCAAGATTGGGCTTCATTGAACAGTTGGTACCAAGAAGACCCTTTGAAAAATCATATGAGCTTGAGAACATTCTTCGGAATGCAATCCCCTCAGAATTATCCGAAATTCGGTATCTATAATGAACTATTGGCATCCAAATCTATTTTAGAGGTAAATGGATGGGAAGGTAAGTACTCTTATGACGTTCCTGTAGAGGCTTGCGATGAGATGGTCACTGTAGCTGATCGTTCCGACCAAGATTTTGCAGGATATGACGGAACAACTTTCAAGATTGTACTTAGTGAGGATTTATCCCCCGGGACAACTCTTAGTTGTGATGCCATGTTCGGATTGGAACTTGTTGTGGCAGACGAATTAGTCCATCCTAAAGGAGACGGATTTGAGCATACAGTCCTAATCAACACTTCAAACCGTGAGACGATCTATCCTAAGAACTTACTTTCAAAAGGTATCCAGTATTTCGTAACCGGTCATGGTGTATCCGAATTTGGAACCAAGTTTGCTAAAGTTCAGATGCCAAAAACAACTGAATACCAAACATTCGAATTCCAACTTGGTAGCCCAAGAGGGGTTGAATCAATGGTAACAGGTAAGGCTGACTCAGTTAGATTAGGGGCAGCTACCGCCCACACAAGACAATATCTCGATAAAATTGGACAAGAGGGAGATAAAATGGGTGAATTGGCAGTTATGATGGATGTGGATACCAATACAGGTAAACCAAATATGCGTACTGCAAGAATCGGTTCAATCATGGAATATTTGACAATGAAAGAACTTGACCGTTTGACGGCAAATTCAATCTTATTCCAACGCGGCGGGGAAGTAAAATCTACAAATGGGACAACCCGTTACAATGAAGGTTTATGGCACCAATGGAGACGTGGTAAATTAATTAAATACGGACGTAAGGGTGGTATCACAAGATCACACATCAAAGAGGCTGTAGATTATGTATTCCGCGCAAATCCAGACCTTCCGGCAATCGAAAGAGTTGCAAAATTCAAATGTGGTACTGAGGCTTACAACAACGTCCTTGAGATTTTTCAAAACGAGGTTCAGGCTCAATTACAGGCCAACGCAATCCTTATGGGGTCTGATAGAATCTTACCAACCAATCCTGTATCAGGAGACAACTACAACTTGAAACTTGCTCCGGTTCGTTTCACAGACGTATTTATTCCGGGAATTGGACAGGTTCAAATCATTGAGGACACTTCATTAAACAGAATGAACCTTACAGACCGTCTACAGGCAGGTATGCATGCAAATGGATACGATCACACCGCTTATTCTATGGTAATTTGGGATGCCAGTTCATCAGAATACTCAAATAATACTAAACTTCCTAAGAATACAAAACTTGTTGAGGGAGGTAATGGATCTTCAAATATTTATCTTGTTAAACCGGAGGGTGAATTTGTTTACTGGGGTTCAAGAAACGGACGTTATTCGAGTAAGAGAGCTACTGACATTGTTGCTAGTTTCAAGGAAATGGCCGAAGAGACATGGTGTTTCAACAACATCGCAGGGGTGGTTTTAGACGTAAGTAAAGTTGTAATGATTGAACTTGACGAACACGCAAGAAAAGGTTTTAACTAAATACTAAAAATATTCCCGGCCTAAAAATCGGGAATTATATGGAAAACCAAAAAACCAAATAAAAAATGAGTGATTATTCATATGAAATAGGCGGAGTTACGCTTAAGCCTAACGCATTATACCAAGTTATACCAAAACCAGATCCGGATGCGCCAACACCTTTGAAGGATGCAGGGAGCTCAAAACTTTTACAGAATGGAATTGATGAAAGAGTTCCATGTATCTTTAATGAGAACTTCGGAGCTTGGGATACAGGATTTTATCCAGAATCACCTTGTTACTTAGGCAAGACTTCTACAGAAGTTAAGACAGCGGTAAAATTTGCACAAGATAATATCGTTAAGCCTTACGAAAACATACGGGGCAAAGATAAACTGTCCCACTTAAAAGAAAATGCATTCTGGGACAATTACGGAGTGACATTAAGAAATGGCCGGGTATTCAGTACAAATAAGGCAGAGGATTTACTTGATCTTTATATAGCACTTCTTCATAAGCATATTGTAAAGAAAGGTGACGAGAATCAGCATTTCGCAATGAAAGCAAAATATTGCCTTGTAGACAAGGAAGCCGTTACAACTGTAAAAGAAGAAAGACAATCACTAAGAATGGATGCTATTTTCTCCTTTGCCGAATTACTTAAAAACGACAGGGATGGATTACTCTTGGTTCTTGAATATATCGGAATCATTTCCCCAATGTCAAAACCGGCAGACAAGGACATCAAATCATTGGCAATGGCTTATCTTGAAGATCCAAAGAAAGGCGCGGAAAATGTCAAGAGATTCGTAGATACTGCTGCACTTATTGGAAATGATGAAAAAGAGTTACAGATAAATTCAGATTTGAATAAATTGTTCCTCAAAAACAAAATCACCAAAGAACGTTCAGAGTATTACATTGATGGGCAACTTTTAGGCAACACACTGAAAGAGGGAGTACACAAGGTCAAAACAGACCCGGAAATTCGAGCCCTTGTAAATGATGCCTTGAAAACAATAGAAGACAAAAAGAAATAAGAAATGAAGTACAAGCAGGCCTACGACAGATATCTTATCAAAACCGAAAAAAACGGCACCAACGATAACATATCAACCAATCACGGGATGTTTGTCAAGATTTACAACGAAGCCCAGAATAAATACTACGAATGGCTTTTAGACCGAAAATCCGAGGATGATGTCAGGTATATACAAAAAACACTGATTCAGGATAAAAAGATAAACGCCGGACAAACAAAAACAGATTTCAACACCTTTCCACTGCCAAATGACTATTTCGATTTTGGATCAACTTGGGCTAAAGCTTCTACCGAGAAGTGCAAAGGAGTAGAGATCGAACTCTTCGAAATGAAGACAGAGAATAAAAATGAGGTTCTTCAGGATGAATTTCAAAAACCATCCTTCAAATACAGGGAAGCACCATTCACCATATCATCGGATGCCATTCAGGTTTACAAAGATGATTTTGATGTCCCAAGTATTTATCTATCTTACTACCGTTATCCAAAGCAAATGTCACTTGTCAATAATTCCGACCCGGAAAGTCCGTTCTTGGACGAGGAAACAGAATTTGACGATAAACTCACAGACAGGATTATCTCGCTTTGCGCCAAAGAATTCGACCTGAATTCGGAAAATTCCAGAGTACAATTACAACAACAAAGAGTAACACAAAAAGTATAAATTAAAAACAGAAGAAAATGATTCACATGCCAGCACACAGGGATTTTTTCCTGAACAAGGGTAACGTCTTAACAACGGGCGGAGCAAAACATTTGGCTAAGGGGCAATTTGCAATTGTCGATAACAGTGTAGCCACAGCAACAGGTGCCAAGGTGGTATCCAATTTCGCAACCATTGCGAGAAAAACAAAACTTGAAATGAAACTTGGTGTGCACACTACACCAGATTCACGTTCGCCACACAACGCACGTCCGTGGTCTTCAATCCCGTTCTCGGTGGAGCAGATCAAGGAGCTTTATGTTTCCGCGCCAAAAACGAGATTGCAGAAATTTGATGATTTCATCATTGGATATGATGGCATCAATGCAGATACCGCACTTGATTTCCAAGTGGACGACGAGGAAGGTTTGCCAATCCAAGACGTAGTTCTTGATATCATCCTTTACGGAGATCCAATCGGTGCTTTGGGAATGAATGACAGCGAATATAAATTCAAGGTACACTTCAACCGCGAGGAAGGCCAGACCAATCAGGAGATTGTCCGTAAGGCAGTCGAGCGTGTAAAAGGGCTTACCTTACCTACCGGAGTAGCAATTACCGAATATATTGACATCAAACCTGTAGACAGCACCACAGACGCTTTGGCAGGTACGGAGTATGCATTCTTCAAATTGAATGTGAACGACTTCGGTGATTCAAATTCATTGGGAGATGTTCAGGCTCAGTATCCTTTGTGGGAAGTAAAGCTCACAGGACGTACAGGAAACGTAAGCGAATACACTATCTTGGCTCCGTCCAATACTGTATTGGCAGCCTATGCGCAGAATGTACCACAATTGATCAAGGAATGTGAGGATTGTCCGGCAGGATACGACCTTATCACAGACGGTTTCGTATATTCAATCTCAATCGAGGATGACGGTGCGGATGTAAGCACAACAATCGATAACGTACCGGGATTCGTTTCAGGGACAGTATCCAAGAAAGGACAGAAAAATGGAATCGGTATCTACACCGTAGTTACGGATGACAAACTTACCGATGCAGAGATTGCAACTTATGTAGGGACTGCCGGAATCCAATCGACTGCCGTAATCGCATTGTTGGGAGATGTTAAGTCCGTATGTTTTGACGACACCATCACAACAACCGCATGGACAGAGGGTGAGAATTGTTTCGCATCGACTCAGGCATATACACTCCAATTGAGAGATACTGAATGTGGGGCTTCACGTTTGGCGGAATTGCAGGCAGCTTATCCTACACTTACAATCACGGCAGCACCATCGGCAAACTCTACCCGTAACATTACACTTACCGGTACTTCGGGTACAGCCAATGTAAATGTGAACGGAACCAACTATCTTGCAACCTTTACAACCAACCTTACAACCTCTGCAAATAACTTCGTAACTACACACGCAGCTACAATCTTGGCCGCAAAAGGAGTAACAGTAACGGCAAATACAGGAGTCTTGACTTTCGTGGGGGCAACAGCAAGTCTCACAGGGTCGGCTTTATCCATTACAAATGCATCAGGCGACTTGGCAGGTACGGTAGGAACCCTTACAGCAATTCCAGTAACAGGCGGATGCCAAAGGGTTTACCAGACAACTGTCGTAACAGATGTTGTTTGTGATGAATGTTCACCTATTTTCCTTGACACTTTCGTTTCGGAGGCACCACAGGATTACGATTTTGTTTCTTGGGAGCCGGTTGAGGCCGCTTTCGACGAGGCTGCGCTCATGGGTATCCGTATCACAGGAAAACCTTTCATCCTTAATCCAAACGAATGGTTGAGAGATTCAGTTCCATTCTATGAAACCTCTACACGAATCAAAGTGGCCGGAGGATATATTGAAGAACCAAACTGGTCATTTTCACCACAATACAACAACCCATTCCCAGTTAAAATTTTGTCTAAGGCAGAAGACCGTGACCACTTGGGTGGAAACCTTATAGGAAAAGCGGAAGAGGCAATGATTTATTTCGGAGGAGTTACCCGTCACAAAGGTAATGAATTCGCAAGAGCCATCTTGGGAGAGGAATCATTAATCGAGGACTTGCAGGCACAGTACGTGGATTATGCAATCACCATCTTGGATGACTCATATTCACAGGGACGCGGATCAAGACTTGACCAATCCATCACTTACCACATCTTCGTGGAGGTAGGGGAGCACCAGCCGGTAGAGAATTTGCTTAACGCTTTAGGCGCAAGGGCAGGACTCGAAGCGGTACAGGCTTTCGCAAAATAGTAATAAATCAGGAGGGAGCCTAAAAACTCCCTCTTATTTAAAAAATACACTTGAAAGATATAGGCAAGATAACACAGGTATTTCCCGTAGCACTAATCAGCTTATACACACTACTTTTCCTTTTTCCAAATGAGTTAAGATTTGATTCCACAATTTTAGAAGCCCTTTTATGGGTATGTTCTCTGGTATCATTCCTATTCTTTTATCGCCAATGGAATTTTTTGGCAACGCTCAGTTTCGCCGCAGTGATAGCACTCGGAATACTAAAGGAATTTTCAACAATGCTTGACTGTTGGATGCACAAGACAGTACTTATCATGTACTTCCTTTCGCTGATAATAGTTTCCGGCATAAAAAATAAATAAAATTTATGGAATTAGTTTTTCGTATTGTCAAATGGGTAACAACTCTTGATACGAAAAAATTGTTAATTCTAGCACTTCTTGCCATACTTGGTTTGCTCGGCTATATGTTGTATGAGTCAAAACAGGATACTATCGTACTCGCCAGAAAAGTCGATACCACCGAACGTAAAAAGGATTCTATAATAGCTGTTCTGACAAAAGAGGTTCAGGAATGTGGAAATCAGAGGATGCAGGACTTACAGAAATCTAATGCCCACTGGGCACAGAAATTCGAGGAGTTGCAGGAACGTTTATATGAGGACTACAAAACAATCGATAAAATTAAAAGAAGAAAATAGAGTATGCGACAATTTTTAGTCAATTCAGTGGCCGCAGTATGTCTGGGAGCTATAACAGCCTTCTCGGAATATAAAGAATCACCGGAACCTATCCAACAGGTCGAGACCCTACCACAATCACCAACAACGGAGGAACTCATAACATCTACACCCTTATATGATACGGTGTGTAATCTTGAGGCAAACATTGACAAATTTCACGAGGAAGTGGAGAAACTTAGATAATGAAAGTTAACAGAAAATATTTCTACATAAAATTCAAACA
>Ga0247816_10001175_pt1 | contig 13089 bp, 12 predicted proteins | sample UWRJL209509C1_FD_179930 | JGI IMG/M metagenome (GOLD analysis project Ga0247816, IMG submission 179930) | Plant litter microbial communities from Arlington Agricultural Research Station in Wisconsin, United States - UWRJ-L209-509C-1 | ecosystem: Environmental > Terrestrial > Plant litter >...
ATAACTACTGTAATCATAATTTATTCCTCCTATAATATAATTTAATTTAATTTTGCTGTTTCAAAATGAACTGCCAATAAATATTTTTCTTCATTTACGAGATTACCGACTTTGTCTACAACCATTTCAGCATTTTTTAATGAATCTTCTGGAATACTGTTGAATATTTCTATATCGAAAGACATTAACATCTCATTTCTTTTTGATCGTTTGACCATTTCTCCTAAATGATTCGTTAATACGATGAGCTGTATCTCTGTAGGATATATCTCCATTTCTTTCAACTTTTCTATTGTGAATAACAGAATCTCCGATGTTGTTTCCGGATAACTACTTTCCTCTATTATTCCTCTTACACCATTAGTGATTGCAATTTCTTCCAACTTCATTCCCCCATCTTTTATAGACTAAAATAGTGCAATAATGCAATGACTTCAGCTTTATTAATGATTAAATCATTTTTCGCAATTACAGCTTCAATTTCTTGTATTTCTTTTTCGTGTATGTTTAATAAATCTGTATCTCTTGTTTCACTAATGTCTTTAGTATCATATTGCGTACTAAAATGTATTCTGTGCACCATCATGAATACGTGCAAAAGAAATGCTTCCTCATAAGATTTTTTAATTTTTTCAATAAATAGTTCTTTTAAGTCCTCATAAACAACAAAGGCTTTTAATAGGATTTCTTTACTAGATTCTTCCACAGTTGAACTATTATATTTTTTGTTTCTAGCAACCAGTCTTGGGGGGCTATCACTTTTATTTTTATTTTCTGCAATTTTTTTTATAACTTTCTTTATAGCTTGTATGTCACTTTCATTCGGGATGGGATTAACTTTAACAAAAGGTACTATAATATCTTCAAGAGGAAAAATACTGACGACTAAGTCTGGATTTTTTTCTCTGATAACTTCTCTTGCATTGAGCACAGACGCAAAACTACTAATTTCAATATTTGAAAAGATATCCATCAGTCTCTGCTGAATTAAGCTTGTTATTCCTAGCCCTGTTGAACAAACATACACAATTCTAACTAAATTATTATTTTGGTTTAGTTTTTCATAAGATGTTAAAAAATGAAGTGCTATAAAGGAAAAGAAACTGATTTTGAAATTTCTTTTTCACAAGCTTTAATAATAGCTTTGTACAAAGTAAAATGTTTAGCCTTAATGTCATCGATAAAGGGGTTATATTCATTTACAAATAGATATTTTTTATGCATTTTCACTGTTAAATGAGCAAATAAATTAGTATATAATTGCTTGTCTTTATCATAAGGCATTTTTTCTTCTTCACTGACCGTACGTATAATTTTTTGTGTAAGTTCCGATATATTCTGCTCTTCAAAATTCATTAATATATCGCTAAATATATATACATACTCATCTTCTAATATTGGTAGCTCATAATGATCAAAAACTTTTTTCATTAATAAGTATGGAAGCTCATTTTTATTCAACAGTAATTTTTGATTTGATAGTAATTTATAACTATTGATTGTTTGATTTAATATCATCCTAAAAGTTGAGATAGCAACTTTCGAAGTAATAGATAAAATATCACTGTAGTTAAATTCATCTCCATTGCTTTCCTTTAATAAATTAGTCACTTTAGTTAATGTTAATTTATAAATCTCTTGCATTTCAGGCAGCATGGCTAATGATAATTTCGCTATTTTTTCTTCACTGTACTGATTTGATACTATTTGTGTAATGTTATAAATATCATAATCTGTAAGTCCCTTTTGAATAACCGCCTCTAACAATAACCGTATATCTCTTTCTTTTCCTTCAATTGCAAAACCAAAATAATTCTTTCTGATTAAATTTAACTTATAATTGTTTAGAATCTTTTCCGTCTCATCTAAATCGTTTACAATTGTATTTTTACTCACACCAAGGGTATTCGCTAATTGTTGAGTAGTAACATAATCATTTTTGTAACAAAGTAATGAAATAATTTTACTAATTCTCATTTCTTGATCAGGGTAAAAGTTATATTTTTCAACATACAACAGTTCATTTTTCAGTTCTCTTTTTTTTGTTTCATGAAGATCCAACCATATCCCTTTATTTCGTTTAGTGTATAATTTTTCTCCTCTTTTTTCTAACCACTCTTTGATATTATCTAAATCATATTTAATTGTACGAACGCTCAGTTTAAATTTTCTAGCTAAATCATTTGTTGTACTCGAGGCTTCATTTTCCATTAAAGTAAGAATAATATTAATTTCTCTTTTTGATAAACTCAATTTTCTCTCTCCTTCCACTTCTTTTGAAACCTCTTACATTTATACTAACTACTGTTTACTTTTAAAACAACACCATATCATTGCACTTGTTTAAGTGCAATGAGCCTTGTTTAAGTATTTAGTTTTAAAAAAATTCATGCAATGCTTATAAAGACATTTTTTATATTGCACTTATACTAATAAATCTCGATAATTCATACTTTTTACTTATGCAAAATTAACATTTAAATATATTTTTATATGTGGGGCGAGCAAATTCCTTTTAAATGAAAATGTACTGGTGTGTTGAAAAATCCCCCTATAGTTCTAATACTATAAATATTTTGGCGAAAAAAACAAATATCAACATTATTATAGAAATAACATTTATACTTTTTAGTTTTTATCCAATGAATCCATTAATGAATGCTCAAATAAAAGTAAAAGTAACTGGTATATGCGCTTTTGAATACTGTCTCCATACAAGCTATTTAGATAATTAACTACTAACTGTACGAGTTAACTGCAAAACCTTGTAGATATTTATTTTTTTAGAGTTAAGAAAATTAAATTTTCTTAACTCTTGAAAATCCAGAATCGTGAAGTGAACAGATGAATTATTTAAAAAATCAATTACTTCCTGTTGATATAGAATATAAAATTATAGTTGGTGATTTTAATGGTGGTGTCACTACAAAATAGTTTGACATGTGATTGATGAATTTATTCCTGTTAACAGATTAAATAATGTTTGGTAAGATACGTTTACAATTAAAACAACCGAACAAGAAAATTCCAACGTTACATTCTTAACAATGTCATATTTTCCAGCAACATCAAAATTAACAATATAGAGCATCACGATGATTTTCTTTCTCATTACTTCCCACTAATTGTAGAACTAGAACTAGAATTAAAATAGAAACAGATGTTAAAGAAGTAAAAACAAAAGAGACACCCATTTTTTTAAGAAAGGGTGTCTCTCTTGTTTACTTCCTTCTTGAGCTACTTAAACCATTTGCTCTTATTAGCATAGCTAAGGGTCAACTTTATTTGGAGAAGTCTCTTGTTTTAAAGGAAGTTAAAGAGGCTCTTCTATCGAGCTCCTCCTCCGCCTCCACCACCGGCACCTCCGCCTCCACCAAAGGAAGTTGAGCCACCAGTACCTGATACTGCTGATGAAGAACTTGAGTGGAATCCGCCACTCTCTAATCCACTGGACCAGTTGTTTCTAAACCCTGTTACACCATTCCAATACCAGTAATGATAGATGAATTGATTTTCGCCAGAAATATTATCTGGGTTCGGAACCATTTCTTTAAACTCTTCTGTTATTTCTTCACTTCTATAGTACAACGTATTCCAGAATAAAAATTCTTCAAAAGAGAACGGATTTGTGTTGTTAGCAAAACCTTCTAAATCAATTTCTTCTAAATAATTATCAAATTGAACCAGACGGTCAAACAATTTATCCCCTTCAGGACTGGCAACAGCTACTTCATGTTTGGCACCCCAAACGTCAACTTTTCCAAATGAAATCAGTCCTTCTTTTTCTAGATACTCTTTTGAGTAATCAATCAGATAATCGGCATAAGTTCCGACTTCTTTGGCATGTTTTCTAGCCCATTTCTTCATGTCATTATCTTCAATGAAACCTCTACTATTTGAAGCATCTAATAACATGATCCATAACCCCGTTTCATACTTCGCTTCAGGATTTGTTTCAATGTTATCCACAAATTCTTTGAATGACTGTGGATAACGTGCACGCTCTTCTTCAAAATGAAAGATTTCTATTTCTGTATCGTAATCATCACCAAACAACGACTTATCTTCAGCTGTATGAATTAGGATCCGTTCTTCTGAAGACCATTTCAGTAAATAGGCTGAAAAGTAATCTTCAAAATAACCTTTGTCCATGTCTTGCAATAAATATGCAATGCCTGCAAAGTCTTCTCCTTTATAAGGAATTTCTTCTAATATAACTTCTTTATTTTCCTTGATTCTTTGTGCTCCCGTACGCATTTGTCCAGCTTCTTCTCTCGCTTTTTTTAATTTTTTAGAATATTTGATAATAAAAGCTGTGATTCCTCCACCAGCAACTGCTACGAGAGAGATGATAACTATTGGAATAGTATTAGAAGTAGCTTCGTCGTTGTACGCTGAGCCATTCATAGCCATTTCGCGTTGTTCTTCCGATGTCATACCTGCACTGGCTTGTGTAGTGAACATGCCTTCTGGAAATTGCAGCAAAACCGTTACATCTTTACTATCGTCAACTTCTTCCTCTGCTTCCCACACAATCGTGTTTCCTTCTAATTGGATATCCCCTTCAAAACCAAATCCCCAGAAACGGACATTGTCTTCGGTAAAGGATTCAAATCCAGTAATTTCAACCCTTAAATTTTCTGCTGGTATGTCAGAAAACGTATCAAAATTCCATAGTAGACCTTGTCCATCTTCCAATTCACGAACTAAATTTGATAAAGTATACGTTACTTCATAGTTGTTTTCTCCATATTCGCCAATACCCCATATGAGTTCTAATCCATCATCTGTCACTACAGTACCGTATTGGCCAGCTTTCTCCTCTAATGAAGCATCTGAATCCCATGGTTCCAATTCCTGAAATTTAGCTACTGAGAAATCAAGTAATTCTGAATCTTGCAGATCATCCAAAACGATGTACAATTCAGTACCATCATCCATATTCATCTTTCTATGTTCTGTGACAACCCCGGATCCGTCTTCTTGAAGTTCGATTTCGATTCTCATATCCGATAATTCATTTTCCGCAAAAACCGTTTCACCAAAAGCCATACTAAACAGAAACGCTGCCCCAATACCTAGCGACCTTTTTACCCTTTTATTCATCTACATATCCCCTCTTTCTTTTTTACATAACTCATTTTCAACTAGTTTTATGCTCGAAGTTTTCTCTGTAACTCTAGTATACACAATATCACTATGCTCTAGGAAACGTTTTCCCTAAACAACTGCTATAGATGATTCTTTATTTCAATTACCTATTTAAAATAAGACCTCTAATACTTTTCATTATAGTATTAGGGGTCTTATTGGTTGCAACAATTGTTTCTAAGTAAAGTCATTCATATTAGATAAAATATCAAAAACTTATAACTACCTATGTTTTTTGCTTGTCAAAACATTCCATTCTTCACGGAGGATTCCATACTTGATAGAATCCCAATATTGATTTTGCCAATAGCGAACTTTTCTTATTCTTCCTTCTAAAAGCATTCCTGTTTTTTCGCCTACACGCATCATCCCTTTATTTCCAGACCAAGTAGTGAATCCGATATGAGGCAAGTCCGTTACATTTTCAAATAAATGATTGATCCATAGTGTTAAAGCAGTGGTAGAAATTCCTTTATTCCAATATTCAGGATTATATATACAAATCCCAACTTCCATCCATTTTTTCAAACTTCCATCTCCATAATAGTAAGAAACGGTTCCGACAATTTCATTGTTATATGTAATACACCAAGTATTTCCATCTTCAATCCATCTTTTTCCAACTTTATTGATAAACTCTTCTTTTTTATACACAGGGTTATTGAAATAAGGTCCATTCCAATTCATCCAAGTATTTTCTTTTTGCCCATAAGCAATTTTCCAAATAAAGTCTAAATCATTTATCTTTATAGGATAAATATCAATTTTAGAGTTGTTTAAATTTTTATTCATAGTTCTCCCCCAATAATTTATTTTACCATATTTATAACCATTGTTTTGTAATACAGTAAATTAATCCATTTCATGTATTTACTAAAGGCGATTTATACTGTTGAGCACAGAACAAAATATAAAAAAGAGAGCTATATAGTCTTCTTAGCCATTAGTGTAGTACTAATTTCTTGGAATAACTTTAAGCTCTCTTTTAGATTATCTGTATTTTATTTTAATTGATTGTTAGTCACATACCCATTTGCCATCAATCATGTTACACGCTGCAGCATCTGACCCCATCAAAGTTAAGCCCTTTAATTGAAATCCTTCTTCTTTAGCAATTTGTTCAATCGTTTGTTCAATCACTTCTTGCGGTTGTGCTCCGCTGATTAAATATTTTTGGTTCACCACTATAGCAGGTGCTCCTTGAATGCCATAAGCTTCTACTCTTTGTAAATCTTCCATAATCGCTTGTTCCGTTTCTGGATTCTCGAATTGCACTTTCCAATCATCAAAATCAACTGAAGTTTTCTTTACTACATCTTCAATCACTGTCAAATCTGAGATATCTCTGTTTTCTACAAACAAAGCCTGTTGTAAGCCATCAAAAATAGCCCAATACGTGTCTTGATCCGCAATCATCCCCGCAGCTTTTGCGGCTTTTAATCCATTTTTAGATGTTGGAAATAAGAAATCCTGCTCTTTCATTCCTTCTATATTAAAACGGTGTTCGTCATCATTTTGATTAGCCGATTCCCAATGATGGATCACTTCAGGTTTCACTGCTTCATGAGAGCCAAACATTTGAATAAATTGTTCTTTTTCCCACCCTAAAGCAAATGAACGATGGATGATTTCTAATTTTGGATACTTTTTAGCTACTTTTCTCATACGATAAGACATTGGAAAACAAAAACTGCAGATGACATCATGAAAAAACTCTACTTGCATTTCAACACTCCTATTCGTTAACTTCATTCGTATTCGCTTACTTATTGTAACTTAAATAAATTTCCTTATCAACTTCCTAATTTTAGCATTCCACTAAATCCGAATAAATTGTTTCACTTTGAAAATTTGTTGATCTAATGGTAACTCCCCGTCCAACAACAAATCTACATTTGAAGAGACAACCTTTTCATGGGCCATAAAGATAGGTCGGACAAAGCTTAGATAGTCCTTAGCCCATTTGGTAATTTCTTCAGGTGCTCTCTCTTGATAATCTCTAACTAGTTGTCTAGCAAAAACAATATCCAGTGGTGTTTTAATATATACTACTTTATCGATATAAGGCCTAAGCACCATATGTTGATACCCAAATGGAAAATCAATTAGGATTACTGGCACTTTATTATACGAAACAAAAAACTCAGTCATCATCAGACTAATATCGTATTGATTCACATATAGTTTAGCATCGTCTAAGATATCATCAAACTGAGGTGCTGTATCTAGTTGATCTATACTATAATCATCAAATGAAATAATAGTACTTAATGGAACTTCTTTATGTAATTCATTTATTAAAGTAGTTTTTCCACTGGCTGTTACTCCACTGACAACTATAACTTGGCTTTTATATATTATTTTTTCCATATTAAACTGATCCTCCATAAAATAAATATTCTTTAATTTTATTTATGTGTTTTTTTTGAAAACGTTTCATATACCTGCCATATTAGAGATAGGAATAATTTTAATCAACTAGAACTGTAAAGAAGAATAAATAATTCATATATTATTTAAAGTTTTTCTTACATTTAGCAACTGACAGTAGTTCTACTTTCTTTTATTGTATACTAGTCTTATAGTAAGAGCTTTTTATTAGACTCATTTAAAACTAGCTAAAAACAATTTTTCACTTAATAAAAGTTGGAGGATACTATGTACGAATCTAATGAATTAAAAAAGGAAAATACAAATTCTAAAACAAATAAAATGATTGAAGGAACTTTTTGGTTAACTATCGGAAATTTTCTCTCTAGATTTCTTGGATTAATTTATATTATTCCTTGGTACTCTTGGATGGGAGAAAATGCAAAAGTAGCTAATGGACTTTATGGAATGGGTTATAATATATATGCTATTTTTTTATTAATCTCCACAGCTGGAATCCCTTCTGCCGTAACAAAGCAAATTGCTTATTACAATTCATTGGATGATCCGGAAATGAGCAATCAGTTCTTTTATAATTCTCTTAAAATAGCCACATTAATTGGGGTTATTGCTAGTTTTAGCATGTATTTTTTTTCACCGGTAATTGCTGAATACTCTGGTGGCGGTCAAGAATTGACATCAGTCATCAAATCCTTAAGTATTATTGTTATTTTCTTCCCTAGCATGAGTGTTATAAGAGGCTATTTCCAAGGGCATCAACAAATGAAACCTTACGCTGTTTCCCAAATTTTGGAACAAATAGGAAGAGTCGTTTACATGTTACTTTCAACTTTTATTATTATGAAAGTACTAAACGGTAACTATGTTACAGCCGTTGTTCATTCAACTTTTGCTGCTTTTATTGGTTTAATATTTAGTTACGTCTATTTATTATTTAAACTACATAGTGAGTTACCACTTAAAAACAAATTTCTGCAAAGTACAAAGTCGGAAATTAATTCTAAAGGGTTATTAAAAGAATTGTTGCAAGTGTCGATACCCTTTATCATTGTAGCCTCTGGAATTTCACTTTTTAAATTGATTGACCAATTTACATTCTCTAGAATAATGAGTCAAATTTCTAACTATTCTGAAAAGCAGTTAACTGAGTTATTTGCGATTTTTAGCACGAATCCTGACAAATTGACAATGATTGTAATTGCTTTAGCTACATCATTATCAAGTGCTGGACTTCCTCTATTAACAGAATTTTTTACAAAAAAAGATAAAACTTCCTTGTCAAACATGGTAACAAACAATATTCAACTTTTCATTTTCATAACCCTTCCATCTATATTAGGAATGATTTTATTAGCAGAACCTCTTTATACAATGTTTTATGAACCAAGCATCTTAGGTACAACAGTCCTTATACAAGCTTGCATAACGGGATTTATTCTTGGTTTTTACATGTTAAGTTCGAGTATCCTTCAAAGTATTAATCAAAACAAATTTGCAATTTTCACATTGCTTATAGGTGCTATAATAAAACTGATTCTCCAATATCCATTAATTTCGATTTTTGAAGTTTATGGTCCATTACTAGCTACTGCTATTTCATTCGGAATAATTTGTATCTTAAATCTAAAAAAAATAATCAACATTACTCATCCAGATATTAAACTATTACTAAAAAGAACCTTTTTAATTTCTTTGTTGTGTATTCTAATGCTTTTTGTTGTATTACTACTAAGAAATTTTCTATATTTATTTTTGAATCCTCAACGCAAAATGCATAGTTTCCTTATAGTTATCTTTGTTGCCATTACCGGCATAACAACTTATATGTTTTTATCTTTTAAAACTGATTTGGCTGATAAACTTCTTGGTGTTAACGTAAAAAAAATAAAAAATAAATTAAAACAATTTTCAAAATAATAAAACAAATTATCTTTAATGATTTTTTTAGTACACTTATCAGAGAGCCACGCTAATGCGTGAGATAAATTATCAATCTACAGTTTCGAGATACATTCAAAAGTGATAAACTGATTTTATAACTTTCTGAAAATTTTATAAAAACGAGGATGATATTTACTTGAAGAACAAGAATTACAAATTAAAAGCTTTTATTTTTAATCCTGTGACCGTAGCTATTTACGCTATAGGATGTTATTACTTATGTTCACTTGCTCAAGACGGCGGGGTTGTTCAGAAAGCTCCCATTATTCTAATCATTTTTCTTAGTCTATTTGTTTGGGTTGGATGGGGTCTTTATTGGTATATATGGAAACTCAATAAAAAACAATCCACTTCTCCCCGTTCCATAAGACGTAGTAAATTTCTCTTTCTGTTCAGCTTGAATTCGTTCCTTTTGATCACAGTTGCATCTGGAATAAGCCTTTATCAAAGCGGTACAAATTCCCAAGGAAGATTAGCCTTTGTGATTCAAGGCTACTTGCAATCTAGTGATGTTACTTTTGTTCATAATAATGTCTATGAAGATGGCTTAAATGGATTGATTGAAGACCTTGAAACGAAATATGATTTGCCAGAAGAATTGTATGTCAGTAATCAGGTCGAACTGACTTTTAATAAAGACGGTGATATTACTACTTTATACAGCTTTTTGTACGGTTTAAACGAAGATGGCGAGACGGAAAGTTTTTTGATTGATTATGACAGTTCAAAAAATGCTGACCTCAATTTAACCTTGAACGGAAACGTCAATCCAACATTTGAGAAAACGATGAGACTACAACCGCTAGTAGATGCAATGGAAAATCTTCCAATAAAAGAAACGGTCAAAGATTGGGATGAAGAAACCCTTGGCATCTATTATGCTGGTTCCCGCAGTTGGGGATACAATACTGAAGGAATCCTTTATTTTGATGAAAAGGGAGATACCTTTCCAATCGAAACAGCCTTTAATGAAATTATTGGCTATACGATTTCTGTTTATACCCCAAATAACAACACGATCACACCGGTACGTTTTGTTGACTATTCACCAACAGTATCTCCTGCACAAATTGGAGACATTCCAACAGATCAAAATATGAATGATATCGAAACTTATTTTTTGACTGAACAACTTGGTTATCAATTATTCGTAGTAGATGCTGCGGCAGGCTCACGTTTCTATACCTTGAACAAAACCACAGATGGTGGGAACACTTGGGACGTTGTTAATTCTGATCCATTTGTAGGACAACTAGGGGTTTCATCTGGGATAACTTTTATGGATGAGAACCTTGGATTTATTGGTTTGTCCCGCAGTGGAGGCAGTTATGCGGATCTTTATCTGACGACCGATGGCGGTATCACTCTTGAACAAGTAGAATTGCCAATAATTGAAGTTCCTTTAACCGATACAGAGAAGTACGCCCCTTTCGATTTTCCGGAAATGCCTTATAAAGAAAGTGACAGTCTGTTTATTCAAGTTGGTCAAGGACAAGATGGCGATTATAATGGTGGCAGTAAAGCCTTGTATCAATCTAAAGACAACGGCAAGACTTGGACGTTTGTTGGAGAAGTTTAATAAACTTCACCTTATAAAAAGATAACCTTCAGTTTGTTTATAACAAACTGAAGGTTATCTTTTTTTCTCACTTAAGTAAAAAACAACTATCTTATTCAAGTTTTCCTATCTAAAGAATTTCTTGCAATTCTTGGATATTATTTATTCTTAAATCTGATTGCTGCAATTCTTCTTCTGACCCAAATCCATAATTACACCCTATGCTGACTAGATTATGGTAATGACCAATTTCAAAATCCTGTATGCGATTCCCTACAACGAGGAAATTTTCTTTATACTGTTTTTTAACTAATTCAAAGATCTCGAATTTGGCATTATAATCAAATGTTTCTGTGCAATACATCTTTTCAAAATACTGATTTAACTGAAAAGCATGTTGATGTGCGTTCATATATTTTTCACTACAATTACTTAAAAAGATAAGTTGATATCCCTTATCTCTTAAGTAACCTAATGTTTCCAAAGCTCCTGTATAAAGGGTCACTTCTTTTGCAAGAACTTTTTTTAGAAAAGTTTCTCCTATGATTTTTGAAGCAGTAGCTTGATGTTCAGCATCTAAATTCGGCATGAAGTTTTCCCACATGTCTTTACTGCTATACCCTAACCATTTAGTGATTTCTTCATCTTTCCAATCTCTTGGGACAGCTTTTTTATTCTCGATCAAATAGTTATACGCCATTTTGAAAGCAGCAATATAGTTTGCCGTACTGTCATGTAATGTCCCATCGTAATCAAAAATAATGGTTTGAATTTTCTTTAGTCTTGTTTCATCCATGATCCGACCTTACATACCTTTCAATAAATTAGCCATTTCAATCGCTGAAACTGCAGATTCATACCCTTTGTTTCCAGCTTTCGTACCGGCACGTTCAATGGCTTGTTCGATATTATCTGTCGTTAAGACCCCAAACATTACGGGTACACCTGTATTCATTGCAGCTGAAGCTACTCCTTTTGAAACTTCAGAACATACGTAATCGTAGTGCGATGTAGAACCTTTAATGACTGCCCCTAAAGTGATAATGGCATCATACTTTCCTGAAGCTGCCATTTTTTGTGCAACTAATGGGATTTCATAAGCTCCTGGAACCCACGCAACTGTGATTTCTTCCTCTAGCATGCCATGTCTTCTTAAACCGTCAACAGCCCCACTTAATAATTTTGATCCTATAAACTCATTAAACCGTGCAATCACGATACCAACTTTTAAGTCTTTTGCAATTAATTGTCCTTCGAATACGTTCATTTTAATTCCTCCATTTATGGTGTTTTTTTATAATGCGTTGTTCTTTTTTAATAGGTCAAATGATGATGCATTTTTTCTTGCTTGGTCTTTAGATAGTCTCTATCTTCCGTAAAAGCTTCCATTTGAAGTGAAATTCTTTCTACTATATCCAAACCGTATTTATCCATGCTCTCCACTTTCAGTGGATTATTAGTCATCAGGCGTAGTTGAGAAACACCCAGATCATCAAAAATTTGTTTGCATTCATAGTACTCTCGTAAATCAGCTGGAAAACCAAGCACTAAGTTAGCTTCAATTGTATCGTGTCCTTGGTCTTGTAATGCATAAGCTCTTATTTTATTGACTAATCCGATTCCACGCCCCTCTTGACGCATGTAAATTAAAATCCCCCGTCCTTCATCTGCAATATGTTTCATTGCTGCATCCAATTGTTGACCACAATCACATTTTTTAGAACCAAATACATCTCCTGTTAAACATTCCGAATGGATACGACAAAGTACTGGTTCCCTATCACTGACTTCACCCATAACAAAAGCGACATGGTGTTCACCAGTTACCACATGTTCATAAGCATAAATTTCAAAATCTCCATATTTGGTAGGTAAAAGTGCTTTGGATTGGCGGAAAATAACTTGTTCTTTGGTTTTACGATACTCAATTAAATCGGCAATTGTACCGATTTTTAATTCATGATGATCGGCTAAAGCCAATAAATCATCTCTTCTTGCCATCGATCCATCTTCATTCATAATTTCACAACATAGACCCACTGGTTGCA
>Ga0247816_10001179_pt1 | contig 13064 bp, 13 predicted proteins | sample UWRJL209509C1_FD_179930 | JGI IMG/M metagenome (GOLD analysis project Ga0247816, IMG submission 179930) | Plant litter microbial communities from Arlington Agricultural Research Station in Wisconsin, United States - UWRJ-L209-509C-1 | ecosystem: Environmental > Terrestrial > Plant litter >...
GCAATTAAAACTTTCCATTAATCCTTCCATTATTATTTTAAGTAACTTTCATCAGGACAATTGATGGCTTAAAAACTCGTCATTTTCATGAGTAAATGTTAGCATTAAATTTCCGTCTTTTTCTCCAAGTAATACAACTTTATTATACCATTTGATTCCTTCAATTATAACTGAACCATTTTTTTTAACTTCTAAAAAGTCAATATTGATTTCAATATCAGCATTGTTTTCCTGCTTACTCACGTCAAGAAATTGCTCTTTAGAAATCAGATACATTTTCGCTTTGGTTTGCTTTTCTTACGAAGAATTTGATAAAAAAAGCTACACCTTTATTTTTTCATGTTTGTGATTTTTTTGCGAAATATAACTCTCACCAAATATAAAATTCTTCCGAAGCTAATGGTAATGATTTATCACGACAACCAGGATAAGTTTGTCAATTCCTTTTAGTTTTCCTCCACGGATGTAACATAGAAATCTTTCTTCTGAGATGTTTGAACCGTTGTCAATTCATTCATTGGCATAGCACCACTTTATGATCTTGCCAAGATTTCTTACATATTTTATCGTGGAATTATTGTTGCACTTTTTGGTACTTCTCAAGAAATAATCAAAGTCGTTCACAAAAGCTAGATTGACGCTTTTGATCGAGATATCTTTTTCCTTCAAAAACTCTTTCACATGCGAAAGAGATGTCTCATAACGCTTGTGCGTGTTTTCAGAAAACTCTTGAGGTATCAAATCCTTCATACGTGTGTTATGCATCTGGAATATTGGTACAAGCATTCGTTGCCTTTCCTCAATTCCTAGAAATTTATTCTTGAAGCTTGGCACGTTGATTTCGATTTGCTTACGGATCAGGAACTGCTCCGTTTCATAAACCTTATTTCTGAGCGAATCCAGATAGCCATTTATTGATCGGGCTTCCTCAGAATTGCCTTTGATTCTGCCAGATGCAGTTGACCATTTGGATTTTTCTACAAATTTGGATGTGCTTAATTCTAATCTTGCGCCGTCGATTGTTATTCTTAGATAAATCGGGACCAACCCATTTTTACTGGCTTTAGAATTTCTTGTTCTGAACAAAATCGAGATGTTGTTTTTCATGGTGTGATAACATTGAAAGGTTATTAAACTTAGTCTTTAAAATGTTAGCTGTCAAGATGCTCAAAAGGTGAACGGCTTGATAGCAACGCCAGAGAATTTTTAATTCGGGTACCCAGAATTTGAAATTTTCTGGGTACCCGAATCGGTACCCTCAGGATTAAGATTTAATACACATTTTTGTTACCCTATAAACGAAAAATAGCCTGTAAATCCTAAGATTTACAGGCTATTAGTTTCATTTGATAATAAAAAAGTGGAGTGAATGGTAGTTTAATCGAACACCTGATTCCTATCTTGACTTTTTTTGAAAGCCTAAAAATTAAATTATAAATTGTTGTTATTTAGTTGTTTATGTCTTATGTGTAATATTTAAGAAGTGATTTGCAATTAGATAAAGCTAACTAACAAATAGATCTAAATTTTAAAATTTCTCTATTCTAACAATTTAAAATATTATAATAAACGTTACATAGAAAAAGTGATGGGGACTTTAGTCGAACACTGCTAAAGGAAAAACTATTACAGTAGAAAATTTAATTTATAATTGTTGCTGATGTCTTTAACTTCCAAAGTTTTAATCTATCGGTTTAAAAATGAATGGATTTGACCTTAACCAGCATATTTGTCCAATTTTGGCATATCAGCGTTAAAATGCTACTTAATCTTTATGAACCTTTTGCTTTCACAATCATGTTATAAAAATAGCAACTCAGTGTTTTAAATTAGATTATCCTATCTACAAGAAACTACTTCAGTTTGGTGTTCTAGTAAAGTATCTAATTTAATTATTATATTCTTCATCAGTGACTGGTTTCAGCCACACAACACTTCCTTTGTCGTTATTGGTAATTGCCAGTTGAACAAAATGGCTATCAGCGCTGGCGCCGTGCCAATGCTCAATATTTGGCGGACATTTTACAGCGTCTCCTTTGTGAATAATTTTTTTTGGCTGTCCTTTTTCTTGGTAAAACCCGATTCCGTCGGTTGCCAAAATTATCTGTCCGCCAGGATGCGAATGCCATTTTGTTCTGGCTCCGGGTTCAAAAGTCACGTTTCCAACCGCTGTTGGATTTACACTGTCATTTTTTACCAGCATCTGCAAATAAGCGGTTCCGGTAAAATTATCATTGGTTATTTTTTCTCCTTTTGGAAAAATTAAGGCATTTTCATTTGACGAATCTTTCTTGTCATTGCAAGCAAAAATTGCAAGTAAAAAGATGGTCAAACTATATTTCGATCTAAATTTCATAACTGTTTTTTTATAAATTACTTTTGAGATTTCAGGACTTCATCCAAAACTTCTTGTGCCGATTTTGCATTTTTTTCTCCCAAAGAAATTTTGATTACTGATACAAAATCTTGCAGTTGATTGGGCGTAATCCCAACATTTAGAGAAATTCCCAAATGGCTTTTCAGCATTGGTTCAGCATCACCGATGGCTGTAATTACTGAAATGGTTACCAATTCTCTTTGAGCATAAGTCAGTACATCTCTTTCGAAAATATCGGCAAATAAATGTTCTTTTAAAAAAGTATCAATAGCAGGAGCAAAGGCAGAATATCCAGAAAGTGTTTCCGGTTGCGGTGTTTTGGTAAGTTCTTCCAGAATTTTTTTGCCTCTTTGATATTTTGCTTCATCATTTTTAATTTCTGAGGCTTGTTTTCCTTCTTTGTCAGCAATTCCTTTTGCTTTTCGTTCCTTTAAAACTTCCATGAAAGTCTGCAGGCCACGAATGCTTCGGGGAAAACCGCAATAAGCATACGTATGAACTAGAATTTCCTTGATTTCGTTGATGGTTAAGCCATTGTCGAGTCCTGAATTTAATTGCACTTTTAGATTTTCTAAATCACCTTTTGCAGTAAGTGATGCAATATAAATGATGCTTTTCTGATTTGGATTGAGGCCGTTTTCTAGTGTTTTCATATTTTGTGCTTTGATTAAATTAGAAAATAAAGCGAAGCATAGCATTAATATTAGTCCAATATTTTTTAGATTGTAAGTTGTTTTCATAGTGCTATTTTAGGTTTATAAAATCCCAATTTTCTTGAGCCATTCTTGGATTTCTTTTTCGGCCTTGACTTTTTTATCGCCTTTCATTACAAATAAGATTCCGTCTCTTTCTTTGCCGCCTTTGATTGAAAAACCTTCCAGGATTTTGCTTTCAGGAGCTAATTCTTTTACGGTTTCAAAACTGCTTCCGATGCCGTAACCCGCGTTGGTATTGAAAGGAATAATGGTTTTCCCTTTTAGATTATATTCTTTTAAAAAGCTTTTCATCGGCGGAGGCAATTGCATTCCCCAAGTAGGAAATCCGATAAATATTGCATCGTATTTCCCAATATTTTCGATTTTTGTCTTCAACGGAGGCAGAAAACCGGTTTCATTTTCTTTAGAAACTTGCGCCACGATTTCCTGATAATTTTCAGGATAGGGATTTTTTAGTTCTAATTCGACTAATTTTCCACCCGTTTTTTGATGGATGATTTCGGCAACAGTTTTCGTATTTTTTGTTCTTGACAGATAGACAATCAGCACGTTTTTATTTTTCATGGTTGTATTTTCTTGCGCTTTTGAACAGGAGGAAAAACAGAATACTAAAAAAAGTAGGATCATTATCTTTTTCATAATTTCTATTGGTCTAATTTTTTGTCTTTAAGCCATTTGCTCATCAAATCGGCAACTTCAATATTGTTCAAATCTGAAAACGGGAAATGCGTATTTCCTTTCAAACCGGCTTCTGGAAGATGCACGACAGTAACATCGCCACCGTGTTTGTTAACGGCATCTCTCCAAAGTCTTGCCATCTGAAGGCGCGCTCTCCAGCCATCGGCACCAGAATTATCAGAAGGTTTTTCTGGAATATTATCGCCATAATAAATGATAATCGGAATTTTGGTCAGTTTCATAAAATCTTCCATCGGTACGGAAGAAGCCTCCAAAGCGCCCGCTGAACTGGCAATCGGCTGCGGAACTTCTCCGGCTGGAAAAATAAAACCGCTTCCGGGTTCATAAGAAACTATTGCTTTTACATTTTGATTTTTGACAGCAGTAATCCAACCCATTCCTCCTGAATGCGAATGTGTTACCAGGATTGCTGGGCCAATTTTATCAAACAATGCTGACGCCGCATTTGTAGTCACATTGATATCAATAGCACCAATATTTGGAGTCATCGAGCGGAAATACTGGTTAAGCGTTGCAGAATCTCTTGCAAATTGCACATTGTCAAAATACTTTGGCCAAACTCCCACACGAAAAACATTGAACCATTGCTGTTCGTCAGGAACCGGTTCAATCGTTGACGAAACCGTGCTTCTTCCGGCATTTCCACGTCTCGGCTGATCCAAAATATAGACTGGAAAATTTCTTCTCAGAAAAATGTTCTGATAACCTTCGCGTCCGTCGGGAGTGGTTTCCCAAGTTTTAGAAAATTGCCCGATACCGTGCCACATCACCAAGGGCAGTTTCTTTGCCTTTGCCGGAATTTGATAAAATACATAAGCGTGATCGCCACGAAATGTCTGGCCTTCTGGAGTTGGTTTGGAAGGATTGAAAGTTCCGGGATTGGTAATCATTGTTCCGCCAACGGCAAAACTCCCTTGTTCTTCAATTAATAAAGGCTTTTTTGACGTGTTTTTCTGAGCTTCCATTGAGAAAACGGAAAGCAAGATTAAAAAAATAATGCTCCATTTGGTAATACTATTTCTGTGTATTTTCATCTATTTTGGTTTTTGATTTAGTTGCCTGAAGTAAGCAATTTAGTAAATGAAAGCGAGCCCAATTTCCAGCTTCCGTGTTTTTTTATATAAACTTCGGTTACAATAAACGGATTGGTCACTTCATTTCCACCGACCACGGCAAGCAGATCAATCTTGTTTAAAAGCACCGCAGTATTTTCAATTATATTTACAGAAACATCGTGGATAGTCGCTTTTTTGTACCAGATGCCGCCACTTTTAATGACATCAATTTCTTGCTGTTTTCCCCAAGAGCCGCCCATGTGAACAAACACCGATTTTTCATCAAATAAATCAGCAAGCGTTTCCATATTTTTATCAGACATCCATTGCCATTTGTCTTTGGAAAGCTGTATAATTTTTTGATCTTCAGAATTTTGTGCGAAAGATAATTGTGTGCTCATAATCATCAAAAAAGCTATTTTGTGTATTATTTTCATAAGTTTTTAGCATTATATTTAAATATTTTTTCCGAAGAAATCTACCAATTTAGTTACCGCTTGGCTTACATATTCTGGCTTCCAATACGTTTGGATGTGCGTAGCTCCGTCAATGACAAAAAGCTCTTTTGTTTTTGCATTTACTGCCTTTGGGAAAGCTTCGTCCGTCATGTATTTTGTATCGGCTTTGCTTCCTGCCATCATCAGTAACGGCTGGTTGATCAACTCAATATTGCTTGTGGCATCCCAAGTCATGAGGTCAAGCATACTGCTCATCGTGTATAAAAATGTTGAATTTGGATGTGCGTGCGTTCTGTAATAATAAACATAACCTTCACGATACAAGTCAGTTGGTGTTTTTTCAATTTCTTCATCGGTGATGCTTGCGACACCTGCATAAATTGTTTTTCCGCCAGAAGTTTCTTGAGCGCGCGCGTCAGTAGCTTGTTTCAAACGATCTTGGATTGTAGCCAAAGCAGTATTCTGAAAACCGTTTCGTCTTACTTCACCTGAATTGAACATGCTTAAAGTTGCGATAGCTTTAAATCTTTTGTCAGATTGTGCTGCTTTCAACGTATAACCGCCACCGCCACAAATTCCGAAAGCGCCCAAACGATTAGCGTCAACTCCGGGATATTTGGAAATAAAATCTGCCATTCCGTGGATGTCTTCAACTCGGTAAAACGGTTTGTCTGTGTGGCGCGGTTCGCCACCGCTTGTTCCTTGAAATGCGGCATCGGCGGCAATGGTGATGTAGCCATTTTCTGCGAGACGTTGCGCATACAATCCCGCAGTCTGCTCTTTTATGCCACCATTTGGATGTGCGACCACAACCGCGGGATATTTTTTTGATGTCTCATAATTTGCAGGAGTATAGACATTTGCGGCGATATCAATACCGTTTAATTTGTATGTTACTGGATGAATATTCACTTTACCTTTTACATTTTCCTTGATCGCGTCTCCATAAACCAGTCCAAATGGATTTTTTCGTTTTTCCTGTGCTGCTGTGACCATACTTACTACCGTAAATACTGCCACTAAAGTTTTTTTTATCTTTTTCATCTTATTTCCCAACGTTTTTCTGCAGATGTTGCGGATAGCGTTCCCCTACAATTTTAATTTTTTCTGCGGCAGTTTCAATAGTTGCCAAATCATCTTCAGTCAATAGTACGGAAGCACCGCCGACATTTTCTTTCAAACGGTCTTGCTTCGTAGTTCCTGGAATTGGCGCGACCCAAGGTTTTTGGGCCAAAAGCCAAGCCAATGCGATTTGTGCCGGAGTAGCGTTTTTTTGAGAAGCGATTGATTTCAATAAATCCACCAGAGCCTGGTTTGCCTTGCGGTTTTCTTCGGAGAATCTTGGAACAATATTTCTGAAATCATTTTTTTCGAACTGAGTTGTTTCGTTGATCGCTCCTGTCAAAAATCCTTTTCCTAATGGGCTGAAAGGCACAAAACCAATTCCCAATTCTTCTAAAGTCGGGATGATTTCTTTTTCTGGCTCGCGGTAAAATAAAGAATATTCACTCTGCAAAGCCGTCACAGGCTGTACTGCGTTTGCTTTTCTGATGGTTTGCACACCAGCTTCTGATAGGCCAAAATGCTTTACTTTTCCTTCTTGAATTAAATCTTTGACCGTTCCAGCCACGTCTTCGATTGGAACATTTGGGTCAACTCTGTGCTGGTAAAGCAGGTCGATATAATCGGTTTGCAATCTTTTCAAGCACTCGTCAACCACTTTTCTGATTCTTGCCGGGCTGCTGTCCAATCCTTTTGAGGAATTCCCATCCTGAAATCCGAATTTTGTAGCAATAACTATATCTTTTCTAAATGATTTCAATGCTTCTCCCAATAATTCTTCATTGGCAAAACGTCCGTAACATTCTGCGGTGTCAAAAAATGTAATTCCTTGTTCGTAGGCCGCTTTAATTAATTGGATGGCTTCCTGTTTTTCTGTCGGTTTTCCATATCCAAAGCTCAATCCCATGCATCCTAAACCTAATGCTGATACTTCCAAGCCATTTTTTCCTACTATTCTCTTTTCCATTTTGTTCTTTTAAATTATAATTATTTCTTTTTCAGAGGCGCTTCCACATCTGAAAATTGCTGTACAAAAGCAGGCAATCTTTCGCCTAAAATTTTGACAGCATTTACTTCCTTATTGAATTGCTGTAATTCATCCGCAGAAAATTTAACAGCGGAAGCTCCATTATTTTCTAACATGTGTGCCATTTGAGTCGTTCCCGGAATCGGTACGATCCAAGGTTTTTGGTGTAAAAGCCAAGCAAGTGAAATTTGTCCAGGTGTTGCATTTTTCTTTTTTGCCCAATTTTTAAGAATTGTAACCAAAGCCAAATTATTCGGCATATTTTCTTTGGAGAAGCGGCTTTCATTGCCACGAATATCTCCTGGAGCAAAACCTGTCGCTGCATCAATCGCACCAGTCAAAAATCCTACGCCAAGCGGACTCCAAGGCACAAAACCGATTCCTAATTCCTCGCAAAGCGGAATAATTTTTTCCTCAGGACCGCGCCACAATAAAGAATACTCGTTCTGGATTGCCGTTACCGGATGAATAGCGTGCGCTCTTCTGACAGTTTGCACGCCTGGTTCTGAAAGTCCGTAATGCAAAACTTTTCCTTCCTTCATCAAATCTTTAATGGTTCCCACAACATCCTCAATCGGAACTTCAGGATCCACACGATGCTGGAACAATAAATCGATTCGATCTGTTTTAAGTCGCTTTAGCATTCCTTCCACAACGATTTTGATGTGTTCGGGCTTGCTGTTCAGGCCAGGCAAACGTTGACCTGTTTGCTGGTCGATATTCCATCCGAATTTTGTTTCAATAACAATTTTGTCTCGAAAGGAAGCAACGCCTTCGCCTAAAATTTTCTCCACTTCAAAAGGTCCGTATGCTTCAGCAGCATCAAAAAGCGTCACGCCGCTATCAAAAGATTTTCGGATGATATTGTGCATTTCAGTTCGTGTGGGAATCGTCATCTGGTAAGTTCGGCTCATATTCTGGACACCTAAACCTATGGCAGAAACTTCCAATGATTTGCCAAGTTTTCTGCGACCTGTCAAGGTGTCTTTCAGATTTTCATTGCTTTTAAAATTTAGTGAAGATGCTTTTGCTAAAGAATCTAGGGGCAAAAGGGCAGTTCCAGCAACGGCCAATCCAACGGTTTTTAAAATAGCTCTACGGTTCATTTTGAATGTGTTTTTGATGAATAATAATTAGAGGTCAAGTTTTCTTTCGCTTAACCATTTGACCATATCTGGATCTCTGTGATCAAAAAATAAACTCGCATTGGTGTCTAACCTCTGTATGTTCTGAATGTCTTCCGAAGAAAGTTCAAAATCAAAAATATTGAAGTTTTCAGCCATTCTTTCTTTGCGGACTGACTTTGGAATAGCAACAACATTTCGCTGCGTTAGCCAGCGAAGAATGACCTGCGCCACTGATTTATCATATTTTCTTCCGATTGAAGCAAGTACTTCATTCTGAAAAATATTATTTTTTCCCTCCGCAAACGGACCCCAAGACTGAATCTGAACATCGTTTTCCGCTAAAAATTTCTGTGCTTCCAATTGCTGGTGAAAAGGATGCGTTTCAATCTGGTTGATTGCCGGCGTAAATCCGCTGTTGGAAATTAAATCGGCAATTCTGTCGGGATGAAAGTTGGCAACTCCGATCGCTTTTATTTTTCCAGAATTATAAAGTTCCTGCATGGCTTTCCATGATCCAAAGACGTCACCGTAAGGCTGGTGGATTAGGTATAAATCCAAATAATCCAGTTGCAATTTTTTTAAGGATTTTTCAAAAGCTTTCAGCGTGTTTTCATAGCCTGCATCTTGAATCCAAAGTTTGGTGGTAATGAAAAGTTCTTCTCTTGGAACACCGCTTTTTTTGATCGCATTTCCAACCGCTTCCTCATTTCCATAAGATGCAGCCGTATCAATCAATCTGTATCCGGTTTCAATAGCTTCTAAAACTGCTTGTTCGCATTCTTTTTGGTCTGGAATCTGAAAAACTCCAAGGCCTAAAATCGGCATCTCTAATCCGTTATTTAATTTTATATAGTCCATAATCCGTATATGTTTTTATTGTCCTAAACTGATTTTCAATTTATTAATACAAAGTTCTTAATTGAAGGCGGTCTTGTTTGTATATGGATTACTGCTTTTATAACCATTATTACTGATATTGAGATTATGAGTAGAAGGAAAGCAATTTAATATGTAGTTTTGTCTAATAAAAATACAAAATAGATGAATAAGGTAGTTAATTTTGAGACAGTTGACGATTATAATAAGTTTAATAATCACGAAACTTTGCATCCTTTGGTAAGCGTTATCGATTTTTCTAAAGCGCAGGAAAGGACTGGTTCAAAAATGAATTTTAGCTTGTATTGCATCTTTTTGAAGGACGTAAAATGTGGCGATTTAAAGTACGGCCGTGCCACTTATGACTATCAGCAAGGCACTTTGGTTTTTGTTTCTCCGGGACAGGTTGTGGATGTAGAAAACAAGATTGACACTTACCAGCCAAGCGGTCACGGACTAGTTTTCCATCCCGATTTATTGCATGGAACGGCTCTTGGAAAAATTATTTCTGAGTATAATTTTTTCAGTTATAACACGAACGAAGCGCTTCATTTGTCAGCGAAAGAACAGCAGTTGGTTTTGGATCTTTTTTCGAAGATAAATTATGAACTGCAGCAGTCTGTTGATAAGCACAGCAAAAAGTTGGTAGCTTCAAATATCGAATTGTTTTTCAACTATTGCGAGCGTTTTTATGACCGCCAGTTTATTACAAGGGAAAATGTAAACCAAGGAATTTTAGAGCGTTTTGAAGATTTGCTTAATACTTATTTTTCTTCAGAAAAGCCTTATTCTGTCGGACTTCCTTCGGTTTCATATTGCGCTGATGAGCTGCATCTTTCTGCCAATTATTTTGGAGACCTGATCAAAAAGGAAACAGGAAAAACCGCTCAGGAATACATTCAGAATAAAATTATTGACGTGGCCAAAGAAAAAGTTTTTGATGGCGGAAAGTCAATTAGCCAGATAGCTTATGATCTGGGATTCAAATATCCACAGCATTTTAATAGGTTGTTTAAGCAGAGAACGGGAATGACTCCGAATGAGTTTCGTAATTTGAATTGATATCAAGTAAAATATTGTAATCAAGAAATGGCGCCACCTGTCTTCAGATGGCGCCATTTGGCATTTGTGGAGTCGGGGAGAGTCGAACTCCCGTCCAAACAAGCAACTAAAAAGATTTCTACGCGTTTATTTTCTGATTAGATTTTCGTCATCAAGCTTGGCCAGAAACAGCCACTTGGCACTTATCTTCTTAGTTGTCAAAACAGTCCCGAAGCTTGACTGTTTCTAGGTTTATTTTTACGGTTCCCCTTTAAAGAACGCCACAAACCAAGGCTTTCAAGGAGAATCTTGCTTTCCTACCTGGTAGGAACAAGGCTAATCTTACTATAATTCAGATTATGCAGCTAGAGCGTAGTTATTTTCGCCGTGTAAAAGTGTTAAGACCATTTATTTACGAGAATTGTCCCAGTTCTCGACGTGCTTACTTTTCAATTCGACTTGCTGTCAAAACCAGTCGACCCCAATATTTTAAAGAACATTTGCTATAAAGCAAAAATTATACCACAAAAGTAGTCAAATAATTTACATTTCCAATCATTCAACTTAATCTAGAGCGTCTTCTTTATCAAGTTTAATTGGATACTTGCCAAATGCAGGTGATAATTTCCAAACTTTGTAAGTTTTTAAAGTATATTTATTAGAAAGAGCAAAAATTGCGACAGTATCATTTTTTAATTTAACATACGAAGATGTGTTTCCGTGCCACCAGCCGTTGTGGTAAAAAAGCTGTTCGCCCGTTTCCCATTCTAGCATTCTTATTCCCAATCCATAATTTTTTGTTCCCTTGTGTTCATAGCTGTAGCCTTTAAAAGCTTCACTTACCAAAACCGGATTCAAGAAATCTTTTGAATAAGTTGCTGCGTCAAATTTCATTAAATCGCGAGGCGTAGAATAAATATTTTTGTCGCCATAAACATCGTCAAGATGGTTATTTTCATAAATAACTTTGTTTCCCTTATAAGATTGGCTGGCAGATTCTTTATCTTTTGAATAATCATATACGAAAGTGTCATTCATGCCAATTGGTTCAAAAATTAGTTCCTGCATGGCGTCACGATAATTTTTCCCAGTTACCTTTTCGATGATTAATGCTAAAATTGCGTAATTGGTATTACAATAACCAAATTTTCTGTCTGGTTTAAAATACAATCCAAATTTATGCTTGGCAAGCAAATCTAAAATGTCTTGGTTGTGCAACATTTTTGAACGTTTCCAAATTTTTATATCATCAGCAAAATAAGCATAGTTTGGCAATCCGCTTCGGTGGTTTAAAAGCATTTTTATGGTAATATCTTGATATGGAAATGTTGGTAAAATTTTACTGACTTTATCATCAAGATTTAATTTTTCACTATTGATAATTTTTAAAACTGCCGTTGCTGTTAAAACCTTTGAAACCGAAGCAATATGCAAAGGCGTGTTGGCATCAATTTGACTTCCACTTGAGAAATTTGACTTTCCTTCATATTTTTCAAAAATAATTTGCCCATTTTTTGCCACCAAAAATCCGCCATTCATAGAATTGTTTGGCCAGTTTTTTTCATAAAACTTTTCAATTGTGTTTTTCTTTAAAGCAATATAATCAGGATCAAGTTTTTTTCCTATAATTCCATAAGTTTCAGATGTTTTTTCATTTGGATCATGAGAAGCAAGCTGTTTCTCATTTTCTTTGCAGGAATTCAAAAATGGGGTTGCAAATAAAAATGCAAAAGGGAGTATATATTTTGAGAGTTTCATTAAGATTTATATGGGGTGTGATGGCAAATATAAAAAATTGTGGCTAAATTTCACTATAAACAAAAGCCAGTTATTGTTAAATAAAAACTAAAAATATTCAAACAGATTTTCTCTTCTTTTTAAATTTTATAAAGTTCATAATTGCAAATGCTAATTTTATTGTTATATTTGGAACAAATTGACAACTGTAAGTTAATCGAAAGCATTTGATCGTATGTTTTGTTAAAATAAAGATATATTCAATGCTATTTTTGTAAATAATTGATTGTCCCAAATTAATTTCTATTAAAATACTATGAAATTCGGAATTATTAAAGAAAGAAAAAATCCCCCCGATAGAAGAGTTGTATTCTCTCCTGAAGAAGCTTTGAACATAAAAAAACAATTTCCTGAAGCAGAAATTATAATTGAAAGTTCTGATATAAGGATTTTTAAGGATGAAGAATATGAATCCCTTGGCTTTGAGATTACAGATGACATTTCTGATTGTGATGTGCTTTTTGGTGTAAAAGAGGTTCCAGTTCAAAACTTAATTGCAGGAAAAAAATATTTCTTTTTTTCTCATACCATAAAAAAACAGCCTCACAATCAAAAACTGCTTCAGGCACTTTTAGAAAAAAAGATAGATTTATATGACCATGAAACTATTGTTGATGAAAATAATAAGCGTCTAATAGGCTTTGGCAGATATGCCGGAATCGTTGGCGCCTATAACGGTTTCAGAGGTTTTGGAATCAAATTTGAGCTTTTTAATTTGCCCAAAGCAGAAACTTTGGCTCATAAAGAAGAATTAATTGCAAAATTGAAAAGACAAGTTCTGCCTCCCATAAAAATTGTTTTGACAGGAAAAGGAAAAGCAGGAATGGGT
>Ga0247816_10001181_pt1 | contig 13059 bp, 14 predicted proteins | sample UWRJL209509C1_FD_179930 | JGI IMG/M metagenome (GOLD analysis project Ga0247816, IMG submission 179930) | Plant litter microbial communities from Arlington Agricultural Research Station in Wisconsin, United States - UWRJ-L209-509C-1 | ecosystem: Environmental > Terrestrial > Plant litter >...
GAAATCACCTACACAAGCTAATGGTTTCTGCGAAGTAGCATGCAGCCTGCCATCTTTATGCATGTAAACGAACACATTGATATTATCGCCTGTTTCTGCATCTTTTGGCACATGGTTGTATGGTAACAAGGCTTCTTTATCGCCATCTGACAGGATCAGCCCTGCTTCTGTTTTGCTTGTAATTCTGAGTTCGTTGTATTGTCCTATCTGTATCATGGTATTGTGTTATTCGATCTGCAAAGGTAGCAATATCATTTAGAATGGGCGGCAGAACATTTTTAATATAAAAACGTTAATACCGTTATTAATAGATATATGGACAACAATAGCATCATTCCGGTTAAAACGGCATTTCCACCAATAGTAGACGAGACTTGTAACGTGCTTTTGCTGGGCACTATGCCGGGCGACCGCTCCTTGTTAATGCAGCAATATTACGGACATGCGGGGAACCATTTCTGGAAGCTGATCTATACGCTTTTTGATGCAGCTGTTGAACCTGATTATGAAGCAAGGAAAAGGTTTTTACTGGCGCATGGAATTGCTTTATGGGACGTGCTGGAATCCTGCACCTGTGTAGGTAGTCTGGACAGCAATATCAAAAATGAAGTGGTAAATGACTTTGCTTTATTTTATAGCGAGCATCCTGAGATTGCGCATGTTTTCTTTGACAGCAAAGCTGCGGAAAAGTTTTACCTCAAACATGTGGGTAAAAGTGAAGGTAAGACTTATCATCTGCTGCCCTCACCGAGTCGTGCAAATGCCTCAAAAACATTTGATCAGAAGCTGGAATTGTGGAAGGAGCTGCTGCTTTATGTCAAATAAATTTTATTGCTGAATAAAAAAAACCTGATCGCTTATATTTGCGCAGGAATGACAACTACGATCACAAAGAACAAACACAGGATATTTTTAAGTACTTTTTTCTTCATGTCCGGATTCAGTTTTGCCACCTGGGCATCACGGATTCCAACGATTAAAATGGCCTTTGGCTTTAATGAAGCGGAGCTGGGCAGTATTTTACTGGCGATGCCGATAGGCTCCCTGCTAGGTCTGCCTATTTCCGGCTGGCTGGTATCAAAGTATAACAGTCGTGTGCCGCTGGCGGTAGGTTATGGCCTAAATGCCCTGTCGCTCGCCCTGATCGGGTTTACACATGCTACCATTAGCCTGGTAGCTGCGGTAGTATTGTTTGCATTTACTACGCGGATCTTCAATATTTCAGTGAACACGCAGGCGATCACGTTACAAAAGCAATTTAGTCAGAAGATCATCGGTTCTTTCCACGGTTTCTGGAGCACAGGAGGTATTGCCGGGGTAGCTTTTTCTACTTTCTTGCTGGAGTTTAATACCCCTATTCAAACGCATTTTTTAATAGTTGCCATCATTACTTTACTGATTACCTGTTATTCTTACCGCTATCTGCTCAAAAATGACCGGGCAGAGAAAGGGAATAAGATTATTGTGGGGAAGCCGGATCCGTATATACTTTACCTGGGACTGGTTGTATTCTTCTCTGCGATTTGTGAAGGGGGAATGTTCGACTGGAGCGGGATCTATTTTAAGGAAGTGCTGGATGTAAAAATCTTTACTTACGGCTACCTGATATTTATGACCTTTATGGCAGCTTCAAGGTTCCTGTCTGATATCATTATTTCACGATTCGGCATGCCTGCCACCTATATCATGAGTGCTACATTTATTGTTTCGGGAATTGGACTGGCGATTATTGTGCCGCAGTTCTGGACAGCCATGATTGGTTTTTCGCTGGTAGGTTTTGGTACTGCGGCTGTAATTCCAATGTCTTACGCCCTTGCGGGAGCCTCTAAAAAATATTCTCCGGGAATGGCTATTTCCATTATCGCTACCTATTCCATTACGGGTATGTTGCTTGGTCCGCCGCTGATCGGATACCTGGCGCATGCATTTAACCTGAGGGTTTCTTTTATTGTGTTCGGTTTTTGCGGACTGATGCTGATTCCTATCTCGCAGCTGTTTTTTAAGTATCAGAAATCCGTGCTGGCGGAAGAGGTATAGCTTTGACGCCACTTTCAGAAAATAATTAAAAAAAATTGAGCGCTTATACAATAATATTCAAACCGGAGCGTCTATATACCTGAGAGCGTTAATTTAGATGAACGGGGATATGGTGAAAACGATATCCCCGTTTCTTTTATTACCGGATTTCTGCGTTTAATCTGGCTACTCAAACAATAGCTGCAACAGGAATGTTATTGACTAAAACACATCATCATGGCAAACTTCGCTGACATCATTAATTCTGATAAACCGGTATTGGTAGATTTTTCTGCAGAATGGTGCGGACCCTGTAAAATGATGGCTCCTATCCTGAAACAACTGAAAGGCCTGATCGGGGAGAGTGCAACGATCTTAAAAGTGGACGTAGATAAAAATCCTGCGGTTTCTGGTAAATATCAGATCCAGGGTGTGCCTACACTGATTCTCTTTAAAAATGGGGAGATTAAATGGCGTCAGTCGGGCGTAATCCCTGCCAACCAGCTGCAGAATATTATTGAAAGACATACGGCTTCTTAAAGAGGCTGATAAATGATTTGAGACACTTACTTCAGTTCCTTCATGCGGTAAACCCGACGGTCAACATCGCTCATATAAAAGTATCCCTGGGCATTGCCTGATATATTTCCATCTGCATTCACCGGCACACTGGAGAACAGCCCGTTCCAGTCGGTCTCTAAAAATACTCCGTACAAATATTTGGCATAACCTGCAGAGATGGAGATTTTGTAGATCAAAATGACATCCTCTGCGCCAAGGCTAAAAGTGCGTTTTAAATTGGTTAGGGGGTATAATGAATTTGGAGAACCAAGAAAGTGAGTATAGTTGTAATATTGTACCTGGTCAAATCTTTCGGTGCTCCATGCAGGAATGCCTGTATAGCTGATCCACCATTTGTTTGGATTCAGATAACCGAATGTGTGTTTAGGAATGGTGCCATTATATTTTCCATCAGCAGTTTTAGTAACGGAAAAGGGTAGGAAATCATCGATGATATTCACCACCTGTCTTAACGTATCTGCTGCTGTATAAGTTTTATTATTATAGCGGATGGTGAGCGTATAGGCCTGATTGTAATTGGGCTCAGCAATTTTTGGAGCCGAATACACACCAGGTGTGCTGGTTTCCCGGAATACCATATCTTTTTTACCATCATTTACAGTGACAACCGCTTTTCTGATTGGCTTAGGTAATGAATCCGGATTAGTGGAAGGTTTACTAAGCCGGAGAAACTGACTGGTATTAGCTGTATTCATTCCTCCTTCAACGGCCAGGTCATACTGACGTGCGGGCGCAGCAAAGGATAATTCATCGGAATTCTTTTTACAGGAAACCAGAAGGAATTGCAGCAGCAATAACAGGAGGATAAATGATGGTTGTTTCATGTTAAATTTTAAAGCTGTAAGCCACCCATGGATAAAATCCGAAGGCATATTCCAATGCACTTTTCTGCGGTTCTGCTGCGTTTGTATTCAAATGATAATATAAAGGGTTTTTCCTGTTGTATAAGTTATAGATACCTACGGAAATTGTGCTGCCCAGGTTTCGTTTTTTAGATAAAGGAGATTCCATCTTGTATTGTGCAGATAGATCCAGGCGACTAAAATCAGGGAATCTGGAAGTATTCCTGCCTTCAAAAATAGGGACATTGATGCCATCATGCTGGTAATATCCTGTTGGTAAGGTAAGCGGGCGACCTGTAGCATAGGTGAAAAATGACTGTACGGAAAGCTTGCTGTTAAAGTTGTAGGTGGCAGTCAGCTTCAGCTCATGAGGGATGTCATAATTAGCGGCGAACCTGTTACCCTCATTGATTCCGCCTATGGTGCGGAACACCCTGGAATAAGTATAGGCAAGAATTCCTGTAAACTTACCTTCTGTTTTGTTGATCTCCACTTCTAGGCCGTAAGCATTGGATTGCCCCGCTTTCAATTGATTTCTGATATCCGGGTTCTGAATGATCTGGGCATGGCCAATCAAATCCAGCTGATGATACATATTTTTTAAATAAGCATTCATCAGCAGGGAAAAGCTGTTTGGCGAATATTTATAGCCGGCAGAGAAGTGATCTGCGTGCTGTGGTTTGATGGTGGCAGATGCTGGTATCCAGGGTTCCAGCGATGAAAAGGCCAGCGTACTGTTTTGGATGAGTTGCAGGTATTGGTAGTTCCTGTTATAAGTAAGGAAAAACCGTTGTTTTGGGGAGAGCAGGTAGCTGATGTTTACACGCGGTTCGGGATTGATAAATGTTTTGTGGTCTTCCTGTTTCAGGCGGTTACCGTTCTCATCGAACACATCAAGGCGCTCCTCTGCATTTTTAAATATACCTAACCTTAAGCCGTAGTTTAGGGCAAAGCGACCGATGTAAATTTGCTGATGATAGTAGGCGGCAGATTCCAGGGACCTGTCTTTAGCGATGTTAAATTCGGTACTGATAGCTTTGTTGGTTTCCCCGGGAATAAATCGGTGGTAGGTACTGGTAAGACCAAATTTAATCAGATTTTGTGGATTATAATAATAAGTATAGTCGGCCTTTAGCGTAAGGTCTTTCACGCCGGTGCTCCACTGACTTTTGCTGGAAAGTGTATCGGCATTCAAATCCAGCAGGTTGCTGTAATTGCTGTAGATAGCAGATACGTTGAGGAAGAGCCGGGCATTGAATAAATGATTCCAGCGTAGGGTAGAAGTGATATTTCCCCAGTTATTGCTGAAAGAATTTTCTGACAAGAGGTGATCCTTTCCACCATAGATGGAATAGAAAAGACTGTTGTTGCTGTTCAGTTTGTAGTTTGCCTTGGCATTGAGGTCGTAGTAAACAGAGCTTGGATTAAAGAGCTTGAATTTGTTATGGAATACGTCGAGCAAACTTCTGCGGAAAGCCACAATAAAAGAACCTTTTTCTTTAACAATAGGACCTTCTGCAGCGATGCGGGCCGACATTAAACTGATCCCGCCATTGAGATGGTATTCTTTGTTGTTTCCTTCGGCCATGCGGTTTTCGATCACAGAGGAGAGCCGGCCGCCATAGTTTGCCGGCATATAATCTTTGTAAACCTGCAGGTTATTGATCGCATCGGGATTAAATACTGATACCAGTCCGTACAGGTGTGAGGGGTTATAAATCACCGCTTCATCAAGCAGGATCAGGTTCTGGTCTGAATTTCCACCCCTGATAAAGAGTCCGGAGCTCCCTTCGGAAATTGCTTTGATACCATTCTGCATCTGCAAGGCTTTTACGGCGTCCGTTTCCCCGGCGTAATAAGCAGTGTGGCTAAGTTGTGCAGGTGTGAAATTCTGGGCATTCAGCAACAGTGGATTTGGTGTTAAATTTTGCCGGATGTGAACTTCAGCAAGGTTATTGGCAACGGCAGTCAGTTCCGCTTCAAGTTCCTGTTCTTTATTTAATATCAGTGTAACTGTTTTGGTTTCATAACCCAGGCTGGAGATCTTGACTTCATGTTTTCCGGCGGGAATACTGATGGAATAAAAGCCATATTGGTTGGTCAGGATTCCTGCTTTAAGTGCGGGGACAAATACCGTGGCGCCGATGATAGCCTCACCACTGGCCATGTCCCGGATATGACCGTGGAGGGTATAAATTACTGGCTTAATTTCAGTAATTACGATATCATTGCCCACCAGGCTGAAAGTGAGCGGTAGATCGGTAAACACCTTTTCCAGTAGCGTACTGAGCGGCATTTGATCGGCATGGATAGGTGTTGTGCGGTATTTTCTGAGCAGATCGGGATCGAACGAGAAACTTGATTTCGTCTTGTTTTGCAGTTTTAATAAAACAGCAATCAGCGAATCTGCCGTTAAGTGAATGCTAACGGGCTTATTCAATACGCCGGCTTGCTGTGCAGATAGTTTACCTGTTTGCAGAATGATCACAAATAAACACAGTGCAATAATTTTGTTCAACATATCCTATCATCGCCGCTGTGGTGTTGGCAGCGCTAATATATAATTTTAATCTGCAGAAAGGGTATATCCATTTTTTGTATTGCTGATGCTGCATTGTAAAGTTGCAGCGATTACGTTCAGCGCACTATCGGGCGTCTGGTAATGCAGGTGGGCGGTTAATTTTTTTGTTTTGAGTTGATTGCCTGAAATGGTGACCGGGGTATGGTAAACTTTACTCAGCTGGCTGGCGACTTCCAGCAGGGGCGTTTCTGTGAAAACAAAATCCTTATCCATCCATGATTTATAATTTACATCCGCATTTTTCTTTGCGACAAGCTCACCTGTTCCTGAATGATATATGCCTGTGTTTCCTCCATCAAGCAGAATAGATTTCTCGGTTTTAACCTGTTTGAGTGCAACTTTACCTTCCTCCACTGTAAGGGTTACATCTTGTTTATTTTTAATGATGTTGAAGCTGGTACCAATATCCTGTGCCTGTACCTCTCCCATATCAACTATAAAAGGATACCTGCTCTTGTGTACGACGTGGATAAACACTTCCCCGTTTAACAGTTCAACATGACGTTTAGTGTTAAACTGGCTGGCGACGTACCTTAAAGTTGTTCCGCCATTGAGGTTAATCTGTGTGCCATCGGGCAGATAAACGCTTTTCACTGCAGCATTCATCTCATTTTTAACTACGGTATAACGACTATCGCTAAAGAAATAATAGCCGATAGAAAAGACGAGTAATACAGATGCTGCAATGCTGAACCAGATGCTTGTACCACTTTTGCGGCCAACCGGGGTGTTGTCATCTGCGGCACTGATTTTTTTATCCAGTACTGCCCATGATTCCTGTGCAGTATAGTATTGTTGTTCATACAACTGATCTATATTTCGCTGTACGGAGACAAATTCCCGGTAGGTGCTTTCATTCGCCACACTTGAGCTGCGCCACTGTTCCAGCAAGTGTTTGTGATCCGGACTAATGGAATTGTCCAGATCGTCAATAATCAGTGAATAAATAAATTCTTCGTTTGTTTCAAACTCTTTCATAGCCTGCAATATTAATGCCTCCAGTATTTTAATAAAATCAGCGCTGCCAACCATATATTCAGCTGCTGATTTTCAAGGTGTTCACGTAATTTCTGGAAGCCGTAGGTAAGATGGTTTTTAACTGTTTTCACAGATATCTGCATCTGAGCTGCGATTTCCTGTTGTTTTAATTTTCCAAAGCGGCTTAAGTACATCACTTCTTTACATTTTGGAGGGAGAATATCCAGTGCCTTCTCCAGGCTCAATAGCAAAGATTCCTTTCTTTCCCGCTCTTCCTGCTCCTGTTCATCACGAACCTGTACCTTCATGTATACTTCCTGTTTGCCGCTTTCTGTTTTTTCTTTTTTTATATAATTGAGCGATGCATTTACCACCGCTTTGTACAAATAACTTTTTACCGAATACTGGATGGTCAGCTGCTCAGCTTTATTCCAGATCATCAGGAATACATCATGTACAATCTCTTCTGCCGCTGTCGCCTGACGTACATAACGGAGGGCGACCGCAAATAACTGCCTGTAATGTTCTTTATATAAGGCTTCAAACACCTTTTTATCCTTTGCCCTGATGGCATCAATAATCTCCTGCTCTCTGCTCATCCGGCTTATTTCTGCTTTAAGGTCAGGCTCCCTGAAATTTCCGGTGAAATAGCAGGCGTGCCGATGGCTAAAAACCAAAGCCCTTTCAACAGGTTACGTTCTTGTAAAGGATTAAGCGTTAAAGATCCCGTAAGGGGAAGTTTTGCCGGCGGTATATCCTTGTTTTTATAAATCTCACGAATCAGCTCTCCAGCTGTTCCTTTTGCACCACTTCTCAGTGTAATCAGTGAGGGGGTGATGCTATCATAAACCAATGTATAGGTGAGCAGCTTAAGCTGCTCATCATATGTTCCCTTTAAAACTCCAACACCAGGAGAAGCAACGTTTGTCCCTTTTTTATCGATCCGCGCCGTAATGATATAGGTACGGATAGGGGGCTCAAGCTTCGCTTCCTCTTCAACCTGTTGCTTTTTACAAGACAACAGGATACATATACTTAAAATCACACCTGGCAGTACATAAAACAGCAGCTTTTTCACCTTCATTTGAATTCAAAACAGAAGGCTAAAATACTAATTATGACTTAAAAGATGTTAAATGTTTTTATACTCAGAAAACTTTGTTCTATAGACCGCTGACGGTAAAAATTCTTGTAATATCCGCGCAGGAAAAATAGAACGGAACGCCCGATTACTTCTTTGATCCAGCGGAGGTCATCTACCAGTTCATGTGCGGTAATTTCTTTATTTACGTCAAATATTTGTGCTTTGGCGGTGGACAGCGCCTTAGCATAAGGTTTATAAATGTGTTTAACTACGTTCCTGTCCAGTATATATACCGGATTTGATAAACAATAATTGTCTCCTTTCAGGTAGTGAAAATCATGGTAATGGTAAAATACAAGATCGAAATTTTCATTTCCTTCCATTACAGTGCCTTTAACTGCCTTAGCCTTATCATTAAAACTGTATTGCTGAACGTTCCATGGTGCAACACCTCCGCCAAGGTGTTGCAATACATGCACGCAGTCGAACCGCGTAGTCCAGTCGTCAAGATATTTCTGATCTCCAAATTTATTGTCTTCCATTCTGTTAAAACACCAGGTTATACAGGCATCTACCCACCAGTTCAATACCTCCATGCCAGCTGCATTGTTTTTAAAAGTGACAAATTGTACGCAGTACACACCGCTTGTAGCACTTTGATCGTATTTAGGTGTGTACCTGTGTTCTGTAATGAGCACTGATTGCTCACCCATTTCTGCTACCAGCGCAGTTGGATCACTGAAAAACAACAAATCTGCATCTATATAGGTGCAGTGATCCAGATCAAAAGCTGCTATACAATATTTTATGGTAGAGGATGCACAGGTCCAGCAGTATTCTCCGGCAGTCCGGCCGCCTTTAATGTTCAGCAGTCTTTCATTCTCAAATTCACGGAGGCTTACAATAGTGGCATGTTCCAGGTTCATTTTGGACAACAGTTCATAGCTGTTGCTGTCAAAAGCAAAGATGTACAGATGGAAATCTTCACAATGCTGTTTCAATGAATTATACATGGCCAATCCCCGTGAAAGGTAGGTGGTGTTAAATAGGGTACAGAATTTAAGCATATCTGGTCGTATTTTGAAGATAAAAACCTTTATTGAAGCCTTCCGGCTGGTTGTCAATAAACATGATCTGTTCGCCTTCTACATAAGGAGGCAGTTCACAGATAATGTTGTATTTGTTGTTAAAGTGTGTCAAAAAGTTATGTTCATTAAAGAACCATGAGGGGTATGATGCGTCATATATTTCTGGTGGCACGGTTTGTAAAGTGAGCCTGTCTGCTGGTCCGTAATGAAATGCAGTACGGTCAAATACAATAAAGTCAAAATCATAGCTGTTAAGCTGTTGAAGAAAAGCGTGTGGTTCCGGCAAATACTGGACACTGCTTGACAGCAGGATCAGATCGATTTCTTTATCTTTCAGGCATTCATCTATTGAAGCATAAAACTTTAAATGTTCGTCTTCAAAATTCTCTTTTCCGCAATTGATATAATGATCCTGCTCAACAATATTCCAGCTGGAACAAACAGCTGTGCCAATGAAATCTTTTACCTGGTAATAGGTACTGCCTAATGATCCGCCAAAATCGAGGACATGAATTGGTCTCTTTTTTAACGCAGCACTTTTTAGCAGGCAAGCCATCAATGGGAAAGGATATTCTTTTTTGTCAAATAAAACAGAGTCCCGCTCATAAACTGCCGTTCCGTTTTTTACCTGCAGCAGGGCATCTCTTGTTTTGTTAAGGATAGTTGCCTGATCATATCCGCCTGCTGCGGCAGAGACATCCTGCCATGATGGATAATTTCCAAACCAGCCGTATTGCGGTTTTTTAGGTTTTGAGGAAAACAGTTTGAACATAATGCCTTAGTGATTTCGGGTTTTCATGTGCATGACAACTGTTTCCTGAAAAGGTCCTATAAGGAAATAAGAAAATTTTATGAGGGAACCGGTTTTATTATTGATAACTTTAAATCGTTGCCGGGAGATAGGAACGTCAATTAAAAACCAAATATAGATTTATGAAGAGATTAGCTGTATTACTGCTGTTGAGTGTTATTTTGATAAATGCTAAAGCACAAAGTAAAGATGAAGCCGAGGTGGCTGCGGGAGTAGAGAAATTACGGACCGCGATGATCAGTGGTAATAAAGCGGAGCTGGAAAGCATATTATCAGACGACCTGACTTATGGTCACTCTGGTGGTAAAATAGAAAATAAGGCATCTTTTGTGACGGCGATATCCACCAGGAAATCTGATTTTAAGATGATTCAGCTGAATGATCAGACAATTTCGGTAACAGGTGATGTTGCCGTAGTAAGACATTTACTCGTGGCCGATACAAATGATGGCGGGAAGCCTGCGAATATCCATTTGGGTATAGTGCTGGTGTGGAAAAAGACTAGAGGACAGTGGAAAATGATTGCAAGGCGTGCTTTCCATGTCCCGGTATAAAATATGTTGAGATAATGAATGAAATTGAATTGTCGGGAGCTGATGAGATCCTGAACTCCAGAAATGCATCAAATGGAGCAATTATAAAAAAGGACGTGGCTGGCGTGGCTAAATACTGGATGGACGATATTGTGGTCATTTCGGGAGAAGGAACGTCTTACGTCGGAAAGAAACTGTTATGTAAGGTGTGGACAGAGATGTTTGCCGTGAAGGTACCGCCGGTTTTTGAGCGCCTGCCTGAGGAAATTGTGATGGGTGACAGTAAGGTGATTGCCTGGGAAAAAGGCACATGGAATTATAAAAATGAGACATTCCGCGGCAATTATGCGGCAATGTGGCGTAAAGTTAATGGCATGTGGATGACCCAGTCGGAACTTTTTGTGTCGCTCGACTAAGATGTCCGCCAATTGAACCTGCTAGTTCATCAGCAGGTTCAGCATTTCTTTTACTTCTTCGAGTTCCCGCTCTAATCGTGCCACACGCTCTTCCAGCAGCTTGTTGGTTGCTTCCGGCGTCGAGGCTTCCGGGTTGGTCGTTTCCGCTGTATCCTGAGTTTCGGCTATTGTTCCAAACAAATGTATATACCGTGCTTCTTTTTGACCGGGTTTCTTTTCCAGTTGTTTTACATAAGGGGGCTGGTCTGATGCCAGCTTTTGCAGGATCTCCTGCACATCTTCTATCGTATCAAATTCATATAGCCGGGCAGCATTTGTATTGATCTCTCCGGGGGTCAGGGGACCTCTTAACAGGAGCAGGCAGAGTATAGCCAGTTCTGTGGGCAAGAGAGGATATACAATTGCCAGATTATGCTTGTATTTTGTACTGCGGCTACCGGCTCCTGTTGCAGTTCCTGTCAGGCCTTTTATTTTTAAGGCATTGAGGGTAAGGGTTACTGTTTCCTCATCATAGTTCACTACCGGATTCCTGGATGTTTTCTGATTACAGGCTGCTGTCAGTGCAGCAATAGTCATTGGATAATAATCGGGCGTTGTTTTGCTTTTTTCTATCAGTGCACCCAGAACACGTTGTTCTGCTGCAGAAAGTATGATTACTGATTCGCTGGTTTCCATGCCCATAAATATATAAATATTTAAAAAGGCAGCGATGAAGATTTAAAATAGTTTTATCCAAAGATTTAGCAGGCTAAAATGGCGTCAATTAGTTGGAAATGCATTTTAGTCAGATTTTTTTTCATATAATCAAAAAAAAAGTAGTTTATGTGTTTTGATTGTATGTTTTTTGTTATATATTCGGAATTAAATAGACAATTGATGCAATTTTATCTGATTAGCGCTTTACCAGATTAGTTTGTTGTAACATATTTTTTATTTCTTGAATTCTGATCATAAAATTTGTCGTCAGAATTGATTTTTGAAAATGTGCAGGTTATATAAACTGCGAAAGAAATAGGCTTCGGCCTATAATAGGTAGTTAATAAAAGAAAATGCTGATGGATGTCAGCATTTTCCTTTTACATCCTTTTTAATGAGTTCTGAATAATAATTCAACAATGTGTGGATTATTGCTACAATTACAATTTCTCTCTTTATCTTTAATTTGCTGATTTTCAGTTATTTCATTTATTGTGCCAGTACTGGCACTATTATGAACCTATACTGTTCAGAATTAATAATTGAATTTAACAGGTCGTAAGAAAGATTTATATCATATCATTCATTGCTATCAAAAAAACAAATTTTATGAAAAACTTAATTTTAACAGCAACAGTATTAGCATTCGCAGGTATATCAACAGTAAAAGCTTCAGAGGTTAAAGAGCCGGTAGCAATTACCATTCGACAAGACAGTACTACGAAAGTACCTGTAAAAATTGAAGAGCTTCCTGCTCCCGTGACAACTACGCTAAAAGCAGATGCTTACAAAGACTGGGCACCAACTGCTGCGTTCTTGGTAACCAATGCTGACAAAACACAATACTACCATATAGATGTTAAAAAAGGAACTGAAGTTGCTTTTATTAAAATCAATAAAGATGGTGTGGTTGTTCAATAAGCCTCATTCAAATTATAATATCGTTAGAGAGCCGGAGCAATCCGGCTTTTTTATTAACATATATTTATTTTTTTTATAAAAATTGTTTTTGTATAACGTATTGTTCTACAGATCTCTATCAAGATATAATATGCTTAATTTTACATTATACATTTCCGGATTATTTGTTATCCACATCTATTGTTAATAACGTTGTGGATAAACAGACTTATCAACATAAAATGTGGAATACTATGTGGAAAGCTGTGGGAAACAAAAAAGCCGCCAGTTTTTAAATACTGGCGGCCTGGGGTGATGTGTGAAATTTATCTTTGTCTGTTACCCTGAGACCTGTTATTCCTATTGGAATTATTGCCTTTTCCAGCGTTACTGTTATTATTCTTGCTGGCTGCCACTCTGTTTGTATTGCTTGGCACTCTGCCACTCCTGGCGGATGCATATCTGCTGTCTTTACTATCTCTTATATTGCCCTGCTGTCCTTTGTAGTTTTTGTATTTGCTATATTGCTGAA
>Ga0247816_10001182_pt1 | contig 13051 bp, 13 predicted proteins | sample UWRJL209509C1_FD_179930 | JGI IMG/M metagenome (GOLD analysis project Ga0247816, IMG submission 179930) | Plant litter microbial communities from Arlington Agricultural Research Station in Wisconsin, United States - UWRJ-L209-509C-1 | ecosystem: Environmental > Terrestrial > Plant litter >...
CGGCGCGCGATGGGTAAGAAGAAGAAGTCAGAGCTGGACAAGCAGTTCGAGGGCTTCTCCGGCGGAATGCTGGCCAATGGCTACTCGATGGAAGCCATTACCACCGTGTGGAACATCCTTCTACCGTTCTCCGACTACGCCTTCAACAAGGCGCACTCCGCCGCCTACGGCGTGCTGTCGTACTGGACGGCGTACCTTAAGGCGCACTACCCGGCCGAGTACATGGCTGCTCTGCTCACCAGCGTCGGTGACGCCCGCGACAAGCTGGCCCTGTACCTCAACGAGTGCCGCCGCATGGGCATCCAGGTGCTGCCACCCGACGTGAACGAGTCGATCGGGTACTTCGCCGCGGTCGGTACCGACATCCGCTTCGGCCTGGGCGCCGTGCGCAACGTGGGCTTCAACGTAGTCGAGGCCATCCGCGGCGCGCGCGGGGAGAAGGGCGACTTCGAGTCGTTCCACGACTTCCTACGCAAGGTGCCGCTGCAGGTGACCAACAAGCGCACCGTGGAGTCGCTGATCAAGGCCGGTGCGTTCGACTCGCTCGGTGCGACCCGGCGGGCGATGTTCGAGATTCACGAGGGCGCCGTCGATTCGGCCGTGAAGATCAAGCGGGATGAGTCGCACGGCATGGTCGGATTCGACTTCGACAGCCTGTTCGACGACCCGCAGGAGACCGAGCAGGTGCCGGACCGGCCGGAGTGGAGCAAGAAGGAGAAGCTGGCGCTCGAGCGCGACATGCTCGGACTGTACGTCTCGGATCATCCGCTGGCCGGACTCGAGATCGCCCTGGCCAAGCACGCCAGCACGAGCATCACCGAACTGATCGGCTCAGAGCACACCCAGGATGCCGACACCGTCACGGTGGCCGGGCTCATCACCGGTGTGCAGCACCGGATCGCGAAGAAGTCCGGCAACCAGTACGGCATCATCTCGGTCGAGGACTTCGGCGGCGAGATCGACGTGATGTTCATGGGCAAGGCCTACCAGGAGTTCTCCCTCGACCTGGTCAGCGACTCCGTGGTCGTGGTGCGCGGCCGGGTGAGCATGCGCGACGACGGCATGAACCTGCACGCGTACAGCATCTTCGCTCCCGAGCTCGGGCAGGCGTCTGACCACGGCACGATCTCGATCACGCTGCAGGAGACTCGCGCGACCACGGATACCGTCACCCAGCTCGGCGAGGTGCTGAAACGGCACGGCGGGACCTCCGAGGTGCGGCTGAAGCTGGTGAAGGGCGATGTGGCGCGCGTGTTCGAACTGCCGACCCGGGTCACCGTGACGGCCGACCTGTTCGGCGAACTCAAGAGCCTGCTGGGCCCCTACTGCCTCACCTAGCCCTCCCGCGAACCGTGAGAAACACCCCGAAACCGGGGCGGTTTCGGTGTTCAGCTCACGGTTCGCGGGGAGTCAGCGCAGGATTTCGACCATGAGGACCCACGAATCCAGCATCGAGCCGATGATCGTCAGGACCAAGCCGATGGCCACCCAGTAGAGCGCGACCGGGTTGCCGAGCATCATCAGCACGGCACCGATCGCGATCGGCAACAGCTGCACGGCGGCCAACGGGATCGCCGTGATCCGAGCGCTGAGCGGCCGCGCCCTCTGTTGCAGGGACTGCCAGAGGGATCGAGCGTGCAGCACGATCGCGGCCAGAGCCGCCAGCAGTATCTCGGCGCCCAGCACTCCGGCGCTCTGTCCGGGCAGCAGCAGGAGCAAGGCCGTCACGACGACGAGTACCAGCGACCCGACGGCGGCACCTGCCCTGGCCGGCAGCGAGGCCGATGCCAGAATCTCCCGCACGTTCACCGAGATGACCACCATCACCAGGCCGGCCAGCGCGGCGCCCGCACCGGCCGTCGCCACCGAGAACTCTGCCCAACCGGCCGTCACCTGCTCGATCATGCGCACACGATAGCGCCCCACCAGCCGCTTGACAGGCTCAGCCCCTACGCTGGGGCCATGAGAACGCCAACGCGGGAACCCGTCTACAGCCTGGCCATCGCCGCCGGCCGCACGGTCTTCGGTCTGTTCAAGGTGCGCCCCACGGTGACGGGCCTGACCAACCTGCCCGACGCCGGCGGGGCGGTGCTGGCGATCACCCACTTCGGTTATGCCGACTTCGCGCTGGTGGAGTGGATGATGTGGCAGAAGAACCGACGCCACATTCGGTTCATGGCCAAGAAGGGCGCATTCGACAAGCCCGTCGTCGGTGCATTGCTGCGCGGTATGCGGCACATCAACGTCGACATGACCGCCGGAGCCCAGGCCTACGCCGACGCCGTCCGTGCGCTCAGCACCGGTGAGCTGGTCGGCGTGTTCCCGGAGGGCGGCGTCAGCGCATCCTTCACCGTTCGCGACCTGAAGACCGGAGCGGCGCGTATGGCGCAAGAGGCCGGCGTGCCGATCGTGCCCGTTGCCGTCTGGGGCGGTCACCGCCTGCTGACCAAAAGCCGCAAGCCGTCTCTGGGTGAGGCCTATCGCACGCCGGTGAGCTTCGCGGTCGGTGAAAGCATCCGGGTCGGCGCCCACGACGACCCGCAGACCGTCACCGACGAACTGCACACCACCCTGCAGAAGCTGGTCGACGGACTGCAGACCCGCTACCCGGAGCCGGGCGCCGGTCGGTGGTGGCAGCCCGCGCACCTGGGCGGCACCGCACCGACACCCCAGGCTGCGGCCGTCACCGAAGCCGAGCGTCAGCAGCGCAAGGCGGCCGCTCGCGCCGGCTGACTTCGCGGCCGGCCGGCGGACCCCGAAGAGAGCCGAACGGCGAATAGAGCCCGGCCGACTACAGGGTGAGACCGAGTGCCCGGTATCGACGCTCGTGATAGATCAGCGGATCGTCGTCCTCGCCCAAACCGCCGCCCTCGATCTGCACCACGACGACCGCGGCGTTGTGCACGGTCACCCGCTCCACAATCCGGCCCACCATCCACGACGTCACGTTGTTCAGCACCGGCAGGCCGTACGGGCCCACCCGCCAGTGGTCGCCCACGAACCGTTCGGTGTTCGGCCCGGACAACCGCTCGGCCAACTCCCGGTTGCGCAGCCCGAGCAAGTGGATGACCACGCGCTCGGTCTCGTTGATCGCCGGCCAGGAGCTGGCCGACTTCGCCATATTGAAGGTGGCCAGCGGCGGTACAGCCGACATCGACGCGAGCGACGTGGCCGTGAATCCGACCGGTGTGCCCTGGGCATCCAGAGCGGTGACCACGGCCACCCCGGCGGCATGCCGACGGAACGCGTTCTTGAACGCGGCCAGGTCGCCGGGCGCGTGCGGATCGGTGTCGAGGGGCGGCGCGGCGGGGAGACCTGCCGGGCCGGTAACGCTTTCGGTCATAGTGGAGACAATCGTTTCAGTTACCAGCCTATTCCCGGGCCCGACCGGTTCTTGGATAGGCTGGATCGACATGATCCAGACGATTGACCTTCGAGGAACGCGGCCTGCTCCGGCCGAACTTTTGGCCTCGGTACCCCGCGCGGCGACCAGCGTCACGGTCGCCAGCGACGTGGCCGCTGAACTGATCGACGACGTGCGCGCCCGCGGCGAGGACGCCCTCCTCGACCAGGCCGAGCGGCTCGACCGGGTGCGCCCCGAGCACGTCCGGGTGCCCGCCGCGCACATCGACGAAGCCGTCGCCGCCCTCGACCCGGCCGTGCGCACCGCCATCGAGGAGACCATCCGCCGGGTGCGCCTGGCCAGCGCCGCCCAGGTGCCGCCGGAGGTCACCACCACCATCGCCGCCGGTGCCGAGATCGTGCAGCGGTGGCGTCCGGTGCAGCGGGTAGGCCTCTACGTGCCAGGCGGCAAGGCCGTCTACCCGTCCAGCGTCGTCATGAACGTGGTGCCCGCCCAGGTCGCCGGGGTCACCTCGATCGCCCTGGCCTCCCCGCCGCAGAGCCACTTCGACGGTCGCGTGCACCCCACCATCCTGGCCGTCGCCGGCCTGCTGGGCATCGACGAGATCTACGCCATGGGCGGCGCCGGAGCGGTGGGCGCCTTCGCCTACGGCGTGCCGGGGCTCGGCCTCGACCCCGTGCAGCTGGTCACCGGCCCGGGCAACGTCTACGTCGCCGCCGCGAAGCGGCTGGTCCGCGGGGTGACCGGTATCGACTCCGAAGCCGGTCCCACCGACATCCTGGTGATAGCGGATGCGGCCGCCGACCCGGCCTTCGTCGCCGCCGACCTGGTCAGCCAGGCCGAACACGACGAACTGGCCGCCGCCGTTCTCGTCACGGACTCGGCCGACCTCGCGGCCGCGGTCGAACACCTGCTCGGCCGGCTGGCCGAAACCACGACCCACTCCGAACGGGTCTCGGCCTCGCTGGGCGGCACCCAGTCCGCGATCGTCCTCGTCGACGACCTCGAGCAGGCTGCCGCGTTCAGCAACGCCTTCGGACCGGAGCACCTCGAGATTCAGACCGAGACCCCCGACGCCGTGCTGGCGCGCATCGACAACGCCGGAGCGATCTTCCTCGGCCCGTACTCGCCGGTCAGCCTCGGCGACTACGCCGCCGGGTCGAACCACGTGCTGCCGACCGGGGGACAGGCGCGGTTCTCGGCCGCCCTCGGCGCGTACACCTTTCTTCGCCCTCAGCAGGTGGTGCGGTACAGCCAGGCCGGTCTCACCGAGGTAGCCGACCACATCCTCGCCCTGTCCACGGCTGAGGCGCTGCCGGCCCACGGTGACGCCGTGCGCGCGCGCTTCGCGGAGGACCCGGCGCGGTAGGCTTTTGGCACCATGTATTGCCCGTTCTGTCGCCACCCCGATTCCCGTGTCATCGACTCGCGCACCAGCGACGACGGGCTGTCGATCCGCCGTCGCCGGCAGTGCCCGGAATGCGGTCGCCGCTTCAGCACCACCGAGACCGCGAGCCTGAACATCATCAAGCGCAGCGGCGTCGTCGAGCCGTTCAGCCGGGAGAAAATCGTCTCCGGTGTGCGCAAGGCCTGCCAGGGGCGTCCGGTGACGGACTCCGACCTGGCCATGCTGGCGCAGAAGGTCGAGGAGACCATCCGTCAGACGGGTGCCTCCCAGATCGAGGCCAACGACATCGGCCTCGCCATCCTCGCCCCGCTCCGCGACCTCGACGAGGTCGCCTACCTCCGCTTCGCCAGCGTCTACCAGGCGTTCGACTCCCTCGAGGACTTCGAGAGCGCGATTGCCCAGCTCCGCACCGAGCACGCCCACCCGCCGGCGGAAGCCGACCTACCCCTGGACCGGTGACCGTCGTGTACCCGACTCTGTTCAAGCTGGTTCTCACTCGCATCGATCCGGAAAAGGCGCACCACCTGGCCTTCGGCGTCATCCGGATGCTGCCGCGGGTGAACGTGGGTGGGCTCGTGCAACGCTTCACCCGCCCACGCACCGACATCGGCGTGGACACGCTCGGTCTGCATTTCGACTCGCCGTTCGGCGTGGCCGCTGGCTTTGACAAGGACGGCCACGCCGTCCTCGGCCTTGGCCTGCTCGGATTCGGTCACGTCGAGGTCGGCACGCTTACCGCCATCGCCCAGGAGGGCAACCCGCAGCCGCGATTGTTCCGACTGCTCGCCGACCGGGCCGTGGTCAACCGGATGGGCTTCAACAACGAAGGCGCCGCCGCCGCGGTCAACCGCCTCCGCGCGGTGCGGGCCACCAGAGGTCGCCCGGTGCTCGGCATCAACATCGGCAAGAGCCGAGTCACCGCGGTCGAAGACGCCACCGCCGACTACTTGGTGAGCACGGTCGCGCTGGCGCCGATCGCGGACTACCTCGTGGTCAACGTCAGCTCCCCGAACACTCCCGGCCTGCGCGGTTTGCAGGAACTCGACCAGCTGGCGCCGCTGTTGCGCGCCGTGCAGGAGCAGGCGGGTGCAACCCCGCTGCTGGTGAAGATCGCCCCCGACCTCACCGACGACGAGGTCACCCGGATCGCCGGACTCGTCGTCGAGCTGGGGCTGGACGGCATCATCGCCACGAACACCACGATCAGCCGGGAGAACCTCGCCACCGACCCTGCCGTGGTCGCTGCCGCCGGCGCCGGTGGGCTCTCCGGCGCCCCGCTGAACAAGCGTTCGCTGGCCGTTCTGCGCCTGATCCGTGCGTCGGTGCCCGCCGAGCTCTGCGTCATCTCCGTCGGCGGGGTGGAGACCGCCGCCGAGGTGGCCGAGCGGCTGGCCGCCGGGGCCACCCTCGTGCAGGGCTACACCGGCTTCCTGTACCGCGGCCCGCTGTGGGCCCGCCAGATCAACCGCGGCCTCGACCGGCTGCTCGCGGAGCGCACCGGCCGCGCGCCGGGCACCACGCGCTCCTAAGCCGGAGTCGACGTCGCGGCCGCGTCGCGCACGGCCGGCGGCGCCTCAGACGCAGCCGGCCGGCATCCGCTTACTCGGGAACGATGGGACCGGTTTCGGACTCCGGCAGCAAGCCCAGGTCGGCCAGCTGGTCGGCCAGGCTGGCGCCGTCCGGACCGTACACCCAGAGCGGATCGGGCTTCTTGCCCGGGGCGTCCTTCGCTCGACGACCGGCCAGCACGGCCTCACTGGGGGAGAGCCGTCGAATGGCCACGGCAGCGACACTGTCGGGGAACTCGTGCTGGAACTCGCTGTAGATCGCCTCGTCGTGCTGGCCGTCGTCGCCGATCAGGATCCACTTCATGTCCGGGAACTCCTGGGCGAGCCGGCGCAGGTTCTGCCGCTTGTGTTCGCGTCCGCTCCGGAACAGGCGATCGTGGGTGGGACCCCAGTCGGTCAGAAGCAGCGCCCCGGCGGGGTACAGGTTGCGGGACAGGAACCGGCTGAGCGTCGGCGCGACATTCCAGGCACCTGTGGACAGGTAGATCACCGGCGACCCGGGCGACGTCGTGGCGAGCCGGTCGAGCAGCACCGCCATCCCGGGCGTGGGGACTCTGGCGTGCTCGTCGAGCACGAACGTGTTCCAGGCGGCCAACAGCGGGCGGGGAAGGGTGGTGACCATGACGGTGTCGTCCACGTCCGAGATGATCCCGCAGCGCACATCCGGTGCCACCACAAAAACGGGGGCCTCGATCGGCGCCGACGATTCGGTGTGCAGGGTCGCGGTGTGCCAGCCCGGTTCGAGTTCGACCGGCATGACGGTGTCCACGACCCCGCCTCGATCGGCCTGCACCCGGTGGGCGACGCCACCGAGGTTGATGGTGACGGTGACATCGTTGACCGGCACGCTCAGAAAGCTGCGCCAGCCGCGGATGCTGGAATCCTTACCGTCGGTGAGGCGACGGCGGGTGCGGGCCAGAGCGTTGTTGCTCGGCGGCTTCGACAGCAGCACCCGGCAGAGCACGCGCACCCGCTCGGTCGAGCCGTATCCGGTGTACGGGATCACGACGGCCACGTGGCCGCGGCGGCGCGCGAACTTCTCCCGCTTCTCGTGAAACCAGTCCTCAACGCGCGCGGCACGGTGCATCATGCGTTCGGGTGTGAGCGGGGCCGTGGCCTTCATTGGGAACTTTGACACTCTCTCAGTCTCTCACGGGTCGCTGCCGGCTCTGCCCAGCGGTGGTGCCGTTCACCTGTCGGACACACGCGCAGGCCGATTAGCCCGGTCTTCACCATTTCGGGGGGTGAGTCCTGTGCCGGGGCCCCAAGCCGGGCCCGTAGGATTGTGACTTATATTCAAGGAGGACACGTGGCGCTGATTGATCTTTTCGGTGGGGAATCTGCGGCTCAGGGCCGTCAGGTAAGGACCGAACCCATCCAACAGCGCAGCGCAGCGCGGTTGACCGCGTTGCTCGACGCGGCTGCTGAAGTGGTGGACGAGGTCGGATTCGACCGCATCACCACGGCCATGGTCGCCGAGCGGGCCGGAGCATCCATCGGCACCGTGTACCGCTATTACCCCGACCGCGTGGCCGTGCTCGAGGGCCTGCGCGAACGGGCCGTGCTGCGGTTCCGGCAGAAGGTCGCCGAGAACCTCTCGACCAGCCAGCCCAGCACCTGGTGGGAAGCGGTCGACTGCGGCATCTCCGCGTTTGTGGACCTGTACCGATCAGAGCCGGGCTTCCGCATTCTGCACTTCGCCGACCGTGAGCGCGCCCAGTCCACCGGGCCGGACGAACCGGAGACCGGCTTCTTCGCGCACCAGATCGCCGGGGTCCTCACCGAGGAGTTCGGTCTGGCCGGGGGCCCCGACCTCACCTTCCGCCTCGAGGTCGCCGTCGAAATGGCGGACTCGCTGTTGTCGCGCGCGTTCACCTGGAACCCGCAGGGTGACGAGCGGTTCATCGCCGAATGCCGTCGCATCATGCACGACTACCTGGTCGGCTACTACGGCGCAGACGCCGGCTGATTCTTCTCGAGCATCCCGCACGGGTTGACCGGGCCGTTGGCCTCTGGCAGCATTTTTGTCAAAATCGGCAATCCACTTTGGATCTCACTCCGAAGGATGATTGGCTAGTCTTCCGTACTTGCCCGTGCCTGTCGTCGTCCGTCCCGTACGCGGGTCTAACGGTCGCCGGTCGCACGCCAAGATCTCTGTGAGGAATGAGCCAGGCGATGATCGAGTTTCGTTCCGTAAGCAAGCGATTCCCCGACGGAACGCTGGCCGTGGAGGACTTCAGCCTGGTGCTGCCCTCCCACAAGACCACGGTGCTGGTCGGCTCCTCCGGGTCGGGCAAGACCACCCTCCTGCGCATGATCAACCGGATGGTCGACCCGACCTCCGGTGCGATCGAGATCGACGGCGAGGACATCGCCACCCTCGCGCCGGTGAAGCTGCGTCGCGGCATCGGCTACGTCATGCAGAACTCCGGCCTGCTCCCGCACCGCACTGTCGCCGACAACGTCGCCACGGTGCCGCTTCTCCGAGGCACCCCGAAGCGTCAGGCCCGCGAAGAAGCCCTCACCATGCTCGACACGGTGGGTCTGGACCGCTCCCTCGCCGACCGGTACCCCAGCCAGCTCTCCGGCGGTCAGCAGCAGCGCGTCGGTGTAGCCAGAGGTCTCGCGGTAAACCCGAACATTCTGCTGATGGACGAACCGTTCGGCGCGGTGGACCCCATCGTGCGCGCCGAACTGCAGCAGGAGCTGGTGCGGCTGCAGAAGGAGCTCGACAAGACCGTGGTCTTCGTCACCCACGACATCGAAGAAGCCTTCCTCCTCGGCGATCAGATCGTCATCCTCCGCGAGGGCGGCCGGGTCGCGCAGGTGGGCTCCCCGGCCGAGATCCTCGCGCACCCCGCCGACGACTTCGTTGCCAGCTTCGTGGGCGCGGACCGCGGCCGTCGGTCTCTGCACCTGGAACGCCACGGCGATGAGGATGTGCTCGTCGACAGCGACGGTCGGCTCGCCGGTGTGCTCAGCAGCGACCCCGCACCCACCGCGGGCGGCCCCCGGTGACCTGGGTCTGGGCCAACCTCGGCCTGATCTGGGCGCGCATCCTCGACCACGTGGTGCTCAGCCTGCCGCCGATCGTGCTCTGCTTCGTGATCGCGGTTCCGCTGGGCGCCCTCGCACACCGGTACCGGGTGAGCCGCGGCGTCATCCTCACCGGCGCGGGACTGCTCTACGCGGTCCCATCGCTTCCGCTCTTCTTCGTGCTTCCGGCCGTGATCGGTACCGGTCTCCGATCTCCCCTGAACGTGATCATCGCGCTGACCCTCTACGGCGTGGCCCTGATGGTGCGAGTGGTTTCCGACGGGCTGGACTCCGTCGACCGTGACGTACGCCAATCGGCCACGGCAGTGGGCTTCTCCAACTGGACCCGGTTCTGGCAGGTCGACCTGCCGTTGGCCGGGCCGGTACTGCTGGCCGGCATGCGGGTCGTCGCGGTCAGCACCGTCAGCCTGGTCACGGTGGGCGCCGTCATCGGTGTGCAGAGCCTCGGCAGCCTGTTCACCGACGGTTTCCAGCGGGGCATCCAGGCGGAGATCATCGCCGGCCTCTTCGCCACGGTCGGCCTGGCCCTGATCTTCGACGGCGCACTCGTGCTGCTGGGACGGATGCTGATGCCCTGGACCCGCCGCGTGAAGACCACCGTTCGACCGAACGATACCCAGATCGTGGGGGCGGGCGCATGAACCTCTTCGCCGACGCCGTCGCCTGGATCCTCGACCCGGCCAACTACACCGGACCGAACGCCATCCCGTTCCGGTTGCTGCAGCACCTCATCTTCACCCTGGTCACGCTCGTCATCGCGTCGGCCATCGCCATCCCCATCGGCTTCCTGATCGGCCACACCGGCCGCGGCCGCGGCCTGGCCGTGACCACCTCTGGCGGTCTGCGAGCCATCCCCACCCTCGGTCTGCTCACCCTGGTCGCCCTGTACGTGGGCATCGGAGCCGGGGCGCCCCTGGTGGCCCTGACCGTGCTCGCGATCCCGCCGATCCTGGCCGGCGCGTACACCGGGTTCGAAGCCATCGACCGGCGCACGGTGGATGCCGCACGGGCCGTGGGCATGTCCGAGCTGCAGATCGTGCGCAAGGTCGAGATCCCGCTCGGCCTGCCGCTGCTGATCGGTGGTCTGCGCTCGGCCACCCTGCAGGTGATCGCCACCGCCACCCTGGCCGCTTACGTGTCGAACATCGGCCTGGGCCGGTACCTCTTCACCGGTCTCAAGACCCGCGACTACGCCGAGATGCTGGGCGGTTCGATTCTGGTGATCGGGCTGGCGCTGGTTCTTGAAGGACTTTTTGTGCTGATCCAACGGTTCGTCGTGCCGAAAGGCGTCACAGCGGGGCAGATCGGCGCACTTCGAAACGCGCGCAGCACTAGCACGCGTTGAGGCAACATCCACCACCGAGAATTCGGTACTGAGGAAGGACAACAGCATGTTCACAGTAAGAAAAGGCCGGCTCGCGCTCGTCAGCGCGGTCGCGGTTGGGGCTGTCGTGGCCCTTGCAGGGTGCGCGTCCGGTGATCCGCTGGACGAGGGAACAAGTTCAGCCGGAACCGACACCATCGTCGTCGGCTCGCAGGACTACTACTCGAACGAGATCATCGCCGAGATCTACGCGCAGGCGCTGGAAGACGGCGGCTTCACGGTCGATCGCCAGTTCCGTATCGGTCAGCGTGAGGCCTACCTGCCCGAGATCGAATCCGGCTCCATCGACGTCTTCCCCGAGTACAGCGGCAGTCTGCTGCAGGCCCTCGAGGCCGACGCGCCCGGCGGCACCGCGGACGAGGTGTACACCGCCCTCGAGGGCGCCCTCCCCGACGGCCTCCGGGTGCTCGACCGAGCGGATGCCTCCGACCAGAACTCCTGGACGGTCACGCAGGCGTTCGCCGACACCTACAACCTCACCGACATCGCGTCGCTGACCAACGTCACCGAGCCGATCACCGTCGGCGGTAACTCCGAGCTGGAAAGCCGCCCGTACGGCCCGACCACGCTCAAGGAGAAGTACGGCATCGAGATCGCCGGCTTCACCCCGGTGGAGGACAGCGGCGGACCGTTGACCGTGAAGGCCCTCGTCGACAACGAGATCCAGCTGGCCAACATCTACACCGCCGACCCGAACATCAAGTCGAACAACCTGCTGGCCCTCGAGGACCCCGACGGCCTGTTCTTCCCGGACAACGTCGTTCCCGTCGTGTCCGACAAGGTCGACGAGAAGGCTGCCGACATCATCAACGCCGTCAGCGCCGAGCTCGGAGCCGACACCCTGGTTGAGCTGAACGCCGAGAGCGTGAACGACCAGACCGCGGCAACCAGCATTGCCACCGACTGGCTGAAAGAGGTGGGTCTGGTCTCCTGACCCAGCCCGCCCCAACTCAACGGCCTCCCGCACCACGCGGGAGGCCGTTTTGTCGTCTCGACGGTTCGGTCTGGACCGTGTCGCGCGGATTCAGGTGGCGACGAGCAGCACCGTCGGCAGCGCGAGCAGGCCCAGCGCGGCCACCACCACCGCGGCCGCGGCCGCGGGCTGGAGCGGTGCCGGTGCGCTGAGCAACCGCCGCACCCGAGGGCCCACCAAATCGGTCGGGGCGTCCCCGGGGACGCGACGACGCGCGGGCGCCCGGAAACCGGCGTCACCGAAACCCGAAGCGGTCAGGCCTTCGGTGCCGAAGGTGTCCGGAGACTCCACCGCCGCCGCATCCGGTTGGGCGGTGCCGACCAAGGCGATGGCACTGGCGAGGGTCTGGTCGTCCACAGCCTGTCTGGCCTGATCGTCGGCGAGCATCTCCACCAGCAACGCCACGGCGTTCTCGGCGCGGTTCGCGATCGGGAACCACGGCAGGGCGCTGTGCCAGGACTTGAACGCGAGGAGCACGAGGTGGTGCTGCTGGCGCAGGTGGGCGCGTTCGTGGGCGATGACGCCGCGCAACTGATCGGCATCCAGCAACCGAAGCAGGCCCTTCGACAGCACCGTGGCCGACCGGGCGGCACCGGGCAGGCAGTACGCGATCGGCGCGGCGTGATCGATCACCCGGGTACCGTCACGGTGGTCGGGCAGGGGATCGCTGAGCAGGCGGATGAGGGTGTGGTGCCGCCGCCGCTGCCGTTCCGCCCGGATGAAGGTGGCGCTGAGGTTCAGCAGCAGGTGGGCGCCCAGAATCAGGGCCAGACAGAGCGCCATCACGCCGGGCAGGGTGGCGCCGGCCGGCAGGGTGCCGGCCGAGACGTGCTCGACCAGACCGGCCACGGCCGGGGCGGGCGCGGGGCCGAAGGGGATCAGGCCGAAGATCAGCAGGGAGCCGATCATCGACATGCCGCCGGCCAGGGCGATGGACTGCCAGAGCGCGAGCGCCAGGCCAGGGGAGCGGGCCGGCCACCTCGCGGCGGCCAAGAGGATCGGCACCGGCCAGGCCAATGCCACAGCGAGCACCATCAGGCAGAGCGCGGTCAGGAGCATGGTCGCCTAGCGCAGGGGCGTGCAGGCGGTGCCGGACGGACCGACGGTGGGGGAGCCGGTGCTCATTCGGGGGTGGAACCGACCCGCTCGAGCAGCGCGCGCAGGGTCTGCGCCTCTTGCGGGCTGACATCGCCGATGAACCGCACCAGCGTGGCCGTGCGGTCGGAGGTGGTGCCCAGCACCTCGTGCATGAGCTCGGCGGTGTGCTCGGCCTTGCTGCTCACGGCCGTGTAACCGT
>Ga0247816_10001183_pt1 | contig 13042 bp, 14 predicted proteins | sample UWRJL209509C1_FD_179930 | JGI IMG/M metagenome (GOLD analysis project Ga0247816, IMG submission 179930) | Plant litter microbial communities from Arlington Agricultural Research Station in Wisconsin, United States - UWRJ-L209-509C-1 | ecosystem: Environmental > Terrestrial > Plant litter >...
TAAAACTACTTTTTTAGAGTTTCTATTTGACAGGCTTCATGGTGATAACGGACTCGCATTCTGCAACCTCATCAACAAATTTTGGAAAAATTCACGCTTTACAAGTCTTGATTCTGAAAAAAACGAAGAATTTGAAGCTACTGACGGACCAATACTTTTGCCTTATGAATCTCAAAAGTTCTTAGGCTTTTATTTCAGTAATGCCTCGGTTCATTTTGACAGTGAAGGCAATATAAAAGTCGCCTTTGATACCGGAAAAAAAGAATATGAAATTGTAAAAGGAAAAGAAGATGGCGTTATGGTTGACAAATTGGTAGAAAAAAGCATCATAGTCAATTATACTTACCATCCACTCCAACCTGTTTTTCTTTACAATATTGAAAAGCAAGAAACAGAGGTAAAATTAGACAATAACATACCCGCTTTTATGCTCTTGGCAAATGCCGACCAGCAGTTTTGGCACAATATAATAAAAACAGGGGAATATGCGCTGGATATAGCAACAACCCTTTCTGGATTTGGAAACATTACAAAATTCAGGCATTTGACAACACTTTTCTCAAAAGCTAAGAATCTTAGTTTTGTGAGCAAAACAGGACTGGCTGTAGCGAATACCCGAAAAATTGTAGCAGGAACGGCAGCTGTTGTGGAAATTACGAGTGGTGTAACCAATTTTCTTTTAAAAGTTACAGGTCTTGAAGACACAAAAGGAGGTAGCGCATTAAGAGAATATCTTTTTTGGCTAGAATTATTATCTTTATCCGCCGAACTTACCGTAGCCATTCACAATGGCCTAAAAAGAAGTGCTAAAGAGATTCTGGAACATGAAAGTACCTTAAGAAAAACAGCTAAAAATAGTGATGAAGCAAAGCTGATTGATGAGGTTGTTGAGGAGCTTGAAAAAATTTCTAGAAATTATAAGATAGATAATTTCATAGAAAGAGGTATGAAAAATGGAAAAACCATTGGAAAAATTGCAAAAGAAATTATAATTAAAGAATTGCATAATGTAACAGAAACGGCAACACAAGTATCTAGAGCGCTTAAAAACAATGAAATTAGATTAATAAAATTAGACGAAAAAGAATTTTATGATGCTATTAAAGAGTATGGGGAAAAGTTGGATGATATTAAAGATGTTGTAGCCTCTCAAAAAAATGAGATTATTTATATAAAAAATAACACTTCTTTAGATAAAGCTTTTGGCGAAATAGTGCATGAAGGAAAGCATGCTTTAGATCATCTAGATGGACTATTTAAAAATGAAAAACTATTAAGAGAAGAAACTAAACTCATTGTACATGATAAAGTATCTATGAAAAGTTATGTAGATAAAATGACCAAGGATCAAGTAATAGAATTAAGAGCAAGAATAGCAGAACGAGAATTTCAACTTGCCGCTAAACAAAAACCAGATTTTTCTTCAGTAGCCGAAATGATTAGTTTTATCTTCATAAATTATTAATCTTTAAAATTAAATACTATGAATAAAATAACAAAAAAATTATTATTAGAAATAATGTCTTTTTTAAATACTAGAGAGTTTAAAAAGGAGGATGTTTATGTAAGAAACGCTTTTACAAAAATAGACGAACGGACTCTTGTTATTAGATTAGGAAATTTATTACACTGGATAGATCCAAGGGATCATTTTTCATTTACAGATTTAGAAAAATATGTAATTTACGAAGATTTTATGACTGAAGAAGTAATTAAAAAGACAGAGGAGCAATTTTCTTCACTCTTTAAATTTATTCCTGAGCTAAATGAAATTTTTGTTTTTAAAGACAGAGCCATTAAGTTTAATTCCTCTTTAAATGAAGCAGATATTCAGGAAATATATAGTTTTGTTAAAAAAAATTATACCCCATATATAACTCGCTACATAAGACCCGCTAAGGAATAGATTTAAAATATCCCGATAGCGCGGATTTACAATCGTGCTTTTATACATTAAAAATAAAGCAGTAGCACAATGTGTTATTGCTTTTTTGGTATTTTCGAGAATTGATGTTGGACAGTCACGGATTACAAATCTGCGAAATCGGGATGAGCCAAGTACTACTGCTTTTTTAGAGGAAACCTATCATGCTCTTCAAAATATAGAAGGAGTACAAATGTACAAAGATGTTACTTACAAAGGAGTCCTATATGAAAAAGTCGATAACTGGGAATTTTTGGCAAAAAAAAGAATTTTAGATGAAGCAGGAAAAAATGGAATTTCATATGAAGAATACATTTTCGTTGAGAAACAATTGGATGATGTATTAAATAATAAATATTAAAAATATGAAACGCACAATAAAAAATTTATCACATGATAACAATTTCATTATTGAAATGAAAGTCACACCAATTGGGGAAGAAAAAGAGGAATTTGAATTTTCAAATTCAATGTTTTTGTTGGAAAAAAATTTGTTAATAATTATGGATGATAGTAAAAATATTTTACATCCAGATGCAATTATTTAAATTCGACCAAGAAAATTGGATAGAGTAAAAACCATAATTTCAAAAGAAGCCCCATTTATTTATAATATTAAAGGAACATTTATTAATGAAGGAATATTTATCAGATTAAAATTACCTTCGGTTGAACATCTTTTAAAAAAAGATAAAAAGTATTTTGTTGAATTAAATAATAGTGATATTACTAGTAATCGGATACTTTTAAAATTATAGTGAAATGTAACCACCTTCGGGTGGTTTTTTTATCAGGCAAACTTTCCGTTGCCAACCCGATACCCGATAACGCAGATTTGCAATCAGTGCCCACAATCCTTCGTGCAAAAGTGAAATTAAAACTCTTTTTTCACCAAAAACCTAAAAAAACAAAAAACATTTTAAAAAAATTATTAAATTTATCACATTACAATATCTACCACTTTAATTGTATAGAAAAGCAGAAGTCAAATTAAATATATAAGCAAAAATGAAAAAAAGAATGTACACCGCAAAAGACGTTGAACTCCTCATCGTCGCATCAACAATCGTTGAAAACGCAACCGCAAACAAGCAATTCCTGCAGTCAAAACGCGCCAACTGGACAGACCAGTTCTTCCAAAACCTCAGCCTCAAAATTGACACTGCCGCACAAACGCACCTCGGCGTTGACAGCGCAAAAGAACTCCGCCAGGCCTCAAATGCAGTTTATCAAATTCAAAAAACAGCTCTTGAAAACCTTTCTGAACTAAAAACGCAAATCACCCAAGACTTTAAAAAAACACCCGAAAAAAAACAAGAAATCCTTAACAATCTAGGTTTTACAGCACATTTTAAAAGGGCAAATGAAAGCAGAGATCAAGAGGCCCTGATCGACTTGCTTTACCAGTTTAAAACTAACCTTACAAATGATCTCAAAACTGAAATCACCGAAAAAGGAACCCATCCACAAACCTTAGAAAACATCCTCAGCCAGGCCGACAACTTAAGAAATGCAAACACACGCCAAGAAGCAAACAAGGGAAACCGAAAATTAATCACGCAAGAAGGCATCGACGTCTTCAATGAAATCTATGAGGAAATCATAAACATCTGCCAAATCTCCAGAAAACTTTACAAAGGAGACTCAAACAGGCAAGACCTTTTCAGTTTCGGCAAACTTGTCAGAGCACTAAACAATAAATAATGACAATAGTAAATCGGTAAAACAGTAAAGCTTTAGCAAAAATTCATTTTAATTTTTGCTAAAGCTTATTTACATCCTTAATTTTAAACAGCCCAAAGCCTACAGCAGGTCTATTCGACGCCACAGAAGCAGTACTCAAGCCCACAGAAGCTCTTTTCAGGCCAGCAGAAAGTATTTTCAAACACACAGAAGCACGTTTCAAGTAAACAGAAAGTCTTTTCAATTCGGCAGAAGCGCTTCTCAAGCACACAGAAGATTTTCTCAAGTCAGCAGAAGCTCTTCTTAAGTACACAGAAACTATATTCTAGTAGGCAGACGAAATTTAAAACCTTAAAAAAAGTACCCAAACAATCTAAGTTACAGTAGACCAATAAAACTTTAACATCTTTTAAAAGAAAATAATCATCTTTTAAATTTAAAATATAAGACTATTTTCAATATATTTGTATTAAATAAACTAAAAATTATGGACAAGATAACATCACAAAGAATAGCCTTGCTTCATCCCTCTGTAAGACAAGAAGTCACAACAATAATTGAAGAATGCGACAAAGCCTTAACCGGAAAAGCAAAAATCAGAATCACCGACGGATACCGAACAATAGAAGAACAAAATCTTCTATACACAAAAGGAAGAACAGCTCCCGGTAAAAAAGTAACCAATGCCAAAGGAGGCCAATCCATCCACAATTATGGTTTTGCAGTTGACATCTGCCTCATCATAGACAAAAAAGAAGCTTCCTGGGACACCAAAAAAGATTGGGACAATGACCAAGTAGCCGATTGGTACGAATGCGTGAAAATTTTCGCTAAACACGGCTGGGAATGGGGAGGCAATTGGAAAACCTTCAAAGACATGCCTCATTTTGAAAAGAGAGACTATAACAGCTGGCAAAAGCTATCCAAATTAAAAAAAGACAAAAACGGCTATGTAATTATAAAACCTGCAAAATAATAGCGTTCAAAAACACGAATTTCAATAAAATAATTTCAAATAAAAAGATCCCAAATCTTAATTCATAAATCATAAATTAAAAAAGCCATGGCAAAAAAAATCAGAATCTTAAGCCTTGACGGCGGCGGTATCCGTGGGATAATCACCTGCGTAATCTTAAAATACATTGAAGAACAGCTACAAAAACTAGACAATCCAAACGCTAAAATCGGCGATTACTTTGACCTCATCGCAGGCACAAGCACTGGCGGCATATTGGCTTCTATCCTGCTCTTTCCGGGCAATGACAAAAAAGCCAAATATTCTGTTGAAACCGCCTTAGATTTATATGCAAAACGGGGCGAAACCATTTTCAATGTCAATTTTTGGCAGCACTTAATCAACCCATTTGGGCTTTTCAGCGAGAAAATTTCACAGCGCGGCTTAGAAAAACAGCTTGAAGAAGTTTTCGGGAATTTAGAAATCAAGAATTTTATCAAACCCAGCCTGATTACTTCTTATGACATCTTTCACCGAAGAGCTAAGTTTTTCACGAGCCATGAAGCCGGTTCCAATGTAGAAAACTTCTTGGTCAAAGACGTTTGCAGAGCCACTTCGGCCGCGCCAACTTACTTTGAACCTGCCAAAATAAAATCGCTTTATGGCCAAGAATTTATCTTAATTGACGGAGGCGTTTATGCCAATAATCCCGCCTTATGCGCTTACGCGGAAGCGAGAAAAATTGAATTTTCTAAAATAACAAACGATCCCTCAAAACCTGATTATCCAAAAGTTAGCGAGATGATTATTGTTTCTGTGGGAACCGGAGAAGTTTTAAAACCTTATACTTTCAAGCAATTTGAAAAAGCCGGAAAAGTAAAATGGATTCAGCCCTTGATTGACATTCTGCTTTCTGCCAACGTAGAAACCACTGACTACCAGATCAGAAAAATGTATGACACGCTCGGCCCAAGAAGTTCAAAAAACTACCACAGACTGATGCCTTCCTTGAAAAATGCTTCTTCTGAAATGGACGATGTTTCTGAAAAAAACATCTATGAATTGATTCAAGCTGGTTTGGCTTACATAGACCAAAACCGAAAAGAACTTAACGACATTGCCAAAAAGCTGATCAAAAACGCATAAAAAAAAGCCTTTAGATATCTAAAGGCTTTCTCTTGGTTTTTTTGTTTGGTTAGGTTTGTACGATTACTGTTTAGTAACGGTAGTGGTTGTTTTTGTAGCCGGAGCTACTGGTTGTGCTGGTGTGGCAGGCGTTGCCGCTTTCACAGTAGTTGATGTTTCCACTTTTTTGTCACCGTTTGCATCCGTTGTTGCTTCAGTAGTTTTTGTAACCTGAGTCTGAGTAGCCGGATTCACAGTTGTGCTTGTCGTTGTTTCTTTTGTAGCTTTAGTTGCTGCTTTTTTTGGAGTTTCTTGTGCAAATGTTACAACTCCTGTCAATAGCATTGCGCTTAAGATTAAATTTTTCATGTTGATATTTTTTTTGTTAATTTCTTTTCTATTTCCTTTAAACAAGACAATTCCAGTGCCATTAAAATTTAATAGTAACTTTGAACTTAAAATAAATTAGCTTTTTTTGAGTTTTCTCTATACAAATCAAGCATTTGCAAGACATTTTAAAGCCTTAGAAATAAAAATTTCGATACCAGAAATAGAATTCCAATTAAATAGAAAAGTGTAGAATGTGTAGATTAAGTTGGGGAAGATTTTTTTAAAACCTGTGGAAAAGCGCGAAATTCAAATCCACTAAAATATATTTGTAACTTTGCTCATTATAAAATTTCAAATGAAAGCATTAAAAACTTTAGCTCTTTTGGCCTTTATCCTTTTGGGATCACAACAAGCATTTTCTCAAAAATACCGATTCAAAACCTCCAGCTTTAGCGTTATGGAACAAGACGCCAAAGGAAAATGGGGAAAGTGGTCTGATTTTAAAGACACCAATATCATCATCACGCTTGACGGCGATAAAAACAGAATCGTTGTAAATTCACAACAGACACAGCTTTACAATATCGAAGTTTATGGCAAAACCATAGAAAACGAAACTGATAAAACAATGACTTTTAATTGCATTGACAACAGCGGTAACCGTTGTGTTATTGAAGTAATTACAAGAAAAACACAAGGCGATCGCATTCAATTCTATATCAATTATCCTGATTTGAAGATCGTTTATAATATTTATCCGTAAATGCCAACGTATCCAAAATCTGAAAAACTTAAAAGTCGAAACACAATTGACTTGATGTTCAAGTCAGGGAAATCAGTTTCAAAATATCCGTTGCGGCTGGTTTTTATCAAGGGAAATGTTGACGAAGGACAAATGCTGAAAATGGGCGTTTCGGTTTCAAAGAAATATTTCAAAAAAGCCGTGGACCGAAATTATTTCAAAAGAGTTTTAAGAGAAACCTATCGCTTGAACAAACATCTTTTGATTGATAATCTTCAAGAACCTTATGCTTTTATGCTTTTATACCAATCAAAAGACCGATTGACTTATGAAGAAATCAATTTGAAAACGATACAGCTTTTTGAGAAGTTTCACTTGCAGTTAAAAGATTTAAACGCAAAGTAAAAAAGATTTTCGCAAAGTAAAACGAAGACAACTCTTTCAAAACTTTGCGAAACCTTTTTTACTTTGCGTTAAAACAGAAGATATTCAACTTGAACTGACAAAAAACTTTATTCGATAATATATTGATTTTTACTAAGTTTACAATCTTTCAAGACTTTATTCTTTTGCAAGTTAGTTTAGGGCAAAATGCTATTAAAAAATTAAAACATGTACACATTTTTAAAAAAGAGATATATAATTCCTGTTGTGGCTGGAGGATTATTTTACATTGGCGCCAGTTTCAGAAACGATTTTTTTGAAATTGCAAAACAGATTGAAATCTTCACGATGATGTTCAAAACCGTGAACATGAATTATGTCGATGAAACTAATCCTGGTGATTTGATGGACAAAGCCATTAAAAATATGCTTCAAGAATTAGATCCTTACACCGTTTACTTCAACGAGCAGGATGTCGTGAAATTCAAAATCAACAACACAGGAGAATACACAGGAATCGGTGCCATGATTACCCGAAAAGAAGGAAAACTGATCATCAAAGAACCTTATAAAAATTATCCCGCAGATAAAGCCGGTTTAAAAGCCGGAGACGAAATAATTCAGATTGGCGACGTAAGTCTTTCCGATTTCAAAGAAGATGCGTCACAACTCTTAAAAGGAAGCAAAAACGCCAAGATTGAAATCAAATACCTTCGCCAAGGAAAAACAAATACCACAAATCTTGTTTTAGAAGAAGTGGATGTAAAAGCCGTTCCTTTCTTTTCAAAAATAGACGATAAAACGGGCTACATCGTGCTTTCGCAATTTAACGCAAAAGCTTCTGCTGAAACTAAAGAAGCTTTAGAAAAACTGAAAAAAGACGGCGCCGAAAGAATCATCTTAGATTTAAGAGGAAATCCGGGCGGACTTTTGGGCGAAGCCGTAAACATTTGCAATCTTTTTGTGCCAAGTGGCGAAACAATCGTTACCACAAAATCACACATTGAAAAACACAACAATACTTACAGAACGACAAAAACGCCCGTCGATACTGAAATTCCTTTAGTGGTTTTGGTTGACGGAAGAAGTGCTTCAGCGTCAGAAATCGTTGCCGGCGCTTTGCAAGATTTAGACAGAGCCGTTGTTGTCGGAGCCAGAAGTTTTGGAAAAGGTTTGGTGCAAAGACCGATTGATTTGACTTATGGAACGCAAGTAAAAGTTACGATTTCAAGATATTACACGCCTTCCGGAAGATGTATTCAAGCGCTCGATTATTGGCATAAAGACAAAGACGGAAAAGCGGTCAGAACGGATGCTAAAAATTACAACGCTTTCAAAACCAGAAAAGGAAGAACGGTTTATGACGGAGGAGGAATCCAGCCAGACGTAGAATTGGCCGAAGCAAAAATGAGCGCAATCACAGAATCTTTGGTCAAAAACGATGGAATTTTTAATTACGTAACCAACTATTATTACAAAAATCCAAATTTGGGCGATAAGATTCCAGCCTTTACCGATGCTGATTTTGCCGATTTCAAAAAATACCTGAAAAACGAAAAATTTGTATTTGATACTGAAACGGAAGTTGCCCTGAAAAAAACTTTGGAAGCGGCTAAAAAAGAAAAAATTGACGAAGAAATCAAAGGCGAATTTCAGCAATTATTGACTGCTTTGCAAAAAAGCGACGATACGCAATTGAACAAAAACCAGGCTGAAATTAAAGAACTGATTTTAGACGAAATCATTAGAAGATATCAGTACAAAGAAGGCTTGTATCAATATTACACTAAAAATAATTCTGAAATTAAAAAGGCGACTTCTTTGCTTGCAAATGCTTCTGAATACAATAAAATCTTGCTTAAATAATGTTGCGCTTTTTAAAAATTTTGCCGTTTTTAATTTTTGGATTTGCAAACGCCCAAGAAGAAATCGTGCATTCGGTTTATTTTGACGTAAACAAATTCAATTTAGACGACAGCCGTGTTGAAAATCTTGTGAAATTCATTCAAGAATCAGATTCTTCCCGAGTGGAATCCATCAGCATTTATGGCTACTGCGACGATCGTGGCAAAGAAGAATACAACTTTAAATTGTCAAACAATCGAGCCAATGCCATTCGCGACAAGCTTATTGAAACTGGCGTAAAAAACAAAATTATTGTAACAATTGAAGGCCGAGGCCGTGTTTTGATCGAAGACGATATTGACAATATTTCAGAAGTTCGTTCCAAGAATCGCCGTGTGGATGTGGTGATGAATTTCAAAGAAATTCCGATTGAAAAGCTTAATATTCCTGGAGTTTTCAGTGAAATTCACAAAACGCATGTTGTTGGCGACCGAATTTATTTGGATAAACTTTTGTTTCAAAAAGGAAGCAGCAAATTGACCGCAAAATCAAAAAGTGAATTGGATGTAATAGTGAGAAGGCTTTTGAAATACACAAATCTTCAGATTGAAATTCAGGGCCATGTTTGCTGTACGCCGCCATTTTACAAAGAAGCCATTGACAAAGAAACCAAGAAAAGAAAACTGTCGCAAAATCGCGCCGAAGCCGTTTATAAATATTTAGTTTTCAAAAAAGTTCCGAAAACCAGAATGACTTTTAAAGGGTATGGAAACACGCAACCGCTTGGAAAAGGCCCAGATTTAGACCGACGAGTGGAATTGGTAATTACAAAAATTTAAGGTTTTTTCATTTCAATATGCGGAATTTCGTCTTCAAGATATTCTTCACAAGTTTGCACAAAACCGTGGCTTTCATAGAATTTTTTCAAATACGATTGCGCTGAAATCGTTATTTGGCTTTCGCCGTAATGCTTTTCAATGGCGCCAATTGCTTCCTTGATGAGATCGTGTCCCCATTTTCTGTCCCGAAAATTCTCCTTCACAATCACTCTCCCGATGGAAGTTTGGTCAAAATAATTTCCTTTGTCAAAAATGCGGCAATAGGCGGTAATTTGTCCTTCAAATTCACCAATCACATGAATCGCTTTCTGGTCTTTTCCATCAATGTCTTGGTAAACGCAGTTTTGCTCGACTACAAAGACTTCGCTTCGCAATTGCAGTATTTGGTATAGTTCAACAGCAGAAAGTTCGTTAAACGGCTTTATTTTAAAAAGTAAGGGCATTTGTTTTATTTAGTAAGTTTTGCGGTCCTGATAATGGCTTCTAATTCGTGAACCAAATCTCTTTTGGGCGTGGAAGGTGCGTAACAAAACCCTTCAATGACAAGAATTCTGTTGTTTTCCTTATCCAAAATGGCGTAATTGGTAAAAGGTCCGGCCATGAAATCGTTTTTCATTTCCCATGTTCCTTTGGTTTCATAGACTTTTTTTCCGTCTAAAATGCTATTGATTAAATAAGGCGCGTACGATTCTTCCGTAATCATTTTAGAATTTTCCATCGTTCCATGGATGTAAAGTTGTCCCACAGAATCCCGCATTTTCACAATATTGCTGATAATATCTTGGTTGTTTTCAATGCTATTTATCGGAACTTCATAAACCAGAATGCTAGAATTCCCGCTTAAAATTTCCTTTTTGAGCCAAACAAATTTTTCTTTTCGCAAAACACATTTAAAATCCTTAGGAATTTGGATGGAAACCCTGAAATTTTTTTCCATTTTTTCACCGTCGCGGAGGTTTTTTACCATTGATTTTTGGCTTTCGCCAATTTCTGTCTGTTGGAAAAGAGAGATTATCGTGGGCGTATTTCTTTCGATATGACCCAAAATCATCGCTGTGGAATTGCCAGAAATCCGAACCACATTTTGTGGCGAAGCAAATTCATTTTCGGTAATTTTAAAAGTATTTTTTGCCTCTTTTTTGACAAGAATCACATTTCGGTTTTTCAAAAGATAACCGTCAAAGGCGCGAACCGGATATTGATTTATGGTAAAAAGCGGTTCTTCTTGTGGCAATCCGTCAACTGGCGCTGCGAATTTTTTTCTAATGGAATCACCAATTTCGCCAATCCAAAGCTTATCGTCAATAAAAACTGAAAGCGAATTTATCTTCCCGATGGATTTTTTTTGCGAAACATCTTCTTCTTTTTCAGCACAAGAAAATAAGGTGATGGCTAATATTGCGAACAATATTTTTTTCATTTTTGTCTTGCTATGGCAAAGCCGAAATCCAAGGAAATTATCCTTGGATTTTAAGCTTCATGCCTGGTTTGATCGTTTCGTTGCCAATACCGTTCCATTCTTTGATATTTTCAACAGTAACTCCAGATTTTTTAGCAATGCTGAAAAGAGAATCCCCTTTTTTCACAAGATATTGTTGCTGTTCTTTAACCGCAGTTGCGATTTGCTGTTCTGTTTTTTCACTTTTAGTTTCAATAGCGTCATTTTCAGCTTTGATTAATTTCAATCGGCTTCCTAACAAAACTTGTGTGTCTTCCATATTGTTCCACTCTCTGATTTGAGCTGTGGTTACGCCATATTTTTTAGCTATAGAATTTAAGTTGTCGCCTTTTTGAACCGTGTAAAATTCTGATTCGTCAACGACTTCTTTTTTATCTTCAAGAACAATTTCTTTTGTAGATTTTTTTTCAACAGCTGCAAACGCAGTATTTGTAGTATCTTTTTTTACAGTTGGTTTCGCTACTTTTTTAGGAGCAATTGCAACTCTTTCAGAAGTCATAATTTTTAAGTTGCTTCCCAACATTACATTGTTGTTTCTTAACTTATTCCATTTTTTTATTTCAGCTACAGAAACGCCATATTTTTTAGAAATTTCTCCGATATTATCACCACGCTTGACCTTGTGAATTTTTGTTTTGCTGATGGTTTTAAAACCTTGCGGTTCTTCTGAATAATCTATATAAGGACTTTTTTCTGAAGAAGCTACAGCCGTTTCCGTTGGAACTTTAACAATATTGTTTGCTTTTCTAGAAAAATAAGGTCTTTCTCTTTTATCGTCTTCGATTTGCGCATAAGCATAAATCTTGTCTTCATTTGAAGTATATACTGCAACTTTATTCAGTGGCAATCTTAAGTAATGATTTTCGCCTTTGATATTTGGAACTACGTCTAATTTATAACCCGGATTCAACAATTTAATTTGCGATTCTGGAACATCTAATAAATCAGAGATTTGCTTGAAAGTCATTTCTCTTTTTACAGCAACCGTGTCTGTTGCAATATAGCTGATTGCTGCTCTTTTTGGTTCGATTCCGTGTTCTTTGTGGTATTCATAAATGTACATCGTTGCCAAAAAAGCAGGAACATAACCTGCAGTTTCCTTTGGAAGATGTTTTCTGATATTCCAATAATTTTGTTGTCCGCCAGAACGTCTGATTGCTTTTGAAACGTTTCCTGGTCCTGAATTATACGAAGCCAAAACCAAATCCCAATCGCCAAATATTTTATACATATTTGACAGATATTGGCAAGCCGCTTCTGTCGCTTTTAAAGGATCGCTTCTTTCGTCAACATAAGAAGAAACGTCTAATTTGTATTGTTTTCCAGTAGCAAACATAAACTGCCAAAGTCCCGTCGCTCCCACTCTTGATTTCGCATGCGGATTCAAAGCTGATTCCACAACGGCCAAATATTTAATTTCTAAAGGAACGTCATATTTTGCAAGAGCTGCTTCAAACATTGGGAAATAATATTCAGAAATTGCCATCAATCTTTCGTAAGATCTTTTTCTGTTTTTCAGATAAGATTTGATGATATTTTCAAGACCTTCATTGTATTCAATATTGAAAGGAGATTTGGCGTCCATTTCTTTCAGCCTCGCTTTCAATAAATCAGTCGAAAGATCATAATCTACTTTTACATCAGGATCCACATTTACCAAATCATTTTGCATTTCTGCAAATAATTCTTGATTTGACAATTCCTTCATCCATTCTTGATCAACGCAAGAAGCAATATCGTGATCCACGAAAGTGCT
>Ga0247816_10001186_pt1 | contig 13033 bp, 10 predicted proteins | sample UWRJL209509C1_FD_179930 | JGI IMG/M metagenome (GOLD analysis project Ga0247816, IMG submission 179930) | Plant litter microbial communities from Arlington Agricultural Research Station in Wisconsin, United States - UWRJ-L209-509C-1 | ecosystem: Environmental > Terrestrial > Plant litter >...
CATTCAGGATTACCCCACCGCCATGCTCAATCCCTGGGATTTTAAGTTGGGCTTTAATAATACCAATGCCGATATGGAGAGAGACCCTGTGCAGGGTTCTGCTTATGATCCTGCGACAAAGCATTTTTTTGTGAGTGATGCCGATCATCCCTACATACAGGAAAAACCGTTTAATTGGTTCAGGGGATACCAGGTGGGAGGGCGTTCATTAACCTGGGGGCGTCAATGTTATCGCCTGAGCGACCTGGATTTTGAGGCTAATAAAAAAGAGGGGATCGCGGTAGACTGGCCGATCAGATATAAAGATATTGCTCCCTGGTATAGTTATGCCGAATCCCATATCGGGGTGAGCGGACAAAAAGAGAATTTATCCCAACTGCCAGACGGTGAATTTCTGACTCCTATGGAGTTGAATTGTATTGAGAAACATCTTGGTGATTCGATCAGGAAGAATGACCAGAACAGGTTGGTCACAATTGCGCGTGTTGCGAATCTTACCCGTGGATGGGATAACCGCGGACCGTGCCAGAACAGGAACCTTTGCAGCAGGGGATGTCCTTTCGGCGGATATTTCAGCAGCAACAGTTCGACTATTCCTGCAGCTATGGCCACAGGAAACCTTACGCTGCGGCCATTTTCAATTGTTACCGAGATCCTGTATGATGAGCATAAAAAGAAAGCTAAAGGAGTAAGGATAATTGATACACTTACCAATGAAGTACATGAATTCTTTTCCAAAATTGTATTTGTAAATGCATCAACAATAGCTACGGCAGGATTATTACTTAATTCTACCTCATCACGTTTTCCCAATGGATTTGGCAATGACAGTGATCAGATCGGAAGGAATCTGATGGATCACCACTCTGCTGCGGGAGCATCCGGTATGCATGAGGGGTACCAGGATATGTATTATAAAGGGAGAAGACCTTCAGGTTTTCTCATACCGAGGTTCAGGAACCTGAAGGATAATGAAAAACTTGATTTTAAACGCGGTTACAATATTCAGGGCCATGGTGAACGTCAGGAATGGATGGATAAATCTTATGGTCTGACAGGGTTTGGTAAAGATTTTAAACAGCAATTGACCACGCCGGGCCCTTGGACAGTATGGATGGCCGGATGGGGCGAATGTTTACCTTACCAGGATAATATAGTTACCCTTGATCCTGATTTAAAAGACAAATGGGGCCAGCCGCTGCTGAGAGTTGATTTCAGCTTCAGGGATAACGAGACCAAAATGATGAATGATATCAGGGACAGGTCTGCTGAGATGCTGGAAGCAGCGGGTTTTAAGGATGTTGGTTCATTTAACTACAACCGTCCGGGCGGATCAACAATTCATGAAATGGGGACCGCCAGAATGGGGACTGACCCCAAAACCTCAGTGTTAAATAAATTTAATCAAATGCATGAGGTAGACAATGTATTTATCACAGACGGAAGCTGTATGACATCTTCTGCCAGCCAGAACCCTTCCCTTACTTATATGGCACTAACTGCTAGAGCATGTAATTACGCAGTTGAGCAACTGAAAAACGGGAAGATATAATTATACACTGATAATTTATATCAGGGCATATCATATCTTCCTGCTTATGCTTACAATGATTGTTTCAGCGCTAAGATTTCCTTTATTGATAACTTATACTTGATAGTCAGTCCCAGATAAATTGCGCCTCCTATTGCTACCTGCGCAATAATATGGATTATACCTTCATTGCCTACGTAGTGTTGATACACTGCTATAATGGCTACCATTACCAGGCAAAAAGATATAGGTTTGGCAATATTTATGAAAAAATCCTTTTTAAAGCTTCCTATCAGGTTTTCGACGATGTTGAAGATAATGATGGCTTCTATCAGTGTAGTGATCACGTAACCATAAACGATGCCCATCAATCCAAAGTATTTTGACATAAAATACAGTACAGGAATTTTTATAATCAGCGAAGACAGCGTCAGGTAAAACATAACATTAGGCTTGTTTTTAGACATAGCTATTGATGAAGCCGGAACTACTGTGCAGGAAATGAAACTTACAAATAAGATCACCCTTACCAATGGCACTGCTGCTGCGTAATCTGCCCCATATATAAAGGCTACTACGCTGGTAGAAGTAATAAACAGTCCGGCCAGGAGCGGGAAATTGCAAAAAGTTATAAAATCAATAATTTTTAAATAGGCTCTTTTCAGACCATCATTATCTTTCATTTTGGCCATGATCGGGTAGGAGACCTGCATGATTATCGGGTTGAGGCGATATATAGGGAAAACAGCCAATTGATAAGCTATTGTATATAAACCCAGTTCTTTTACCCCGATTGCTTTTCCGATCACAATATTTTCCAGGTTACTATTTACAAAACCAAGAATACCTTCCCCTAAGTGGTAGATCCCAAATCTCAGGTGGTCCTTTATTTCCTTCAGTTTAAAATAGAATACAGGTGAGAACAACTTGCGGCCTAAAATAATATATAGTACCGTTTTAACAGCAGTAAATATCAATTGGCTGTATATAATGGATAGCTCCTGAAAATTATTATAAGCGAGAATGATAGTCAGCGTAATATTTAATACAGACCCTACTACCTCAATAAATGCTAAGATCTTAAACTCAAGTTCTTTCTGCAGGAGGTTCCAGTAAATCTGGCTCGTGTAGATCAGGGGAAATGTCAGAGAAGAGACTTTGATTACGTAGAGTAGCCGGGGCTCATTATAATAATCTACAACAAGAGGTGCACTCAGAAAAATGAGGATTCCCATCAGTAGCCCCAGGCCAATACTTGCGAAAAAGATAGTCGATAAAATTTTACGGTCTGTTTCCTGCTTGGCGATGATGGAGTTGGTAAAACCTAGGTTTGCAAAGATGTGAAAGAAGTTCATCACCAGGCTGCAGATACTTACCAGACCGAAGATGGAGGGCTCAAGAACCCGGGCAACAACTGCTAGTTGTGCGAAACCCAGAACAGTTGTAATAACAGTGGCAGTTGTAGTCCATTTTGCACCGTTGATTGCGGCTTTTTGATTGCTCATATATACTGAAATTCCTTGATGTAGCTTTGTAATTGGTAATTATTATTAAATAATGATGAAGGGTTGATCAAATATCGCTCTGCCAGTCAGTTTTTAAATATACGTTTATCTTTCAAAAGTTATCAAACCTAATCTATAGTATTAAAATTAGATCCAATTGCAGGATTTGATCATATACTGATCTGCGCAGAGTTTTCTGCTGCTGTTGCTGCATTTTGATATCCGGATGGTTTGCCCCTGATCAAAATTGGTGCCTGAATTTTTATAGTTTTTAAATAGGTGGCGCTGTGTTATTACGGCATGGTGTATGAAATGTTTCTGTACTCGCAATTACATAACTGATTTTGAGAAAATATGGAAATAAACGTGATAAAAAAGAAAGCACAGTATGATTGGCTGGATCTGATAAGGGGTCTGGCTGCATTAGCTGTATTTACAGGGCATCTGCGGATTATTTGTTATCGTGATGCGGACCCGGGTTCATTGGATTTATGGGGAAAGCTTACTTTTTTCCTCACCGGCTTCGGACATATATCTGTTATAATCTTTTTTGTACTGAGCGGATTTTTAATTATCAAAAGTATACATCAGTCGGATCTGCAAAAAAAATGGGATACACTGAACTACGCGCAGAACCGGTTTTTCAGACTATGGGTGGTCCTTATTCCCGCTCTTGTTTTCGGTTTGGCTTTTGATAAGATCGGTTTACACTACTGGGGTGATTCGTTATTTTACTCCAATCAATGGAAGTATTTTTTTGATCAGGATTTAGCAAACAAGTTATCTTTTGACATATTTATTGGCAATGCATTTTTTGTACAGAAAATACTGGTTCCTACATTAGGATCAAATGGAGCGCTCTGGAGTTTGGCTAATGAATTTTGGTATTACGTGATTTTTCCTTTATGCTACTTTGCCCTCAAGAAAAACACCATTCTTGTTTACAGGATCATATTCGCTGTATCAGCTGCGGGATTGCTGTATTTTGTAGGTTATCAGATAGCTTTTAATTTTGCAATCTGGCTAATGGGCGGACTAAGTTATATCATCAGCCTGAAGCTGGACAGGAAATATTTAAATAGCACGATTGCTATGTTAGGGACGCTGACCATATTTATGATAGCTGTATGTATGCTGAGACTTAAACTTTACGAGGGGGTATTTAATAATTACACGATAAGTATCCTGTTTGCCTTGTGTATCCCTTTTCTTACCCACACGGAGATGCGCAGCAAAATATTAAAGAGGATATCTGCCTATTTCTCTAATATCTCGTATACACTGTATCTTGCGCACCTGCCCTTCATCTACCTGTTAACATCAATAATAGATTTTCAGGATGAAATATGGAACAAAAATACTTTTTGGATATTTGCTGGTGTCACAATTGCAACGGTGCTGTATTCTACTGCGATGTATTTCCTATTTGAACGGAACACAAAATATATCCGTGAGTTATGCACAATCAGGTATCCAAATAAGTTAAAGAATATTCCGGGCGTTAATACCCTTGTGAACTGGGGGCTTAATTTTTACAGACGTATCCAGAACTAATATTCAATAAATCATTTAGCATTGATTTGTGTCTTGAATGCGTATTGATGGGGAACTTTGGGGTGAATTAGCATAAAAATCCTCAGTCCTGAAGCAGTCGGCTGATTAGTTTTTTGAAAATAAATGTTCTATTAAATGGTTGTTGAAAATTATTAAGCATGATTTGAATTGAATTTTCATGCTGTGTTTGAGATTTAATTCCTCAAATTTCCCCATAATTACCCGGTCAATTGATTTGATAGGGATTGCATATATAAAATCTGTAGTATAATAAAATCCTGAGGGGATGAATGTCCGGTATACAATCATCTCTTATAGCTGAAACGTTTTAATTGCTTTTAAGAAGTAAATATTTGAATTAATGAGAATAGCAGTATTGATATTAGCGCATAGTGACTTATGGCAATTAGAAAAATTAGTAGAAAGACTGAGTACAGATTTTGATGTTTATATACATGCTGATGCCAAATGGATGATCAATGCAAATCATTTCGCGGATTACAAGAATGTTTTTTTTGTAAAGAGACATAGTGTTAATTGGGGGAGTTATATCCAGATTCTTGCTACGATAGAATTATTTAAAGCTTCATCCCTGAAGGATTATGATTATTATCTCCTGATAAGCGGCCATGACGTGCCTATTAAGAGTAACTCATTTATTAAAGAATTTTTGACTGGACACAAAAATGTGAGTTTTGTAAATAGTGAAATACTGCCTAAAAAAGAGTGGGCAGGGCAGGGAGGTGGTTATGCCAGGTTGTATTATTATTTTGGAATAGACTTTAAAAATACGCTCGCTGGCAAGTTTAAAAGAAAATTGCTTTCTGTAATACAGACATTCCAGTTGAAATTTGATATTAAAAGAAAGCTGCTTCCGATAAGTTATTATGGCGGCTGGAATTGGGTGAACCTGAACCGGGATGCTGTTGTTTATTTACTTTCCTATCTTGCAGATAATCCATCGTATCAGAAAAGTTTTAAATATACTTATTGTGCTGATGAGATATGGCTGCAGACGATACTGCTGAATTCTCCTCTCCGGATCGAAAATAATAATATGCGGTACACGAGCTGGGAAGATCATGCTTCTCATCCTAAAATTCTTGTGTCTGCGGATCTAAGCAATTTAAAATCTTCAAATGATTTGTTTGCCAGAAAGTTTAACTCCAAGATAGATGGTGATGTTATCCGTGTATTGTATGAAATGACTGAATAACAAATCAGTACCAATGATGCCGGTTTGTATTTCGTGATTTTTAACTGGCACACCTCTTATATTGAATCCAATATCAGTTCCGATGCGATTGTCAATACCTGTGGTTTAGGTTATTGACATTAACTATGGTATTACCATCGTTATCTCCTGTGAAATCGTAATCAAATCAATCCTTTTTTACTGCGGTTTATCCCGGCTATCCCGTTTTTGATGTTTTTTCTTATCTTCAGAACTGGGGAATATTGGGGATTTTCCCATCTTTTTAATTCATTGCTGCTTCGGTTATTTTAAATTTATGAATCGTTATCGATTGATAATCAGACAACCTTGTTGTATTCTAATACTTAATTTGTGGTTGAATCTGTCGTGATTTATAAACTATGAGATATTATTACCCAAAATTCCCCAAATAAAGTAAAAAAGTCTTCGGCGTTTCAAATATTATATGTACCTATGTATTATAATCATTACAAGGACACATTTAAATTACTTTATATGAAACGCTCTTCAGTACTAAACATCGTTACCTTATGCACATTGTTGATGTTCTCAGCATGTAAAAAAGACGTCCTTCAAGATATCGTTTCATCAAAACCAACAGTCCCCGTTGTTGTAGCAGATACCGTAGCAGCAGTTACTCCTACTACATATAAAAGGACTGTTAATGTGGGTACAGGATCGGGAAGTCTGACGATTGACGGAAAAACGTTAAGCGTTCAGTGTAATGACCTGATCAAAATTAAGGGCGGTACTTATACTGGTATCAACATTCAAAATATTATATCAGCAGATGGCTGTCCGATCACCATCAAAAATGACGGCCTGGTAGAGATCGTTGGTAACTTCAACCAAATGAACTTAAGCAACCTTAAAAATGTAATTGTATCTGGAGATGGAACTTCGGGAATCGCCAAAGGTTTTGTAATGAGGGATAACAGCTACCGTTCAGTAGAATTAACAGGAACTATCAACCAGTTCACCTTACAAAATGTAGCTTTCAAAAATATCTCTAACTACGTTATCAATTTCCAAAGCACGCTTGCATACAACGGCACCGATGCAAGTCTTTCTAAAGACCTGAAATTTTTGAATATAACTTGTGATAATACAGCACAATTACTTGGTACTGGTGGTAGTGTAGAAAATGGAGTAATCACAGGATTGATTAAAAATATTGAAATCGCTTATGTAGATTTCCAGAATTCACCAGGCGTAGGTACGGTAGTTTACCTGGGTAATGCAGAAAACTACAACATTCACCACAACAGGGTAAATAATATTAACAGCACTAATAATAACCACAACGGTATATTTGCAATTAATGGTAATGGAAGTTTCCATGATAACTATGTAAGTAACCACCAGGGAAACGCAATCAGGGCATGGGGACATACGGTAGGAAATACACCTAAAAATGTTTATATCTACAACAACATTGTAGTGAACTCCCGTAAATATTCAGCTTTCGAAGTTCAGTCTTTCGCAAACAGTGTTGTAGCCGGTAAAACTACATACATCAATGCCATCGTATTTAATAACACTGCAGGAAATATCAATACTAGCAATGACTGGCAGGGGAACCTGGTTGATATTTACAACTTGCTTGGTGGTAAATGTGATGTATATAACAACTTAGGTTATAACTTCCAGGCTGGTAGTGTTATTGCTGGTCAGGAATCAAGCACCATTCCTAATGCCTTCACTAACCTATTATATAAAACATATTCTTTAGCAGGTATAGTTAACGAAATCACATTTAAACTGACAGGATCTTCTCCGGCAAAAAATACCGGTGTCGCTACACCATTTGTAGTTACTGATTACTATGGATCAATCAGATCTGCAAAACCTTCTGTAGGCGCAGTTGAATAGTCACTATTAAAAAATACTAAGGTTCAACCCTAATAGAAATCCTGGTTATCATTAGCCGGGATTTTTTATGTAGCTTTTATTGATAAACCATAAAAAGCTTAAGACCTTTTCCGATATTCTTTTATATTTACAAAATATTGAAAACTGACTCTGTCTATGATAAAACCGCATTATAATTTTAAGGACGTTACTTTACTTATTACCCACTATAACAGGAGTACTTCATTAGAGAAGCTTTTAAAGGGTTTCCAGGCATTAAACTGTGAGTTTGAAAACGTTGTAGTGTCTGATGACGGAAGTAAGGCAGAACAACTTGATTATGTAAAAGAACTGCAGGAACGTTATGGTTTTCAATTAGTGACTACGCCGGTAAACAGGGGTCTTGGAAATAATATCAATAAAGGACAGGAGGTTGTTACTACCTCATATACGCTGTATATTCAGGAAGATTTTGTACCTAAAGATGTTTTTCCGGAACACTTCTTCAATGCGCTTACTATCATGAGAGAAGATCCTAAATGGGATATGGTTACCTTGTATTCTTATTCTCCTTATCCTTACCTTAAGCCTTATAAACTAGGTTTTTCTGAAAAAGTATTCCATCTGTCACCTTTATATACTAACAACCTGAAATTTTATCTGTACGGTGACCATCCCCATTTGAGGAAGACATCTTTCCCTAAAGATTTCGGGAAATACATAGAAGGAGCCAATGTGGATATAACAGAGATGGAGATGAGCCTTGCTTTTATAAAAAATCATGGTAAATGCCTGTTTTATAATGACCATTATGGATTGCTTACACAGGAAAATTCCGCGGAAGAGCCCAGTACTGCGGCCTATAGGAAAGACTGGAAAAATACTAACAGCGCGCCCATGGTGTTTGCAAAGTGGTGTTATGCGAAAATTAAGTTCATGAAACTGAATTACAGACTATTTACGAAAAAAGTAGAGTACTAGTAATTTGCTGCAACGGCTACTATCATTGAATAGTGATGTCTATACAATTTGTTTGGTACTTCCTGAACAACTCAGCAGATTGTTCAGGAACTTATTAACTCCTTGAACTTGTCCAGGAAATTGTTGAATTTTTTAATGTACCTGGACGTTTCTCCGATAGGTTTAAAGTTCTTCCATCCGGTCATATTCAGGTACTGAAAAAATATAGTTTTATATTTTTCACTGAATTCGTAAGATTTATAAATAGGTTTTCTTCCTGTGAAGTGGATCAGGTACGGTCTCTCATCTTCGGAATTCGCAAATCTGTTCCAAAGAGGGGACAGTGAAAACCAGTGTTTGGCCAGCACAGCATTAAGGCCATATTGGTCCTGGAACATAATGTGTTTCTTATTGTCAGCTAAACACTTCAGTACTTTGTTTGTGATATCTGCATTTTCCCATTTCACAATATCAATCAGCATCAGACCGGCATTAAAGTATTTATTGTCGGCCGCAATTCCCAGATCTTCATGATTACTGATGCCACCCCAGCGATTTACAGTTTGTATAAACTGATCCTGAACAGCTCCTATAATATTATCACCAATATCAATATTCCATAATTCGCTGATATCAGCAAGCATGATCATATCGACATCCAGGAAAATAACCCTTTTAGTATTTTGCGGAATGAAGTAAGGAATAAAAAGCCTGATATAAATATTTAAAGGTAAACTGCTGTTGTCTACTGGCAGCCTCGCATCTTCAGGGAGGCAGTCGCTCATCTTCAGCCAATCCAGCGTAGTGGTAGCCTGATTAGTGGAGTTGGCAATCCTGGCCTTATTTGTTTTTGTAATACCATCTTCTACAATAAGAAACTGTAGTTTTTCAGTAGTTGCATGGTTAGCTTCAATTGATTTTACCAGAGCGGCTAATAAAATAGCATAGTGATTATCACAGACACAAACTATAGTTATTGGATTGGACTCTTGCATTTTATATTGATCAGGGGTTTATTATACGAATATATGTAAAAGTAGTTTATAAAAATAAATCTGGGGCAGTATTTGCAGTATAAGTATGGTAAAACATAATTTTAATGTAGCGGATAATCCCAATAGCAGCATATGAATCAGGAAAATAGCTTTAAAGGTGGCATTACTAATCTTGTTTATTTATCCTATGGCAGAGAAGTAGAATACTATCGTACATTATTTGCAATATTCAGTGCTGTTGCCTGGTATACAGGCTCCGGCGGAGCATTCAGAATAATATTATATACTGACAAACCAGAGGTATTTGAGCCATATCTATCAGATATACAAATAGAATATTATACACTGACACCTGAAATTCTGAAACAAATGCTTGGTAAGAGCGATTACATACACCGGCGCAAAATTGCGGTGGTCGGGTTAACAGCCAATCGCTACCCAAATGAAAACCTGATTTTTCTCGATTCGGATACCTTTTTCAAGGCAGATACTCAGAGTTTGCTCGACAGGCTACAGGCCGGTTCTTCGCTGATGCATAAACGGGAATTTACCATTGCGAATGGGCTATCCATATTTGCTTCCTACAACGAGGCCGAAGAACCACAAGCTTTCGTGAATTATATCACAACAAACAATATTACTATTGATCACTCTGAGGAACACTTTGGGGTTGAGGAATTTTGCTGGAATTCCGGGGTGCTGGGTCTACATAATGACTCGTATATATATTTGCCGGATGTGATGAAAACCTCTGACATCTTGTATGCACATTCAAAATGGTTTATTATTGAGCAATTGGCTTTTTCTTTTGTTCTGCAACTAAAAACTGAAGTTAAAGCATGCGATGACCTTATTATACATTATTGGGGGAAGCGTCAGAAAGTATTAATCGATAGTTTGATCAAAGCTGAATTTGAAAAAGGATCAGTTGAAAATTTAAAGAAGAAAAGATATTGTCAGGAGTTGACTTTGAGTTGGGAAAAAAAGGTTAAAAACGATATAATTATCGAACAGGTTGTCATTTGCATTGGTGCGAAAGCATGGTTTTTTGCAATCAAAAAGCTGATACAGCTCTCCTTAAAGAATCCTTTTAATTTTAGATTGTATCCGGTCATTTATAAAGAGGTTAAAAGCGGATGATAAAGTTTTATATGATTTTTAGAAAATATATATCCTTATGATTTGCGTTTGTGTCTGACTGGTGTGAATGCGGGCACTGTATAAATTCTCCGTTATGGCATAAGCCAGTTCATGATTATTGTGGTTAAGTAATTGTAGTATAGACTGTTGAATTGTATTTGTTAAGTTGTTTGGGGTACATGGATTAAGAATTGTAACCATAACCGATCTAAGGCATAGTATTTGCAAAGTCTTATACAACGGCATAAAGCAAGCGGTAATAAATTCATAAAAAACATATTTCTAATGGTAAATAATAATTTGGTTTACCTTTCTTACGGTAATCAGATTGAATACAGGAGGGCAATATTTAGTATTTTAAGCTTTTTTTCTTGGTGTGGGGATCTTGAAAGCAGCACAAGAATCATAGTCTATACTGATGCGCCCGAATTTTTTCAAGCCTTTTTTGGTGACCGGGAAATTGAATACTGTTACTTATCTCCCGGGCTTCTGTCGCAGATGAAAGGACCTGATCTTTTTATCCATCGGGTTAAAGTAAACGTGATTAAGTTAACTTTCGAAAACTATCCCGGTGAGAACCAAATCTTTATTGATTCTGATACATTTTTCACAGCTGACGCCAGTGCGCTTTTCAAAGGTATAAATTCCCGAAAGAGTATTATGCACGTCCGTGAGTATGCGTTAAAGGACTCGATACAAATGTTCAGTTCTTTTAATCAGGGCCATTTTCCTAAAGCCTTTATGAAACTGATCACTAACCACACATTTGAGGTAGGTGCTGAACCAATTTCATTTAACGACAGCGATTATAGCTGGAATTCTGGCGTAATAGGGCTGCACAGCACTTTTGCTTCTTCTATGCCGGACGTGCTGAATTTGACAGATAGGTTTTATGCCGGTTCGAAATGGTTTATCAGCGAACAACTGGCTTTTGGCTTAATCCTGCAGCGTAAAACAGAAATAATAGCTGCAGACAACTGTATCTTTCATTACTGGGGAAAACGCCAGAAAATTTTACTGGACAAGTTGCTGGCAGGCTACGCGGGGATTGCGGACAACACACTTGCCAAGCATAAAGATGCCATTAAGACGAAAACACGCAGCTATATGAAGGCGGTTAAAAACGATCTGATCCTGGAACAGATAGAGATAGCGATCGACTTTAAGTCGTGGGTATATGCTTTCAAAAAGACCGGACAGTTTATATTGATAAATCCCTTTAATTTGAAACTCTATAGTGATTTGTTCAGCACTTTAAAAAGCAAGAGTCAGCTTTTATAGTTTAAACCTTCCTGTTGATTATTGCCTGGCATCAATTTGATCAAGAATAGTACTGTCTACCTCGACATCAAACTTCCTTGCAAAAAGCATATTTGAATCGAAGATCTCTGTTAAATTATCAGCAGCCAATAGTTTTGGATGTGCATTACCTTCCGACCAGTCGATATAACGAAGATTGTCATTGATCACTTTGTCTTTGAACGGGGAATTCATGATTAATGTCGGGATTACAAACTCATCCGTTCCCCAGCAAAACTTAAGAAATGATAATAGTTTAGGGCTGTTTTCCAGTTTTTCAATTACATACGCTGCACTATCACTGGTAAGTATCCACCAGCATGATTTATTGCCGCCATAAAGTTCCAGTTTTTCGGGAAATTTCCTTTTGGGAGTGAGGAGGTTGACCATCCGTTCAATAAAATACCGGCCTTTCATATTAAAATCTGTAAAATGGAACTTTTCATATCTGCTGGCTGCTTTCTGCCACCATTCTGTAGTACCAGAGTCTTCAAATGAGAGGAAAATCGTTTCTTTTCTTTGTTCAAGATAATCATAGATATACTGAGCGTTGTATAAAGGGTAATCCTGACCACTGATCATGTTTATAAAGGCATATTTGGTAGGCAATTGTACAATCTGTTTGAGGCAATCAATAATGCATTTAAACAGGCTGAAACCGCCCCAGTTGCACTCGCTTCTGTTGTTAATGAAATACAGGTTGGGAACTGTTTTTAAAAGTTCAAACTGATCAATGGAAACTTTTGCGTCAACATGTATAAATATGTCAAAATTCGGGTGGACAAGCTTCTCTGTCAATCTCAATACCTGGGCCGGGTTTTTATGGACCATTATTAAATGTGCAACTCTCATAGGATGTTTAATTTACTACGGAAACTAGTTAATTCCTTTATGCAGTGCTATATTTTCTGCTGAAGCTTTACTTTTCCCTGTATACCTTTTATAAATACTCTTGGTATTTCTTTCAGCGTGAACGGAATGT
>Ga0247816_10001192_pt1 | contig 12985 bp, 11 predicted proteins | sample UWRJL209509C1_FD_179930 | JGI IMG/M metagenome (GOLD analysis project Ga0247816, IMG submission 179930) | Plant litter microbial communities from Arlington Agricultural Research Station in Wisconsin, United States - UWRJ-L209-509C-1 | ecosystem: Environmental > Terrestrial > Plant litter >...
ACATCACCACCCCCGCCATCACCATCGGGCTGCGGGGCAACGTCACCTTCCGCCTCACGGTGCGCACCCTGGCACACGCCTCCCACTCCGGCATGTTCGGCGGAGCGGTCCCGGACGCCATGATGGCCACCGTGCTGCTGCTCGGCACCCTGTACGCCGACGACGGTTCGGTAGCCGTCGCCGGACTGACCAGCCACGACGCCCCGACACCGGACTACGATGAAACAGCTCTGCGGGAGGAGACCGGTCTCCTCGACGGCGTCAGCGCCATCGGGCACGGTTCGATCCTCAGCCGGATCTGGTCGCAGCCGGCCCTCACCATCACCGGGATCGACGCTCCCAGCGTCGCCAACGCATCCAACACCCTCAGCCCGGCGGTCAGCGTGCAGATCAGTGTGCGCATCGCCCCCGGCCAGTCCGCACAGGAGGCGGCCGCGGCGATCGAGGACCATCTGCGCCGCCACGCCCCGTTCGGCGCACAGGTGGAGATCGACGACCTCGACACGGGGGAGCCGTTCCTCGTCGACACCAGCGGTTGGGCGGTCGCGGACACCCGGCTGGCCATGGCCGAGGCCTGGGAGACGGAGCCGGTGGACATCGGTGTGGGCGGCTCCATTCCGTTCATCGCCGACCTGGTCCACGAATTCCCCGACGCCCAGATCCTGGTCACCGGCGTGGAAGACCCGGACTCGCGCGCGCACAGTCCCAACGAGTCGCTGCACCTGGGCGTGTTCAAACGTGCGGTCCTCAGCGAAGCGTTCCTCCTGGGCCGGCTGAACGCGCGCACCGGACACTGACGGTCGGATTCGCCCAATCTTCCGGTTCCGCGACACGCTCGGGTAGAATGGGCACAGCTTCGCCGGCCGTTCCCGCCCGCACCACCTCGCGTGGAGCGGATGCCCTGACCGAGACCGTCGCGAAAACGGATAATACCGAGGAGTACGCATGACTGACACGATTGAAACCCGCACCTCCGCGCACGGCGTCGGCCTGACGGCTGTCGCCGCCGACAAGGTGCGCAGCCTGCTCGCCCAGGAGGGTCGTGAGGATCTGCGCCTCCGCGTGGCCGTTCAGCCCGGCGGCTGCTCCGGCCTGATCTACCAGCTCTATTTCGATGAGCGCACCCTCGACAACGACGCCGTCGTGGACTACGACGGCGTGGAGGTCGTGGTCGACAAGATGAGCATCCCCTACCTGGAAGGGGCGTCGATCGACTTCGAGGACACCATCCAGAAGCAGGGTTTCACGATCGACAACCCCAACGCCGGCGGCTCATGCGCCTGCGGAGACTCTTTCCACTAAGAGCCGCTCCGGTCACGCCGCCACGCGGTATCCCGGCTGATCAGGGAGACCACCCATCGGGTGGTCTCCCTTTGTCATGCTCGGCGTCCGAACGTCGTGATTCCGGGCGACGACAGGGCTGAGCGGCCGGTCGACAGGTCCTTCTGCCCGGACCGGGACGCGCGAATCGGGCCGATTTCTCGGCCGAGCCGACCCAGGTTGCACTCGACGCCGACCGGTGCGGAGTAGGCTAGGGATGATAAAAGCGCTTCCTGTGAAGTGCCCTCACGTCTCCCGAAAGGTCACCGGTGCTCAAAAACCGCCGTCTCCGATGGGCCGTCATTCCGGTCGCAGCAACTCTCGCAATCGTCCTCGCCGGATGCACCCAGGCCCAGCTCAACGGATATCTGCCCGGCTTCGAAGAGGGTCAGGCTCCGGTCACGAACAACACCGAACGCGTGGCCGGTCTCTGGACCACCTCGTGGATCGTGCTGCTCATCGTGGGTCTCATCACCTGGGGACTCACCATCTGGGCCGTGGTCGTCTACCGTCGCCGCAAGGGCCAGACCGGCCTGCCGGTCCAGCTGCGCTACAACATGCCGATCGAGATCTTCTACACGATCGTGCCGCTGATCCTGGTGCTGGGCTTCTTCGCCTTCACTGCCCGCGACCAGAACGCCATCGAGGCCCGGTTCGACGAGCCCGACGTGCAGATCGAAGCGATCGGCAAGCAGTGGGCCTGGGACTTCAACTACGTCACCGACGACGTCTTCACCCAGGGTATCCAGGGCCAGCCTGACCCCGACGGTGAGCCCGGCGCCCTGGTCGAATCCGAGATCCCCACCCTCGTGCTGCCGGTCGGCAAGGAAATCGAGATCAAGCTCGAATCCCGCGACGTCATCCACTCCTTCTGGGTCATCGACTTCCTGTACAAGAAAGACATGATCCCCGGCAAGACCAACTACATGTCGGTCATCCCCGAGCGCATCGGCACCTACGCCGGCAAGTGTGCAGAGCTCTGCGGCGAGTACCACTCGTTGATGCTCTTCAACGTCGAGGTCGTGTCGGAGTCCGACTACGAGGACTACGTCGCCTCCCTGCGCGCCTCCGGCAACGAGGGTCAGGTCGACGCGGAATACGACCGCAACACGAATCTCCCGGGTACCGGCGCCCCGACGTCCGAGGAAGGCCACTAGACCATGAGCACCGCAACCGCTCCCGCCGACACCTCGGCAGCCGCACCGGCTCCTCGCCCCACGGGCGTGGACCGGAAGGGCAACATCATCGTCCGGTGGATCACCTCCACCGACCACAAGGTGATCGGGTACATGTACCTCATCACCTCGTTCTTCTACTTCTGCATCGGCGGCGTCATGGCTCTCGTGATGCGGGCGCAGCTGTTCGAGCCTGGCCTGGAAATCGTGCAGACCAAGGAGCAGTACAACCAGCTCTTCACCATGCACGGCACCATCATGTTGCTCATGTTCGCGACGCCGCTGTTCTTCGGCTTCGCCAACGCGCTGATGCCGCTGCAGATCGGTGCGCCCGACGTGGCGTTCCCGCGTCTGAACGCCTTCTCGTTCTGGCTGTTCTTCTTCGGCAGCCTGATCGCCGTGGCCGGGTTCCTCACCCCCCAGGGAGCGGCCTCGTTCGGCTGGTTCGCCTACCAGCCATTGGCGAGCACAACGTTCTCGCCGGGGTTGGGCGGTAATCTCTGGATGGTCGGTTTGGGCCTGTCCGGGTTCGGCACGATCCTCGGTGGTGTGAACTTCATCACCACGATCATCACTATGCGCGCGCCGGGCATGACCATGTTCCGGATGCCGATCTTCACCTGGAACATCCTGGTCACCTCGCTGCTCGTGCTGATGGCGTTCCCCGTGCTCGCCGCCGCGCTGCTGGCCGCCGCGAGCGACCGGATCTTCCTCTCCCACATCTACGACCCGGCCAACGGTGGCGCCATCCTGTGGCAGCACCTGTTCTGGTTCTTCGGTCACCCCGAGGTGTACATCATCGCGCTGCCGTTCTTCGGCATCGTGTCCGAGGTCTTCCCGGTGTTCAGCCGCAAGCCGATCTTCGGTTACAAGACCCTGATCTACGCCACCATCTCCATCGCCGCGCTGTCCGTGACCGTGTGGGCGCACCACATGTATGTCACCGGATCGGTTCTGCTGCCGTTCTTCTCGCTGATGACGATGCTGATCGCCGTACCGACGGGTGTGAAGATCTTCAACTGGATCGGCACCATGTGGCGCGGGTCGTTGACCTTCGAAACCCCGATGCTGTGGGCGATCGGCTTCCTGATCACCTTCACCTTCGGTGGTCTGACCGGTGTCATCCTGGCCTCACCGCCGCTGGACTTCCACGTCTCCGACACCTACTTCGTCGTCGCGCACTTCCACTACGTGGTCTTCGGCACTGTCGTGTTCGCCATGTTCAGTGGCTTCTACTTCTGGTGGCCCAAGTGGACGGGCAAGATGCTCAACGAGCGTCTCGGCAAGTGGCACTTCTGGCTCCTGTTCGTCGGCTTCCACACCACCTTCCTCGTGCAGCACTGGCTCGGAGTGGTGGGCATGCCCCGCCGCTACGCCAGCTACCTGCCCGAAGACGGCTTCACCTGGATGAACCAGCTGTCCACGGTCGGATCGATGATCCTCGCCGCGTCGATGATCCCGTTCTTCCTGAACGTGTACATCACAGCTCGGACCGCGCCCAAGGTGACGGTCAACGACCCGTGGGGCTACGGCGCCTCGCTCGAGTGGGCCACGTCCTGCCCGCCGCCCCGCCACAACTTCACGTCGATCCCGCGGATCCGCTCCGAGCGTCCCGCCTTCGACCTGAACCACCCCGAAGCCGGCATGCCCGTCGGAATCGGTCCGGCGAAGGACGCCCCTGATGCCCCGACGTACGATGCCGGATCGGAAAAGGTCAAGTAGATGAAAGCCAATATCAACCTCTACTGGATCTTGGCGGCATTCTTCGCCTTGCTCGCGGTCGTCTACGTGGTCTGGAGCCTGCTCGACCCGCTCCAGGGCCGGGTCGAATGGGTGGGAACCTTCGGGATCGCGCTGAGCGGTATTCTGGTGGCGTTCGTCGCCTTCTACCTCGCCAAGGTGCTCAAAGCTCAGGGCGGTGACCTGCCCGAGGACCGCCTCGACGCCAACATCGACGACGGCGACCCCGAGCTGGGCTTCTACAGCCCGTGGAGCTGGTGGCCGATCATGCTGGCGGCCAGTGCCGCGCTCCTGTTCCTCGGCCTCGCCGTGGGCTTCTGGATCTCCTACATTGCCATCGGCATCGGCGTGATCAGCCTGGTTGGCTGGGTCTACGAGTACTACCGCGGCCTCTTCGCCCGCTAGGACTTACATCGCCGGCTGCAACGGCCGACAACACACTGGCGCCAACCCCTACCGGGGGTTGGCGCCAGTTCTGTATCCGGGACCGGCTGGGTCAGGGCAGGCGTCGGAAACCGAACAGGCTGAACGCCGCGGTGACAGCGCTGCCGGCTGCCGGCAGTGCGGATGCCGTGCTGTCGGTGTGATGCGCCGAGGGGCCCATACCGATCAGGGCGGCCACGTCGGCGGGGGAGAGGTCGAGGGAGCGCTGCACAGACTGTTCGGACTCAAGCGCGAACCGGCCCGACAGGCTGGCGACCAGGTCGGCGGACTTGTTCGCGTGCACGTCCAGGGCGAGCCCAGCCGCACGGAGCTCCCGCAGGTGCTCGGGTCGGGGCACAACGACGGCCAGGAGGCCGCCGGGACGCAGCGTCCGGTGGAACTCGGCCGGGTTCCGGGGTGCGAAAACGTTGAGGGCGACATCCGCTACCGCGTCACGGACAGGGAACGGCGACCAGACGTCGGCGACCAGGCCGGACGTGTGCGGGGTGGCGCGGACGGTGCGTTTGACCGCCTGTGGGGACAGGTCGACCGCCAACGCGCGGACCGGTGCCGCCGAAGCGGGCAGAGTGGCCTGGGCGGCCGTGACAGCGCCGTGGAGGTAGTAGCCGGTGCCGCAGCCGATATCGATGAAGCGGTCGGCGTGTTCGGCGGCGACGAGGGCGCTGAGCGCCTCGCGCAGCTCGGCGTACCAGCCGGCGTGCAGGAAGGCGTCCCTGGCGTCCAACATGGCGGCGGAGTCCCCGATCAGTTTTCGGGAGCCGATGCCGAGCGACGCGACGCCTTGCCGGTTCACGTCGAAGCGGTGGCCGGAGGAGCAGGCCAGAACCAGTCCGCCGACCGGGTGAAGGTCGGTGAAACAGTTCGGGCACCGGAGCCACTCAGACAGTGTCTGAAGTGTCTCCGATGCCCGATCCGGCTCCACCGAGGAGCTAGTGGTGGTCACCGTGCGTCTGCTCGAGTTCCTTGCTGCCGACCGGCGCGATCCGGTCCTCGAAGAACCAGCGTGACAGTCCGGCGCGAACCCGCTGCACCGGGGAGATCTTGCCCTGGCGGTTGGGGGTGAGCTCCAGCGGCTTGTAGTCCGCGTAGCTGACCAGCTTCCAACGCTCGTACTCGTCGACCGGCTGGTGCACCTCGATGTACTCGCCGCCGGGCAGGCGGACGATGCGTCCGGACTCGTAACCGTGCAGCACGATCTCGCGGTCCTTCTTCTGCAGGGCCAGGCAGACCCGCTTGGTGATGAAGTAGGCGATGAACGGGCCGAGGATCACGATGGCCTGCAGGGCGTGGATGACACCCTCCATGGTCAGCTTGAAGTGCGTCGCCATGATGTCGGACGAGGCGGCGGCCCAGAGTGCGGCGTAGAACGTCACACCGGCGGCGCCGATGGCCGTACGGGTCGGGGCGTTGCGCGGACGGTCGAGGATGTGGTGCTCGCGCTTGTCGCCGGTGATCCAGGCTTCCAGGAACGGGTAGGCCAGGACGACACCGATGAACAGGCCCAGTCCGACCAGCGGGATGAGAATGTTGAACGACCAGGTGTGACCGAACCAGACCCACTCCAACCCCGGCGGGATCAACCGCAGGGCGCCATCGGCGAAACCGATGTACCAGTCCGGCTGGGTGCCGGCGGAAACCGGGGACGGGTCGTACGGGCCGTAGTTCCAGATCGGGTTGATCGTGAAGAACGAGGCCATCAGCATCACGACACCGAAGACGATGAAGAAGAATCCACCGGCCTTGGCGGCGTACACCGGCAGGACCGGGTAGCCGACGACGTTGTTGTTCGTGCGGCCCGCTCCGGGGTACTGGGTGTGCTTGTGCACGACGACGAAGAGCAGGTGCAGCGCGATCAGCGCCACGATGATGGCAGGGAGCAGCAGGATATGCAGGGAATACAACCTGCCGACGATGTCGGTGCCGGGGAACTCGCCGCCGAAGAGGAGGAACGATATCCAGGTGCCGACCACGGGGATGCCCTTGACCATTCCATCGATGATCCGCAGGCCGTTACCGGACAGCAGGTCGTCGGGGAGGGAGTAGCCGGTGAAGCCCTCGGCCATCGCCAGGATGAAGAGCACGAAGCCGATCACCCAGTTCAGCTCGCGGGGCTTGCGGAACGCACCGGTGAAGTAGATCCGGAGCATGTGCAGCCCGATCGACGCCACGAACAGGAGCGCCGCCCAGTGGTGCACCTGACGCATCAGGAGGCCACCGCGGATGTCGAAGGAGATGTCCAGCGACGAGGCCATCGCGACCGACATCTCGACACCCTTGAGCGGAATGTAGGAGCCGTCGTACTCGACCTCGGCCATGGAGGCCTGGAAGAAGAACGTCAGGAAGGAGCCGGACAGCAGGATGATGACGAAGCTGTAGAGCGCGACCTCGCCGAGCAGGAAGGACCAGTGGTCCGGGAAGATCTTGCGCCCGAGCTCCTTGACGGCCGTCGACACGCTGGTGCGCTCGTCGATGTAATTGGCCGCGGCGCCGGTCAGGCCGCCGGACTTCTTCGTGTCGGCAGGCTTGATTTCAGTTGTTGTACTCACTGTCGCTCCCAAAAGCTCGGTCCGACGGGTTCATGAAAATCGCTTTGGGCGATTAGGTATCCCTCGGCGTCCACCGCGATGGGCAGCTGGGGGAGTGCACGCTTGGCCGGTCCGAAGATGACCTCGGCGTGGTTGGCAACATCGAATTGCGACTGGTGGCACGGGCAGAGCAGGTGGTGGGTCTGCTGTTCATACAGACCGACCGGGCAGCCGACGTGGGTGCAGATCTTGGAGTACGCGACGATGCCGTCGTACGACCAGGAGGCACGGTCGGGGCGTTGGTTGAGATCCTCTGGCTTCATGCGCACCAAGATGACGGCGGCCTTGGCCTTTTCTTCCAGTCGTCCGTGGCCCATTTCGGCCAGGCCTTCCGGGATGACGGCGAAGGACGAGCCCAGGGTGACGTCGGCGGCCCGGATCGGCGCACCGGACGGGTCGAGGGTCAGGCGGGTGCCCTTGGTCCACATCGTCTCGTTCAGCAGAGCGACGGGGTCCTGGTCCTGCGGGCCGAGGCCTCGGAACAGAACGACGGCCGGCAGCGGGAAGACGACCAGCGCGCCGATGAGGCTGTTGCGGATCATGGTGCGGCGACCGAAACCGGACTCGGTGTTCGCTTCCTGGAAGATCTCCACGGCGCGAGCCCGGGTCTCGTCGGTGCCACGGACAGGGTGACGTTCGTCGACGCCCTCCTCGTCGTGCATCAAGGCCTTGCCCCAGTGCACCGCGCCGATACCGATCGCCAGCAGCGCCAGCGAGAGGCCGATGCCGATGAACAGGTTGTTGAGCCGGACCGAGCCCGGGTCGTCAGACTCCATCGGGAAGAGCATGTACGCGGCGATCGCGAAGACGCTGCCCACGATCGACAGGTAGAACAGCGTGTAGACGGTGCGCTCGGCCTGGCGTTCCTTGCGCGGGTCGAGGTCCGTGACGCGCGGGCGGTGCGGCGGGAAACCGGGGTTCGCTACGGCGTCGCGGGTCACGACGGCGGTGCCGGGACTCGCGGTGACGTGCTCGACGCTGGAGGAGTCAGCAGCGGTCAGGTCCTTCCCGCTGTTGTCATCGCTGGCCATTGTTCTCCTTCATGGGCGCTGTCTGTGTTCGCTGTGTCATTGCCGGGTGCCGATCAGTTGGATTTGGCCGTGATCCACACGGTCAGGGCGACGATGGAGCCCAGACCGAAGATCCAGAGGAACAGGCCCTCGGAAACCGGTCCCAGCGATCCGAGTGCGAATCCACCCGGTGACGGGTTGTTCTCGATGTACTTGAGGTACGTGATGATGTCGCGCTTGTCTTCGGGGGAGATGTTCATGTCGTTGAAGACGGGCATGTTCTGCGGACCGGTGAGCATGGCCTCGTAGATGTGCTGGGAGGAGACGCCCTCGAGCGCGGGGGCGTATTTGCCCTCGGTGAGGGCGCCACCGGCACCGGCGACGTTGTGGCACATGGCGCAGTTGATGCGGAAGAGTTCGGCACCGGAGGCGGCGTCACCCTGGGCGTCCAGAAGTTCCTGGGCCGGGATGGCGGGGCCGGGGGCGAGGGACGCGACGTACGCGGCCAGAGCAGCGGTCTGCTCGGCGGTGAACTGCACAGGCTTCTGCTCGGCCTGCGGGCCGTTCATCTGCATCGGCATCCGACCGGTGCCGACCTGGAAGTCGACCGAGGCCGCGCCGACGCCGATCAGGCTGGGCCCGGCGTCGGTGCCTTCGGCGCTCATGCCGTGGCAGGTCGCGCAGTTGGCAGCGAAGATCTTCTCGCCCTCGGCGACGGTCTGCGCCGACGTGGTGTCGGTCGCGGCGCTGGCCGTGGTCGTGCTGACCATCGCGTACGCGCCGCCGGTGAAGATGAGACCGATCGCGATCAGGGCAACGCTCGCGAGCGGGCTGCGCCGGCCGGTGCGCCGGGAGGCGCCTCTGGTGGGTTTCTGAGTCCTGGGCATGCTGAGAGTGTCCGCTCCTGCTTGTTATTTAAGAACGTAGATGACCAGGAAGAGCCCGATCCAGACGACGTCGACGAAGTGCCAGTAGTACGAGACCACGATGGCGCTGGTGGCTTCCTTGTGGCCGAAGTTCTTGACGGCGAACCCGCGGCCGATGACCAGCAGGAAGGCGATGAGCCCTGCGGTCACGTGGATTCCGTGGAACCCGGTGGTCATGTAGAAGGCGGAACCGTAGGCGTTGGACGCCAGCGTCACGCCTTCGGAAACGAGAGTCGCGTACTCGAAGATCTGACCGGAGACGAAGATCGCGCCGAGGGCGTAGGTGAGGAAGAACCACTCGACCATGCCCCACTGGCTCGGCTTCCAGCCGGTGGACCTGGCCTGCAGGCGCTCGGCGGCGAAGACGCCGAACTGGCAGGTCACCGAGGAGGACACCAGGATCAGCGTGTTCACCAGGGCGAACGTGAAGTTGTGCTTGTCCGCTTCGAACTGCCAGAGCTCGGGTGAGGTGCTGCGCAGCGTGAAGTAGATGGCGAAGAGGCCGGCGAAGAACATGACTTCGCTGCCCAGCCAGACAATGGTTCCAACTGCCACGCTGTTGGGCCTGTTCACTACAGGAAGGGTCTCCCGAGGAGTAATTGAGGTCGTCGTCACCCTTCCATTATGGCCGATTCTCTGACAGGTTTTTCTCATGCGGCCATGCCAGTCGCACCTTTTTCGAGGTTAGGGGAGCCTAAGTTCGGGCCGGTGAGCGCCGCAATTCGGGGGAAGTGTCCCGAAGGATTACGCTGGAATCATGCTTGAATCCCAGTCCTGGCCCGCTGTTCTCGACGCCCTCCTCAACGGAGAGGACCTCAGCGTCGCCGACGCGGCCTGGAGCATGGAACAGGTGATGCTGGGGGAGGCGACACCGGCCCAGCTGGCCGGCTTCCTCGTGGCTCTGCGGGCGAAGGGCGAGACGGTCGACGAAATCGTCGGCTTCCGCGACGCCATCCTCGATCACGCCGTGCCGCTGAACGTGGATTCGATGGGACTGGACATCGTCGGCACCGGGGGAGACCGGTTCGGAACCGTGAACGTCTCCACCATGGCGTCGATCGTCTGTGCCGCCGCCGGAGTGCCGGTGATCAAGCACGGCAACCGGGCCGCGAGCAGCGCGTCGGGCTCGTCGGACGTTCTGGCCGAGTTGGGAATCGATCTGACCATGTCCAGTGACACCGTGGCGTCGATCTTGGCCGACACGGGCATCACGTTCGCGTTCGCGGCCGCGTTCCACCCGGGTTTCCGGCACGCCGCGGCGGTGCGCGCCGAGCTGGGTATCCCGACCGTGTTCAACTTCCTCGGCCCGCTCTGCAACCCGGCCCGCCCGGAGGCCTCCGCGGTGGGGGTGGCGAACCTCGACCGGGTTCCCCTCTTCGTCGGCGTCTTCCAGACCCGGGGCGCCTCCGCACTGGTCTTCCGCGGCGACGACGGCCTGGACGAACTCACCACCACCGGACACAGTCATGTCTGGGAAGTGTCGCGCGGGCTGGTCACCGAGCACGACATCGACCCGAGGGACCTGGGCATCAAACGCGCCCGGATGAGCGACCTCGTCGGGGGCAGCCCGGCCGAGAACGCCGCTGTGGTGCATTCCGTTCTGGCCGGGGACACCGGCCCGGTGCGGGATATCGTCCTGCTGAACGCCGCGGCCGGGCTCGTCGCCTACGACCTGGCGCACGATCCGGCCCAATCGCAGTTGAGCATTCTGGACCGCTTCGCGACCAAGCTGACCGTCGCAGCCGCGGCCATCGACTCCGGATCGGCCAGCACCAAGCTGGAGCAGTGGGTGCAGGCCTCCCGCGCCTGACCTGCGCCGCCTGACCTGCGCCGCCTGACCTGTGGGTCTAACCTGCTGGGTCTGACCTCCCCACGACCCGCCTCCTGTGGCATAACTCCTGCAGAAAAACGCCGGCCGGTAGCCGGCCCCCGGATTGACGGGGCCGACGACCGGCCGGATGAGGAATTGCAGGAGTTATGGTTCGGCGCGGGGGAGGGACCGCGACGCTCCGAGGGGGTTAGACGACGTCGTCGTCGACCCAGTCGAAGGTCTTGGTGACGGCCTTCTTCCAGTTGCGCAGCTGCCGGGCGCTCTCCTCGTCGCTGAGCTCGGGGGTCCAGCGGCTGTCCTCCTGCCACTGCTGCCGGAGCTCGTCCAGGGTGCTCCAGAACCCGACGGCCAGTCCGGCCGCGTAGGCGGCGCCGAGAGCGGTGGTCTCGGCCACCACCGGGCGCACCACCGGGACACCGATCACGTCGGCCTGGAACTGCATGAGCAGGTTATTCTTGATCATGCCGCCGTCGACCTTCAGCTCCGTCAACGGCACCCCGGAGTCCGCGTTGACGGCGTCCAGCACCTCACGGGTCTGGAACGCCGTGGCTTCCAGGGCCGCGCGGGCGATGTGCCCCTTGTTCACGAAGCGGGTGAGTCCCACCAGCGCACCACGGGCATCCGACCGCCAATACGGCGCGAACAGACCGCTGAACGCCGGCACGAAGTAGGCGCCGCCATTGTCATCGACCGTGCGCGCGAGGGTCTCGATCTCCTCCGAGGAACTGATCAGACCCAGGTTGTCCCGCAGCCACTGCACCAGAGCGCCGGTGACGGCGATCGACCCCTCGAGGGCGTAGTGCGGTTCGGCGTCGCCCAGCTTGTAGCCCAGCGTGGTGAGCAGACCATTCTTCGAGTGGATGATCTCGGTACCGGTGTTGAAGATGAGGAAGTTGCCGGTGCCGTAGGTGTTCTTCGCTTCGCCCTGGTCGAACGCGGCCTGGCCGAAGGTGGCGGCCTGCTGGTCGCCGAGGATGCCGGCGATCGGCACCTCGCGCAGCAGACTCTGCGGGCTGGCCGTGCCGTAGACCTCAGAAGAGGACCTGATCTCCGGCAGCATCGACTTGGGCACGTTGAACGCCGCCAGAATGTCGTCGTCCCACTGCAGCGTCTCGAGGTCCATGAACAGGGTGCGGCTGGCGTTGGTGACGTCGGTGGCGTGCACACCGCCCTCCAGGCCGCCGGTCAGGTTCCACAGCACCCAACTGTCGGTGGTGCCGAACATCAGGTCGCCCGCCTCGGCCTTCTCGCGGGCGCCGTCGACGTTCTCCAGGATCCAGACGATCTTCGTGCCGGAGAAGTAGGTGGCCAGCGGCAGGCCGACCTTCTGCTTGAACCGTTCCACGCCGCCATCCGCTGCCAGCCGGTCGACGATGGGCTGGGTGCGGGTGTCCTGCCAGACGATGGCGTTGTAGACCGGCTTGCCGGTGGTGCGGTCCCAGACCACGGCGGTCTCCCGCTGGTTGGTGATGCCGACGGCGGCGATGTCATGCCGGGTGAGGTTGGCCTTCGAGAGCGCCTGACCGATCACCTCACGGGTGTTGTCCCAGATCTCCATCGGGTCGTGCTCGACCCAACCGGCGCGGGGAAAGATCTGCTCGTGCTCGAGCTGACCGGTGGAGACGATGGACCCGGAGTGGTCGAAGATGATGGCGCGGGAGCTGGTCGTACCCTGATCGATCGCGAGAACGTACTGAGCCATGGTGTACCTCCTTGTACAGGTTGATGAGGTTGTGCGGGAAAACTATAGTTCCGCCGTCCGGCGACGGACAGGCGGGTGGGCCGGTTCGACGTAGAACCGGCCCACCGGTCAGGCGACGATGGGTAGCCAGATGAGGGATGCCCAGCCGGCGAGGACGCCGCCGATGACGGGCCCGATCACCGGAACCCAGGAGTAAGCCCAGTCCGAGCCGCCCTTGCCGCGGATCGGCAGGATGAAGTGGGCAATCCGCGG
>Ga0247816_10001194_pt1 | contig 12981 bp, 10 predicted proteins | sample UWRJL209509C1_FD_179930 | JGI IMG/M metagenome (GOLD analysis project Ga0247816, IMG submission 179930) | Plant litter microbial communities from Arlington Agricultural Research Station in Wisconsin, United States - UWRJ-L209-509C-1 | ecosystem: Environmental > Terrestrial > Plant litter >...
TTAAAATATATTAAATCATATAATATTATATATTTTAATAAATAAATATGAGTATTTATACTTAGAATGTATATTAATTTATAATCTAATATTTTTTATATGTATTTTTAAACTTTAATTAATTTTTTATAAGGATTTAAATTATATTTAACTCACAATTACTATTTAGTATACCAGCAGAAATTTTACTAAGCTCTATTTTATAAGATTTAGATAAAATATATTTATATATATTAAGCTGTTTTTGATATTCATTAATGTGTTTTTGCTCATCGCCTAGCTTATAATCAATAATCAGCCAATCATTATTATTTTTTTGAATAATTCTATCCATTCTATATACTTTGCTTTTATGATAAAAACTTAACTCACAATAAGCTTTTTTATATAAATGAGGATTAAAAATATATTCTAAATTTTGAGCATTTAAAATTAATTCAACCTTTTCTAGAGCTATTTTCAAAATAAATTTTTTATGAGGTGCGATTTTTAACCAATTTTGTGCTTTTTCTAGACTTGGAATTGCTATATTATAATTGTTGTCTCTAAATCTACAAATTCTTTCCATTAATATATGCATTATACTGCCGATCTCTTGACCTATATTATTTTGAATTTTATTTTTTATATTAAACTCAGTAGATTCTATTATTTTGTCACTTTTATAATTAAAATTTATAGTATTATTTTTTTCAACTGTATTGATTTGTAGTTCGTGAATTTCATGAGAATTTTTTAAAATATTAAACCAGTTTTTACTTTCATTTTCATTTTGATTTTTTTTAGGTTTTACGATAGCACCGCCTACAACTAGAGTTTGTTTAGCTCTAGTCATTGCTACATATAGAGAGTTTTTATATTCGTCATCTGTTAATTGTTTTTCAATTTGCCAATCAATACCAGCAAATTGAATTAATTTATTTTTATTCCCAATAAATTTATTATTTTTACTTATTAAAAAATTAGTTGTAAATTCTTTATAGTTATTTGTATCAAAAATTACTACTGCCTCGTATTCTAAGCCTTTAGCACCATGTACAGTATCAAAATAGACTCCATTATTGCTGTTTTCTATGCTTTTATTTGGGGTTTCGCTTAAATATTCAGTATATTGATATTTTTGTAAATACTGTAATAAGCTATTTAAGCTGGGATAACGTCCAGCATTAAATTCTAAAATTAAATTAAAAAAATTATCTATATTATTTTGAATCTGCGAGGCTCTAAAAGGCATATTAAGTATAAAATGTTTTGAAAGATTAAAATTTATCAAAATATATTGAATAATTTCTAAAGGAGGGCAGATTTTATACTTATTTTTTATTTCCAAAATTTTAGCAATATAGTTTTTATCATTATTGTATAAAGTATTATTAGAAATTAAATTTTTTAACATATTAACATAGTCTATATCTTCATCAAAATTAATAAATTTATCAACCAATTCATGGCTAAATATTTTGCTGTTAAGAATATTAAATAGTGAATATTTATCAGTATTATCCACTAGAAAGCGAATAAAATTAAAAATTAAATATATTTCAGGGCTTTGTAATAATCCGCCGCGTATTTCTAATAAGCAAGGAATATTCTTCTTTTTTAGTGCCTCTTCAAAATCTTTCCATTTATTACGTGTACTGGTTAAAATTAGTATTTCATTATATTTATAAGATTGTGATAAATATTTTATTGTATTAACTAATTGATTTTTACTTTGTTCAAGATCTTCAATTATAGGCAGTAAATAAGTTTTACCTTGCATTACAGTTGTAGAATGAGGTTTATAGTCATCAATTTGTTCAAGGCATAAACTGTTATTAAGCCAATCAATAATTTTAGCAGAGCATCTTCTAGTGTTATAAGTAGCTAGAATTTGCACATTATATTGATTAGATAAAAAATCACTGGCAGCGTCTAAAATTCTACTATCACTGCCTCTAAATTTATAAATTGACTGCTTCTTATCCCCAACAATAAATATACTTGGTTTTTCCATACTAAATTCGTAAGCTTTTAACCAATTTATAATAATTTGCCATTGCATATAATTAGTATCTTGAAATTCATCAAATAAGATATGTTTATACTTATTATCTAACCTACACCATACATAATTAGCAATTTCATCTTGTTTTAATAAATTAAAAATATCTATTTCTATATCATTAAACTCAATAATATTATTCTTTTGCTTATAATGTAAATAAATTTTTACTAATAATTCACCGATGCTTAAGTATGCTTTATTATATAATTCATAATAATCTGCCAAAATTATGGCTGAATATTCTTCAAATTCTGTTTGAATAATATTATTTTTTGTGCGGTCAATACTGCGTATAGCAAAATTAGTATTTATGAGACTTTCAGTCAATTCTTTAAGACTATTATTTTTAATTGCCTTTAAAATATTATCTTTTATATTATTGGTAATAGAATTATTTTTTTTATCTAATAAAGCTAAAATTTGATTGCTAATATCTTGATGTTTTATAGTTAATTGTAAATTAGGAATAGCTATATTTTTTAATGCATTAATAGTTTCATTACTAGGAAAAATAAAATTATCATTATTAAATTCAAAATTATGTAAAAATTGATGGCGTTTATTCCAAATATCTTTTAAGATTTTAGATGTAAAAATATTTTCTTGCCATAAATTACTAAATTGGTTAAAAATATCACTATATTTAGTATAAATTTGACTTTCTATAAAATCTTTTAATGCTTCTTCATATAATATATTACTATCTTGTCTTAAATTATTGTAATTTTTATGATATTCTAGAGGCATTATATTTAATAATTGCATAAACCAAACATGAAAAGTGCTAATATTAAATTTATATGGACTAGATAATATTTTAAAATATAAATTTTTTGCTTTTATTAAATTTTTAACAGAAGGTTCTATTCCTCTTATATATAATTCTTTAGATAATTGTTCTTGGGAAAAACTTGAAAACTGTTTAAGCCACTCTATAACTCTATCCTGCATTTCTTGTGCAGATTTTTTAGTAAAAGTAATCGCTAAAATATTTTCAATATTACTGCCTTCTATTAATATTCTTAAAATTCTACTAGCTAATAACCAAGTTTTCCCGCTTCCAGCACATGCTTTGACAATTATATTATTGTTTGGATTACAAGCAAATATAGTAAAGGCATGATTATCTACTATTTGGTCATTTATACTATAAGTCATATTTTATATAAAAAAGAATTAATCTATTTTAACAAAATATGTGGTGTTGGGTAAGTATCCCCTCATAACACGTAAGCTAAAACATACTAATAAATATTAGAAAAAATAACCAAAATATGTATTTTTTATAGGGATCAATATTAATATTTTAGCCCCTGACACTAGCTTTACGTGTTATGAGATATTTACCTAATATTTTTAAAGATAAAAAATAAGGGATTTATATGCATAACTAGCCACTTTTATTTTAATTAAATTTAAGTTAAGTTAAGTATTCCTTTTGCAAGCAAGACAAAACATACTAATAGGCTACTTCTAGCAGTATAGTTATTACTTTTAAATTAAAAACTATGCTTTTTTAAATTTTTACAATATCTTTGTTGCAAAAGGAATACTTAACTTAAATATATAAGCTCCAAAAATAAAGACTTACAAAAGTCTTTATTATGAAAATTATTATTAGGTTAAATTCCGCCGCCGCCAGGAGCTGTTGCCGGATCTTTAGGAGGCGGCGGAGGCGGAGGCGGAGGTGGAGGCGGAGGAAATAAGAAAGACATGATATTTTCCTTTTTTATGTTAAATGTATATATGAGTTTAATTTATTATAGCAAAGTTCAAAAAAAATTGATTTTAAATATTGAAAAGTGTAAAATATAATACACAGCGCTGATTTATACATATTGCGGGCGCTTTTATAAAATGCAGCTAAAAAGTTCATTAATTTATTTTTTGCATTTTATTTTTAATGTACTTTTATTATACGAGGTATTATGCAAGAAAACATCTTATCTTTATCATACGGCAAAGTTACTAGCCAAACTTTACTATTTAGTGAAAAATTATTACTGCAAAGCGGTAAATATATTGAAAATTATGAATTAGTAATTGAAACATATGGTAAATTAAATTATAACAAAACAAATGCTATTTTAATTTGTCATGCTTTAAATGCTTCCCATCATGTTGCTGGTTTTTATACAGATGACTTAAAAAACATCGGTTGGTGGGATAATATGGTAGGACCAAATAAGCCTATTGATACTAATAAATTTTTTGTAATTGGGATTAACAATTTAGGCTCTTGCTTTGGTTCAACTGGTCCAAAATCTATTAATTCATTAAGCGGTAAAGAATATGGAGCTAATTTCCCTTTTTTAACAGTTGAAGATTGGGTAAATGCACAAAAAAAAGTCCTAGATTATTTACAAATTGAAAAACTTGCAGCAATAATAGGCGGTAGTTTAGGGGGAATGCAGGCTTTATCTTGGAGCTTACAATATCCTGATAAATTAGATAATTGTATTATTATTGCTTCAACCTCCAAACTATCTGCTCAAAATATTGCTTTTAATGAAGTTGCCCGTCAAGCTATTTTAACTGATCCAAAATATCATTTAGGTAATTATTATGAATATAATACTATTCCTGAGCATGGATTAAAATTAGCTAGAATGCTGGGGCATATTACTTATTTATCTAATGAAGATATGGCAAGTAAATTTGGCAGAGAACTAAAATTTGATCAATATCAATATTCTTTTGAAGCTGAATTTGAAATTGAAAGCTATTTAAGACATCAAGCTAAGAAATTTTCACAATACTTTGATGCTAATACTTATTTATTAATTACTAAAGCACTGGATTATTTTGATCCTGCCAAAAAATATGGGCAAGGCGATTTAAATCAAGGACTGGCTGGAGTTATGTGTAAATTTTTAATTATAAGTTTTACTACTGATTGGAGATTCCCTTCAAGCTGCAGCATAGAAATAGTAAAATCCTTAATACATAATAAAAAATCGGTAAGTTATGCTAATATTAATACGCCTCATGGGCATGATGCTTTTTTGTTAGAAAATATACATTATCATAAAATTATGGCAAATTATATTAATCATATTTTTAAGGAAGTAAAATGAGATTTGACCTAACAAAACTTGAAAGTTGGATTCAACCTAATCAAAGCGTATTAGACTGCGGCTGCGGCGATGGGGAATTACTGCAGCAATTACAGCAAAAGAAAAATATTTTTGCTTATGGCATAGAAAATGAAATAAAAAAAGTTGAAATTTGTATAGAAAAAGGTGTGCAGGTTGTACAACAAAACTTGGAGCAAGGCTTAGCTTTATTTGAAGATAATTTTTTCGATGTTGTAATTTTATCGCAAACTTTACAAACTATTCATAATACAGAGCACATTTTAAAAGAGGTTGTTCGTGTTGGTAAAAAAGCAATAATTACTTTTCCCAATTTTGGTTATTGGAAACATCGAATAAGTGTATTAAAAGGTAGAATGCCTGTATCCAAATCTCTACCTTTTGAGTGGTATAATACGCCTAATGTGCGTGTTTTAACATTAGCTGATTTTGAAGCATTAGCCAATGAAGCTGGTTTAAAATTACTTGAAAGAATTGTTTTACATGAAAATAAAATTATTGATTTTGCAGAAAATTTAAGAGGAAGCTTAGTTTTATACTTAGTTACTAAAAAATGATTTACTACTTTTATTAGTAGTTTAATTTTAATATGTTATAATTAGTTTTTATTTTAAGATTGTAAAGATTGAAGAAGTTATATTTTCTTATAATATTTTTTATATTAATTATAAATAATGCTTATGCACTGCTAATACCGCAAGAAGCATTTATTCTAAATGCTAAACAAATTCCTAATGGTCTTAATATACAATTTAAGATTGCTAAAAATCATTTATTATATAAAGAAAAATTTGAATTTTTTGTCGATGATGCTTCTGTTAGAGTAGGCAAGCCTGTTTTCCCCTTAGCTAAAAAGAAATTTGATGTAAATTTTGATAAAGAGGTAGAATATTATAAAAATCAAGTTTCTATATTTTTGCCTTTAATAGAATATAAGCAGCCTTTTACCTTAAAAATAATGACTCAAGGCTGTGCTGAAAAAGGTATATGCTATCCCCCAACTGCTTATTATTATAATGTGAAAATGATGAGTAAACTAGATAATGGATTATTAAATTCTAGGTTAGACAAAAAAAGGCCTTTTAGCTTTTCGCCTAAAAATTATAAAAGTGCTGGGCTAGAAACAGCGGATAATGCCAATACTTCGGTTGAAGACATAGCTCCTAGAGCATATTTGCAAAAGCATCCTAAAGAAGATAGTAAAAAAGACTATTCAAAATTTTATTGGTTATTTATTTTTATGTGTATAATATGTACTATAATTATTAGCCACCCATCTTTTAATAAAGATAATTAATTATTAAATTATTAAATATTTATGAAATAAAAATATTTACTTGCAATATTAGTTCAAAAAAGTTAAAATTCATACAAATTCTAAATTAATTAAAAAATTGCTGACAATATATAATCTCTTAATAGACATTGGAAATACTAATACGAAATGGTTATTAATTCCTACAGAATATCCACTGAATAAAGCTTCAAACCTGCCTTTATATACCTTTTCTAATCAATTTCCAGAATTTGATAAAATTAATAATAATATAGATAATTTAAATATTAATAAAGTTTTAATCAGTAATGTTAGTAGCGAAAACTATTTAATTTTATTAATACAAAGTTTGAATATTAATATAAATAAAATCAGTATTTATAAGACTCCTAAGTCGTATAAGAATTTAATTAATAATTATAAAGATTACACCACATTAGGTACTGACAGATGGCTGTCTATGATAGCTGTTAACCAAATGTATGAAACTCAAGCTAATATAATTATTAGCTGTGGTAGTGCTACAACTATTGATATAATAAATAATAATATATTTATAGGGGGTTATATTATTGCTGGTTTAAATTTTATGCAAAATATATTATTGAACAAAACAGCTAAAATTAATACACACCTTAATGATGAAGAGATCAAAAGTTCAATTAGATTAGGATTGAATACTAAAGAATGCGTAGAACATGGAGCTATCTTAGCCCAAGTTGGTTTTATAGAAAAAGCTATTTTTAGTTTTATAAAAGACAAAGATATAGTAAAATATAATTGTATAATACATGGTGGAGCAGCAGAAAAAATTTGCCCTTTTATTTCACTACCACATGAAAAAATGAATAATTTAGTAGTTTTAGGGCTATCAAAGGTTTTAAATGATTAAATCAATATTTCTCATTCTAATTATTATTAATATAAGTATATTGGCTTTTTTTAGCTTTACAGATGAAGGGCTGCCTCATAATAGGGTTGAAAGAGTTATTACTCAAATTAATCCTAGTGTAATTAAAATAATTAATGAAGGAATAATAGAAGAAGACCGTAAAAATGATATTCTCTATACAAGTAATGATATATCTACTTGCATAGAAGCTAATTTAGCTAATGAGGCGGAAGTATTATTTATGCAAAAAGAGCTACAGAATACTCTAAATAATGTACAGACTAAAATTATTTCTACAGCACAAAATGGTTCATATATAGTTTATGCAGCGTCTTCAAAAAATATAAAAACACAAATGGCTGATTATAGACGTTTAAAAATTACTCCCATTAGTACAGCTACTGTTGATAATAATAAAATTGTAGCTTTTGGAGTATTTACTAATAAGCCAAGTGCTATTGAATATTTAGATATGCTAAAACCTAAAGGGGCTAAAAATTTACAAATTAAACTATTACAAGATACTAGTTTAAATATTTTTTGGTTACGTCTGCCGTATGCTAGTATAGAAGAAGAAGGATTAATTAGAAAAATAAGTGCTAAATATGGTATAATGACTCGGTACTGCCAATAAAAAGGGGATACAAATGGAAAAGATGATTACAATTATGTGTAAAGATCAAAAGGGTCTTATGGCAGAAATATCAGAGCTTCTTAGTGAAAATAATATTAATATCAAAAATATAGAAGCTAATTCTTATAATCAAAATGCAGTTCTACATTTAGATATTGAAGAAGGGTTAATAGATGATGCCTTATTAATATTAACTAAAGCAGGTTATCACGCTATTACTGATGAAGTTATATTAGTATGTTTAGAAGATAAAGCTGGAAGTTTAGCTAAAGTTTCTAGAAAACTTAGTGATTCTAATGTAGAAATAAGAGGAATTACTAGTATGTGGCGTAATGAAGGTCTTGTAATGGTAGTAATTAATACTGATAATAATGAGTTAGCTAAACAAATACTAAAAGAAATAGTTGTATAGTTTTATATTTATTATTTAAAATTATTTTTTATTACAATTTTTACAAGATCAGCTACTCCTGTAACTTTTAGTTTTGACATAATATTAGCCCTATGAGCTTCGACTGTTTTTATAGAAATATTTAAAGTAGCAGCTATTTGTTTGTTTAATTGACCTTGTACTATACCTTGTAAAACCTGCTTTTCCCTAGTTGTTAAATCTAACAATATCTTTAAATTATGCTGATCTTTAAAATATTGAGGAGCTAGTTCGTAGAGTTTCTCTACTACTGATTTTATTAAGTTATTATCAAATGGTTTTTGTACAAAATCTATAGCACCTTTTTTTATAGCTGTTACTGCCATTGGAACATCGCCATGACCTGTAATAAAGGCTATAGGTATTTTGTAATTTTTATTAATTAACTGTTCTTGTAAATCAGTGCCGTTTTCTCCATTTAATCTTACATCAAGAAGTAAAGCAGCTGGATATTTTTCTTCATAATTAGCAAAAAATGACTGAATTGAAGAGCAAGCTTTAGCTGTATAACCCCAGCCTTCTATTAACCATTTTAGGGAATCACAAATAGCCTCATCATCATCTACAATGTATATTATTGATTTCATTTTATTATTCTTAACATATAGTTTTTTATAGTCTAGGTTATATCTTAGTATAGCGGTAATATTATTTTAAATGTGCATCCTTTTTGTGGATTATTTTCTACATTCAGTGTTCCTTGATGATTTTCTATAATAGAACGGCATATGTTAAGTCCCATACCCATACCATCGTTTTTAGTAGTAAAGAATGCATCAAATATTTTATCTTTAATATCCGCAGAGATACCAACACCTTCATCGATTACATATATGTGTAAATATTTATGTAATAGTTCTGTTTCATGGCATAATAAAAATATTTTTAATGTAACAGTTGAAGATGTATTATTAATCTGATTAAATAATATATTAGCCTCAATAGCATTTCTTAATAAATTAACCAAAACTTGCTCTATAAGAACCTTATCAATTAAAATATCAGGTAAATTTTCTTTAATATCTAGATTTAATTTAATATTGTTTTGATTATTACTAAAGTTTACTAGGGCAATGGCTTCTAGTGCTAAACTTTTTATATCTTCAAAATTTTTTTTAGGCTGACTCTTACTAACAAAATTACGTAATCTTTTAATAATATCCCCAGCCTTTAAGGCTTGATATGAAGCTTTCTCTAGAGCTTGCAAAATAATAGGATTAATAGGCTGATGTTCTTGTTTTGCTCTTTCAAGAATACCATTGCAATAATTACTAATAGCAGTAAGAGGCTGATTAATTTCATGAGCAATAGAAGATGCCATTTCTCCCATATTACTAAGCCGATTAGCAAAATGCCATTTTTCTTCATTAATTTTGGCTTGTTCTTGAGCTATTTTTGTTTGTGTTACATCAATAGCTACCATCATTTGAGCAATCCTGCCGTCTACCCATTGAATAGGATAAGTTTTTATATTAAACCACTTTTTATTATTTGGATAATAAATCTCTTCATAATGATTATCAGTATATAAACTAGGCAATATATTAGTCAGCCATTCCATAGCAGTTAATTGAGATTTTTTTTCAGTGGGTGATTTACTTAAATATAAATGTGCATGATTAGAGTTACCAAATAATTGTTTATAATATCTATTAGAAAACAATAATTCATTATTTTCTAAAATAACGACAGATACACCAGCCTCTAAACTTTCTATAACTGTCATAAATCTTCGGTGCGCTGCTGCCAACTCTTCTTTAGCCCTTTTAGGTTCTGTAACATCTACTATCGAACTTAACCAGCCTATTTGTGTACCTTTACCATCCATTAATTCGCAAGCATGCATTCTTACATAAAAAATACTGCCGTCTTTTTTTTGTAATCTTAAATCTATACCTTTTGAGGGAGTATTACCTTTAAGCAAATTATTATAAGTAATAAATAAGTCATCATAATCACTCTGCGGCCAATATAAAAAAGGTGCTGTACTATCAAGCAAGTCATATTCTTTAAACCCTGTCATATGGCAAAATGCTGGATTTACATAGATAATTTTTCCTTGCATATCAATAGCGCGCATACCTACTAAAATAGAATCGCCCATGCTTTTACGAAAAGCTATTTCATTTAGTAATAATTTTTGATTTTCTCTACTTCTTAGCATATAACGCCATAGCATTAATAAGCTCCAGATAATTAAAGTAGATAAGATTATAATAATCCAAATTAGACTATTATTAAAAAAATTATTTGCATAATTATATCTAATGGCTTTTAAATTTAATTTGCTAGGTACTACAGAAAATGGAATTTTAAAGTTATTAGCATTGTCATTATTTACAACTGTATTATTAGAAGAAAACCAAACTTTACTATTATTATCTTCTAAAATAACTTGATAATTTTTTATTAAATCATAATTAGTAAAATTAGCCATTAATTTAATTGGCGAATATATAACACTTAAACTGCCGATAAAATCTTCGCCTTGATACAATGGCAGCTGTAAGATTATATAATTTTGTTTATTAATATCTTGTAATGTGTAATAAACTACTTTTCTATCATTTTTAGCTTTATTAGCCTTTAGAATTATTTCTCGCCTTGGCTTATCATTTACGCTATTAAATGCATCATCTAAATCAATGCTTAAAGAGGGTAATGACCACATAACTTGATGTTGATTATTTAAACGATAGATTCCAACAATATCATTATGATCTTTAATATACTGGCGGGATAATTCTTGAAATGCTGCATCATCATAAAAAAATGGCTGTAAACTTTGGGCTATATTTTTAATTTGCTGCTCATTATTAATTGTATAGCTGTAAATTTTGTGATTAAGCCATGGTAAATCTCTATAAATTAAAGAATTTTGATTTTTCAGTTGAGAACTGTGTAGTATATATAAAACAATAATAACTGTAGCTATAAAAAATGCTACCGCAATTAAAGGCACAAAAAATAAGTAACGTAAGACATCTTGTTTTATCCAATGCGGGTAAATATATTTTCGAATGAATTTATATAGCATCTCTTGCATTTATAGTTTTGATAGAAAAACTTGTTTATTACATAATTTTGCTATTTGAGTTAAAAGGTTGATACGATTATTTTTTAAATGTATATCAGAAGCATTTACCATAACATTATCAAAAAAATCGTTTAAACTATCAGCAAAATCTTGTAATAATTGTGAACTGGCTTTATATATTTCAATATTTTGTGAGGTAAAAGTGTTATAGACTGTATATAGATTTTTTTCTTGTATTGAATCAAATAAATTTATATCAATTATATTATTTTTAGCATATTCATTTTTTATAATATTATTGATGCGTTTATTTGCTGCAATTAATATATTAATATTATATAAATTCTGTGTATCTTCAACTAAATTTTTAGCAATACTTAAGTTTTGTTTTAAAGTAGAAAAATTTGAATCTTTATTATCTATATAGTCATTATATAAACTTGCTTGAATAATATTAGGTGCATAATTATCTTTTAAATAATTTTCTAGTCTATCTAAGCAAAAATTAAATATCCCATCATTATCAGTAGTAAATTCAAAAGAATTTTCAAAAATACTTGATACATATTGTATAGTTTGATATAAATTTATCGATAGATTTTTCTCAAATAATATTCTAATAATACCTAAAGCATTTCTACGTAGAGCATATGGATCTTTTTCACCGCTTGGTTTTAAGCCAATACCCCAAATTCCTACTAAAGTTTCAAGTTTATCAGCTAAAGCTAAAACAAGACCTAGATTTTCACTAGGTAAACTATCTCCTGCAAATTTTGGTTTATAGTGCTCTTCTATTGCTAGAGCAACACTACTATTATAGCCTTCAAATTGTGCATAATATTTACCCATTATACCTTGCAGTTCTGGAAATTCACTGACCATATTAGTCAATAAATCGGATTTACAAACACTAGCAGCTATATATGCGAAATTTTCTAGACTATTAAATTTAGGTTCATTTTTACATATGTATAATGCAATTTGTTCTATTCTACTTATGCGCTGCTGTTGATTACCTAATTTATTATGATACACAATATTGGATAAATTCATTGCATAATTTTTTAAAGTAGTTTTTTTATCTTCACTAAAGAAAAACTGTGCATCAGATAAACGCGGGCGTATAACTTTTTCATTACCTTTTATAATATTAATTGGATCATCTATTGGCATATTTGAAACAAATAAAAATTTGGGTAATAATTTATCGTTTTGCATTAAGGGAAAATATTTTTGATGGGTTTGCATACTTAAAATTAAGCATTCTTTAGGAATATCTAGAAATTTTTCATCAAAGTTACCTGCGTATACTTGAGGATATTCAACTAATGAGTTTACTTCTTCAAGTAAGCTTTGTGGTGCTTGAAGTTTGCAGCCTAATTCTTGATCTAATGCTTGCTCTTGTAATTGATTTTTAATCATCTGCATACGCTTATTGTAGCAAGCTACTACTTTATTATCTAATAAAGTTTGTTCATAAGAATTAGGATTATCTATGGTAATCATACCGCCTAAAAATCTATGCCCGTAAGTTCTATTATTCGATTTTAAGCCTAAAATACTACAATCA
>Ga0247816_10001195_pt1 | contig 12973 bp, 7 predicted proteins | sample UWRJL209509C1_FD_179930 | JGI IMG/M metagenome (GOLD analysis project Ga0247816, IMG submission 179930) | Plant litter microbial communities from Arlington Agricultural Research Station in Wisconsin, United States - UWRJ-L209-509C-1 | ecosystem: Environmental > Terrestrial > Plant litter >...
AGGAACCCCTTTTGCCAGAAGACCCTTTAATAACGTATATATTCTTTCTCGCTTTTCAGGAAACTCCGTATTGTAATCATTGTAGAAAAGCTGTGCTTCCGGATCGGCAGCATGTGCATATTCAAAGGCTTTAACCAGGAAGTCGTCGCCCAGTATCTGGTACCATGGCGACTGGCGTAAAGACTTCGACGGATCATCGTCAATGGCTTCGTTGATGACATCCCAGGCATAAATCTTTCCTTTATAACGGCTCACGACTGTCGTAATATGGTCTTTAAGGCGTTGTAGTAGCACGCTTTTGCTCACTGTTTTTCCGTCTTTGCCGATAAAGATCCACTTGGGTGTTTGCTCATGCCAACCCAGGTTATGTCCTCTGATTTTTATGCCGTTTTCAACGGCGAAACTGACGATAGCATCAGTATCTTTCCAATAAAATTTGCCTTCTTCCGGTTGAATTGGCCCCATTTTCATGGCATTTTCTGCCGTGATGCTGTTAAATTGTTTTTTGATCAACGCTGCTTCCTCACCGGAAAGATTTCGGGTGCCCACAGCAACACCTATGGGGAAATAGTCCTTATACACGTCTTTCAGGCCTGGCTGCGAAAAGGCCAGGTGGGGAAGCGCAACGACCGTGCAGAGGAGTAACAAGAAGGTGAGTTTTTTAAACAGGTTGGGAAGCATATTTGGTTATTTTAGTTCGTCGTTTAAAATCCGATGGAATTTCCTCCATCGACAGGTAGCACCACGCCGGTCACATATTTAGAGGTGCTGGTGCTTAAGTAATACACCGCTTCGGCAACATCTTCAGGTTCGCCCATTTTGCCCATTGGCGTTCTGGAGAACACTTTATTTTTACGCTCCGGATCTTCATCGAGTGCTTTTGCAGACATGGCAGTTTTGATAAAACCCGGTGCCACGCAATTGATGCGGATGCCCAAAGGAGAAAGCTCGGTGGCCATTGCTCTGGTCATGCCTTCAATGCCTGTTTTTGCCGCAGAATAGGCAATCACCTTAGGGATACCGTATTGCGCCGCCATGGAGCTGATGTTAACTACGGAACCACTTTTTGCTTCCACCATATGTTTAATGGTTTCGCGACTCATGGCGAAAACCGCATAGAGGTTAGTTTCTATAATGCGGGCAAAATCTTCATCAGTAACTTCCAGGAAAGGCTTTTTCATATTTATGCCGGCATTGTTCACCAGGATATCGATCTGTTGATGTTCCGCAATAATGCCATCCACTAAAGCGGGGATGCCGGCCAATTGTTGCAGGTCAAAAGCGCGGTAGCTGCATAATTCGCCTAGTTCTGCTGCCACGGTTTTCAGGTTATCCTCATTGCGGCCAATCATGACCACATGGATTCCTTCCTGTACTAATTTCCTGGTAATCGCTAATCCTAATCCGGCGGCACCGCCTGTTACAATAGCTATCTGTTTATTCATATCTTCTTATTTGTCTTTTTTTCTCAAGGAGGACGCTCTGATCACGAGTTCCGACTTTAAAGTGGTGGTGCTGGTAATGTTTAAGTCACCTTCTTCATCTAAACGGTTCAGGATGATTCTGGCAATGGTTTCTCCCATTTCCTTACCAGGGTAGTTGATGGTGGTGATGGCAGGTTCAGTCACCTGGGAGATCAGGTCGTTGTTAAAACCTACAATGGCAATGTCTTTCGGTACCTTTAAACCTGCTTGTTTAAGGATCGTTAAAGCATAAGCCGCCGCCGAATCATTGGTTATAAATAAGCCATCTGGTCTGTTCTTGCGTTTAAGGATCTCTGTGATGGTATCCTGAACAGCTTGTTCAGAGAGGTCGTTGGTGAAAAATAACTCTGGGTTATACTCAATTTGGCGATCCTCTAAAGCTTTCTTGTAACCTTCGAAACGATCTTTATAGACGTTACGGGTAATGTTTCCAGTGATGTGAAGAATCTCCTTGCAGCCCTGGTCTAATAAGTGACTGGTTGCCTGATAACCTGCTTTATAATTGTCGATAAGCACTTTGGTGGCTTCAATCTCTTTAGCAATACGATCAAAAAAGACAATGGGAATGTTTTTCTTGATGAAAGTATCAAAATGGCTAAAATCCTGGGTATCGGAAGAGAGGGAGACAATTAAACCATCCACCCGGCTATTGAACATGGTGGCGGTATTGGTGCGTTCTTTAGCTTCCTGCTCAAAAGACTGGGCAATGATAAGATTATAACCCGCATTGTTAATGATTTTCTCTATCCCGGAGATCACCGAGGACATGAATAGACTGTTGAGGCGGGGGACAATTACACCTATGGTATTTGTTTTTTGTTTTCGTAAATTACTAGCAAATTTATTGGAGCGGTAACCAAGTGATGTAGCCAGGTCGAATATTTTCTTTTTTGTTTCCTTATTAATGGCTGGGTGATCAGAAAGCCCCCTGCTTACCGTAGCCGCCGAAATATTTAATCGCTGAGCAAGGTCATATATAGTAATTTCTTTATTTCGCATTCGATGTGTTGTTCTTGTTGAAGCAAGTTAGGGTTAATATGTGAAAGATGCAATCGGTTGCATAAATATATTATCTTTTATACTCACGTGAGCAAAAGACTAAAGTTGTATTAGTTTCGTTTACTAATTCAAGAAACCTCGTTCGTTACGACGAGAAAAAACAAGAAATATTAAAAAATATTTTTAAAGTCATTTATTCTGTATTTATAAGAATTATATGATCCATTTCATGTTTTTTTAGACATATTATGTTGTTTGGCACAGTTTTGATGATAATCGTAGGGAGATTATCAGCGTTTTTTGAAAAGAAGTGTTAAATTTTTGTTAAATAATGATTGTGTATTTTGTACACTAAGAAATAATTACCATATTTGTATTGTCAAACATCAGGGGAGCCTGATTAGAAATGAAAGTTTATGTCTGCTTTGAGTCCCGGTATAAAGATTGAAATCTTTCCAGCTCAAAGAGAATTAAGAAAAACCCGTTCATACAGGTTTATATTTGGTTAGAATAGGGATGTGCGTGGATGCGGCACCCCTTTCTTTTTTTAAGGCCATTTGTAAATCCAAACAACGCCGGTTCCTGCATTTAATAAAACCTCCTGTCATTTTCTCGTGTTATTGAAGATCATAACAACATTAAACTCCTTTTGACATGAATCCCGTATATATTTTTGGCAAAGAAATTATTGACGATAAAACAATCCGTCAGCTGCAAAACTGTTTATTAGAAGACTCCATTGGGGTATTAACTGCCGATGGTCACTATGGTTATAATCATCCCATAGGTGGTGCCATAGCCTATAAAGATCATGTATCGGTATCAGGTGTCGGTTTTGATATTGGCTGTGGCAATAAAGCTGTGCGTACCGACATGAAACTCCAGGACATCAATATTTCCAAAGTAATGGATGATATTCAACGCAGGATCTCTTTCGGTGTCGGCCGGAAAAACAATGAGCAAGTGGATCATGAAGTACTTGCCAAGATCAGTGAACATCCTTTAAAACATGTTTCGGCGATGGCTAAACTGGCGAGCGATCAACTGGGGACTGTAGGTTCTGGTAATCATTTTGTCGATATTTTTGTTGATGAGCAAGGTTATATCTGGGTAGCCAATCACTTTGGCTCAAGGGGTTTCGGGCACAAAATTGCCTCAGGTTATATGACAATGGCCTCTGGGAAGAAATGGGGCGAGCGTCACAAAGAGGGCAGTATGGATGGAAAACCTATTTTGCTTCCTATAAATGAACAATTAGGACAGGAATATTGGGAAGCCATGACCATGGCTGGCGCTTATGCTTATGCAGGGCGAGAGGTCGTGATTAATAAAGTACTGGACATCCTGGGAAATCCTGAAGTCACATTAGGCATCCACAACCACCATAACTTCGCCTGGAAAGAGACACACTTTGGGGAAGACTATTATGTGGCCCGCAAAGGTTGCACACCCGCTTTTCCTGATCAGCTTGGTTTTATTGGTTCCAACATGCGTGACCAGTCGGTCGTGGTCCGAGGATTGGAATCGCCCTTATCTGCCAAAGGTTTGTATTCGACAGTTCATGGCGCTGGTCGGGTGATGTCGAGAACGCAGGCGGCGGGTAAAAAGAAATGGGTGTTCGATAAAAAGATGGGTCGTAAAGTGCCAACGGTAGTCGGTGGGGGCTGTGTTAATTTCGCGGACACGCAAAAAGAGATGGCAGGACTGCAGATCCAGCTTCGGGGAGCGGGTGCCGATGAATCTCCGCAATGTTATAAAAAACTAACCGAAGTGCTGGAATACCAGGGAATAGGGGAAACCATAGAAGTGCTGAGTAGATTAACGCCGATCGGTGTGGCTATGGCAGGTGATGAATATGATCCCTATAAAGATTAGTAATTATTCGATGAATAGATATGTGATTTCTGTTTAAAACCAAATTATTAAAACGTTTTATGGTTAAAACGGTGTTATTTTTTAATAAAAAAATAAAATACTATATATTTTATGGAAAAATGGAGTCTTTTTTATTAAAAAATCATTTATAAGTCAAAAACCATAATTTAAATTGATACATTAAGCGCATGATAAATGCTCAATAGGGGTTTTTGTTGAGTGATTTGTTCTGTAATTAGTGTTATTTCATTTTTAAAACGATATATATGGTTAAATGTTATCAAAAAATCGAAATCTATCTACAAAAAATTTTCCTAAAGCATTTATTACCACATTTAGCTATCACGCTCCATTCAAATAATAATCAATTTTCACACCTAAACCCTATCTATCAAATGACCTCAAAAAAAAGAACCTCCTGATCAGGAAAATTCCTGACCAGAAGGTCATGTAAAGAATTGTACGCGTAAGCTACCTGGCCTCGGAACCATGTGGTAGCCTACGCAATCACTAAACACTTAAGAGACAAAACTATGAAAAAATCTCTACTTTATGATAGAGTAAAAAATCGTGCATGGCGGTTATCCAAATTTGGTACCCTAACATCCCTGACTATTTGTTTATTATCCTCCACCACTTCAGGCCGTTCGGTATATGCTAACGCCATTCCGGTCTCCAAAAATTCCTTAAAAAACGTCAGGTTCACCGCATCTATAAATATTTCAGGTGTCGTAAAAGATGAGACTGGCGCCACATTGCCCGGTGTATCTGTGAAATTAAAAGGATCGACCATTGCTACGGTTACTGATATTAATGGAAAATTTGTCATTGTGGTCCCTGATGAACAAGCAACACTTGTATTTGGATACATGGGTTATCTAAGTAAAGAGGTCCTTGTAGGCAAACAGAAGATGGTTGAAGTTTCTTTAGTACCTGATGCTAAACTGCTGAACGATGTGGTGGTGGTGGGTTACGGAACACAAACCAAAGCGGAGTTTACGGGATCAGCGTCCCGGGTTTCCGGTGAAAGCCTGAAAGACATGCCGGTGCAAAGTTTCGATCAGGGCCTGGCGGGTAAGGCAACAGGCGTAAGTATTGCACAGCCCAATGGCGTGTTAAATAATCCGCCTGTGATCAGGATCCGTGGGGTAAATTCCATTTCTTTAAGCTCCTATCCTTTAATTGTTGTTGATGGTATACCTATTAATACAGGGAACAGTGCTGGAAATGCCCAGGTAGCAAATAATCCACTGGGTGATATCAATCCGGCGGATATCGAATCGGTCAATATCCTGAAAGATGCTGCATCAACAGCAATTTATGGTTCACGTGCCGCTGCCGGCGTAATTTTGATTACCACAAAAAGTGGTAAAACTGGTAAAGCGAAGGTAAACTATGAAGCCTGGGCTGGAATAACCAATGCCGTTCGTTTACCCCAATTGCTAAATGCCGAGCAATTCATGTCCATTAAAAATGAGGCAACACTTAATTCTAAACTGCTGTCGGGCAATGAAAACAATGCAGCGGTGCCATCAGCATCGTTCTTTCCAAGTTATCATGCCGATGGTTCCATGGTCGATACCGACTGGCTTGCTGAAGTTTACCAGACGGGTGTTTCTCAGAACCACAGTATAAATTTCTCAGGTGGAACGGAAGCCACTAAATACTATTTTTCCACCAACTACAGTAAACAGGAAGGTTTGATCAAAACCAATGAATTTACGCGTAAAGCAGTTCGTTTCAACCTTGATCACCAACTGACCAGCTTTATTAAACTAAAAGCCAACGTAAACTACAATAACAGCTTAAACGCATCACCTCAGACTGGATCGTTAGAAGGAAATGCCTTCGGCTTAACTTCTATCGCTCGTTTAGCCACGCTTTCTGCTCCTAACGTCGTTGCTCAAAATGCCGATGGCACCTACAATATGAGTAATTCAAATACCTTGGGCATGGGGGCTAACACGGTATCAAGTAACTTTTACAACCCAAGTGCTTTATTAGCCTATAATAGGTATTCATCAGAAAACGACCGCATCATTGGAAACTTTGTGGTCGATGTCGACCTCATTAAAAATCTATCTTATCACCTAAGCTATGGTGTGGATCGGTTCAAAATTGAAAACAAAGCTTTTGAAAGCGCCCAACATGGCCCAGGTAACGCTGCCGGTGGTCGTGCAAATAATAGTAGTGTATTAATTGACAATTGGAACCTGACCCATACATTAACCTATGCAGGTAAAATTGGTGAAAAGAATAACCTGTCTTTATTAGCCGGCTATGACGTTCAAAAGTTTAAAAACAGTGCCTGGGGCGCACAGCGCACCGGACTAGCAGATTCTTTCTATGAACATTACGAAGGTTCTTTTCAGAATATAGAGCCGGGTACCGCCAACTTCAGAAGTGAAAAAGCTTTTGCTTCCATGTTTGGCCGGTTAAGTTATGATTACGATAAAAAATACTTTGCAACGATCAATTATCGCCGTGATGGTAACTCGGCTTTAGGAAGTGGCAAGAAGTATGGTGATTTCGGCGGTATTTCCGGAGGATGGGCATTATCAGCAGAAGACTTCTATCAGGATTCAGGAATTGCGGATGTGATGAGTAGCGTAAAATTGCGTGCCAGCTGGGGCAGGGTAGGAAACGGTAACATTGCTAACAACTTTGGATCGCTTTCCCTTTACACCTCTAGTTTATATGGTACAGCACCCACTTTTGCTTTCAGCCAGGGAGGTAATCCCGATTTAGGATGGGAAACCAGTAAACAAACCAACGTGGGTGCAGATATAGGCTTTTTTAATGATCGCGTTACGGTAGATGTCACCTATTACAATAACAATGTAGACGGACTGATCCTTAATGTTCCTCAGTCGCCATCAAAGGGAATTCCCGGAAATGCCATCCTTCAAAACATTGGCGCCATGTATAACCGGGGTATTGAATTTGGAATTTCCGCACAAGTGATCAATAAAGGTGATTTCTCCTGGAATACCAATTTCAACTATACCTATAACAAAAATCAGGTTACCGATCTTTTTGGTGCCGGATCAGAGATTGTGGGTACAACGGCAACTGCTTCAGAAACTACCAACATTACCAGGGTAGGTTATCCTGTAGGTAGTTTGTATGGCGCGGTAACCGATGGAGTAAACCCGGTAAACGGACAACGGATCTTCATCAATGCCGCGGGCGAAAGGGTGCAATACAGCCAGTCGGTGGCTTCCGGACAAAGCCGATGGACTTATTTAGACGGCCGCACCGCCGCCGCCATCAATGTGAACGACTACCAGATACTAGGCAATGCTTTGCCTACTTTTTATGGTGGTTTTAACAATACCTTTAAGTATAAAAACTTTGACTTAGGCGTTAATTTCACTTATTCTGGTGGTAATTACATTCAGAATGGAACCAAAGGCACCTGGCGCGACCAGCGTTTCTGGAATAACAGTACAGAAGTACTAACACGCTGGACTACACCAGGTCAGGAAACCGATATTCCACGTGTGGTTTTAGGCGATTTATTGTCTAATGGATCATCATTTCCTATTTCTGAGAACGTTGAAAAAGCTGATTTTATCCGTTTGCAAACAGCCTCACTGGGCTACCGGTTTTCACCAACCATATTTGGGAAATCAGGCATCTCCTCCCTTCGCATTTATGGACAAGTCTATAACGCTTTCTTAATTACCAACTATACTGGTCAGGATCCTGATATTTCTGTTAACGGAAATAACAATACCACGCCAGGAGTTGATAAGAACTCGGTGCCCCAGGGCAGGACATTTACATTCGGTGTTAACATAGGTTTTTAGTCTCAGTTTAAAAGATACAACATGAAAAATATCATCAGCAATAGCTTCAGCACATTATTTAAAATAAGCTGCCTGACGCTGGGTCTTGGGTTACTCAGCGCTTGTAATGAAAAAGAGTTGTTAAATCCACTACCTGAAACCTCCTTGCAGGCAGACCAGGTTTTCGCAACCCCCACCAGGGTGTTGGCACAAGTCAATGGCATGTATAAAGGCCTAAAAAGCGGGAACCTTTTAGGTGGCCGTTACCCCATGTTGCAAGACATTAGGGGAGAGGAGTTCTTGAATCGCCTCAATAATATCTTTACCGGCTTTGACGCCTGGAACCATACCATTAATTCGGGTTCTAACGATGCTTTAACCACCTGGAGTTCTGCCTATGCGGCAATCAACTCCGCTAACCTGGTGATCGATGGTTTAGCGGTGCATAACGATGTTGTTTCTGCGGAAACTACGGCAGCTTATGTCGCCGAAGCCAAGTTTGTTCGGGCGCTGGCCTACTACTGCCTCATCACATTTTACGGTCAGCCTTACCAAAAGGATGCAGGTGCATCTCCAGGCATCCCTTTACGATTAAATGGCGAAACCGGCACGGATAACAATGACAAGGCAAAAAGTAGCGTAGCGGAAGTTTATGCACAGATCTTAAAAGACCTGAATGAAGCGGAAACTGCTCTTCCGCTGGGCTATCCTACAGCGGTGTTAAACACCACAAGGGCACACCGCAATACAGTAATTGCCTTAAAAACCCGTGTTTACTTAACCATGGGTCTCAACGATATGGTGATTACGGAAGCGAAGAAGATTGTGCCCGCTGCAATGCCTTTTATTGCTGCAACCGGCGTTGCGCATGCCTTACAACCACAGGTAACGACTATTTTCCAGTCGAGTTACACAACGACAGAGTCCATATTTTCAATGCCCATGGCTGCATTAGATTATGTGAGCGGACAAAGTTCATTGGGATATGAATACAACAACAACCAGGAGTACAGTTTAAATCCCGCGGGAATATATGGGAACGCAGCATGGCCTGCAACTGATGCCCGCAAAACTATGGTTCGAACGAATACAACAGGCGCCTATTTAACGAAATACCAACATGCCCTGTTTCTGGATTATGTGCCGGTATTACGTTATGCCGAAGTGCTGTTAAACTATGCGGAAGCGGCGGCAAAAACCGGCGACCTTAACAAAGGGGTGGAATTGTTGAGGGCTGTGCGAAAACGTGCTGATGCGAACTACGTTTTTCCAGCTGCGGCCGTATCCAGTGCTACCGCGCTGGTCAATACCATCTTGTTGGAAAGAAGGATAGAGTTTCTAGGCGAAGGGCTCAGGTCTAATGACTTGTTAAGGAATTTATTGCCCATACCTGCAAAGGGAACCGCACCAGGCATTTCGCCTGCACAGCCAGAATATATCTTCCCAATACCGAATGCAGAGATTTCTTCGAACCATGCTTTATAACTTTTCAAACCAAAACGAATGAAAATATACTCTACGCTGGCCTTAGGCCTAATATCGCTAAGTAATATCCATCCTGCATTCAGTCAGTCCGCTACAGCGCCGGCGGCTGGACAGCAGGCTTCCGCTAAATCAAGTGCACCAGCCTTACAAAACCTTAAAAAATTCGAGGGTTACTTCGACTTCTACTATGAGGAGAAAACTGGTAAAATCTTCCTGGAAGTAGATAAACTTGATCAGGAGTTTTTATACTTCAAATCCTTGTCCAACGGCGTTGGAAATGGTGGTCCGGAACGGGGCTTAGCCTCCTCTGCAATTGCTAAGTTTATAAAAGCCGGAACTAAGATTCTGCTTGTGCAGCCGGTGTCTAACTACCGCGCCATCACCACCAACGTAGATGAACTCAAAGCGGTGGAAAATAACTTTGCGAAGTCTGTAATCTTCGCTTTTACGCCGATTTCCAGCACAGGTGGTAAATACCTGATTGACATCACCCCCTTTATTATTCGCGATAGCCAGGGCATCACTTCCAGACTTGGGGTTGCGCGGGTAAGCGGACCAGTTGCCGTACGACCAGCTGCAGCTGCTGGCGGCGCGTATAAACTTGACGAATCGCGCTCTGTGGTACACATGGAAAACACGAAAAACTTCCCCAAAAACACGGAGTTTGAGTCTATGTTAACCTTTACCGGTGGCAGTCCCAGTGCAAACCCTTATTCCAGGGGTTCTGATATAGCACCGGATCCATCAGCCATCACCATCAACATGCACCAAAGTTTTGTCGAATTGCCGGACCTGCTTTATACACCCCGCGAGTTTGACACCCGGTCTTCTTTTGGATCTTTTGAATACATGGATTTTTCAGCACCGATGACGGAGCCAATCATGAAGCGATTTATCCGCCGGCACCGCCTGGAGAAAAAAGATCCTGCTGCTGCCATGAGTGAAGCAATAAAACCGATTGTATTTTATGTAGATCGTGGTGCGCCAGAAAAAGTTAAACAAGCGCTCATAGAAGGTGGCGCCTGGTGGAACCAGGCCTTTGAAGCCGCCGGATTCAAAAACGCTTTCCAAATAAAGGAACTTCCTGCAGATGCCGATCCTATGGATATTCGCTATAACATTGTCAACTGGATTAACCGCTCAGGCAAGCCTGCACGTGCTTTCTCTTCCGGCGCCTCCTTTCTGGATCCGCGGACAGGAGAAATCATCAAAGGTGTGGTGACTTTAGGTTCAGATCGTCACAGACAGGATTACCTGATTGCGGAGGGTTTATTACAGCCTTACGTATCGGGAAAGCCAGTATCAAAAGAGATGGAAGATATTGCCATGGACCGGATCCGTCAATTGTCGGCACACGAAATTGGGCATACCTTAGGCTTGAACCATAATTTCGCTGCCAGTCCCAAAGACCGTGGTTCAGTAATGGACTATCCTTACCCACGCTTTTCGCTTCGTAAAGACGGTACCGTAGACATGTCAGATGCTTATGCAAAAAATATCGGTGAATGGGATAAACGTGCCATCATGTGGGGTTATACGGTATTTCCCAAAGGTACAAGTGAAACAGCAGGCCTGAATAAAATCATGCAGGAGACACTTGACCAGGGCTTTATTTATATCCCGGATATTGGAGGTAACGCCCATCCGACATCACACCAGTGGGATGACGGTGCTGATCCCATTGAGCAAATGACTAATATCATGCAGGTGCGGCGCAAGGTGCTTGATAATTTCTCTGAAAAAGCCATTCCCGACGGTCAGCCAATGGCTACCCTGGAAGAAGTTCTAGTGCCTGCCTACCTCATCCACCGGTACCAGATTGAAGCGGTTGCTAAATCTATTGGCGGTTTATACTTTACCCATGCGGTGAAAAATGATGGTCAGGTGATTACCCGAATGGTAGACCCCAAAGTGCAATGGAAGGCTTTTGAGTCGCTGATGAGTACGATCAGTCCGGAAGCTTTGGCGCTGCCAGAGAAACTAATGAGCATGATTCCACCACGTCCTTCAGGTTATCCCGCTTCTTTGGAAACCTTTAGCCGCTATACTGGTCCGACGTTTGACCCTTTGGCCGCTGCAGAATCTGCTGCAAGTACCACGCTTGATTACCTGCTAAACGACGAGCGGGTAAGCCGGTTGATTGAATACCATGCCCGGGACAGTAAAAACCCAAGTTTTATTGCTGTTGTAGAAAAGCTGATTGACCAGACCTGGGGCTTAGCACTTGCCGATGGGTATAAAGGTGAACTACAGGTGGTGGTGAACAACCAGGTATTGTCACATTTAATTCGTTTAGCGGCCAATACCAATACTTCTGCCGGGGTAAGAGGGCAGGCATTGTATGCGCTTGATTATTTGAAACAATCCATCGACGGCAAATTTGCCGGTGCCAAACCTACTCAAAAAGCCAACATGCTTTTTGCCCTGTCACAGTTTGAAACCTTTAAGGCGGATCCTAATCAATTTAAAATGCCAGAAGCAGCAGAAATGCCTCCAGGTGCGCCAATAGGGATGCCGGGAATGGACTTCCTGAACTGTGGCGATTTGTAACTATTCATGCATAAAAGATTATTATTATGAGAACAAAAAAAACATATGCAGGGCATCGGACAGTCTGTTTACTGGCTGCCTTTGTGATTTGTTGCAGTGTTATTGCGCCCGCCAGAGGCCTGGCGCAAACAATGAGTGCGGAAAAACTGGAAGCATTAAAATTGGAGTTATTGAAAGAAATTGACCACCAGCAAAAGAACACACAGGTCATGGTCGATATGGTATACAGCTTTGCTGAGCTTGGGTTTCAGGAAATTGAGACCTCGAAATACCTTACTGATATCTTAAAGAAAAACGGCTTTGCCGTGGAACAGGGAATATCAGGAATCCCAACCGCATGGGTGGCTAAATGGGGTTCTGGAAAGCCCGTTATCGCCATTGGTAGTGACATTGATTGTATCCCTAAAGCTTCCCAAAAGCCAGGGGTAGCCTATCGTGATGTTTTATTAGCTGGTGCGCCAGGGCATGGTGAAGGTCATAATTCAGGCATGCCGCTGAATGTAACGGCAGTATTGGCGCTAAAAAAAATCATGGAAAAGGAAAAAATCCAGGGAACATTGGTGTTGTGGCCGGGGGTAGCGGAAGAGCAGTTGGCTACCAAAGCCTTTTATGTGCGTGATGGTTACTTTAAAGATGTCGACGCCTGTATTTTTACCCATGTATCCAGTAACCTGGGCACAGGATATGGGGCCATTGGCACCAGCGGAATGATCTCTGTGAAATTTGATTTTAACGGCGAAGCTGCTCACTCCGCAGGATCACCATGGAAGGGTAGAAGTGCATTGGATG
>Ga0247816_10001196_pt1 | contig 12965 bp, 16 predicted proteins | sample UWRJL209509C1_FD_179930 | JGI IMG/M metagenome (GOLD analysis project Ga0247816, IMG submission 179930) | Plant litter microbial communities from Arlington Agricultural Research Station in Wisconsin, United States - UWRJ-L209-509C-1 | ecosystem: Environmental > Terrestrial > Plant litter >...
CTCACCGGCACGGCACCGGCCGGCGCCGTCGAGGTGGCGCTCTCGGCCGCCGACCTGGCGTCGTTGTACCTCGGCGGTACCAGCGCCGTCGATCTCGCCCGCGCGGGCCGCATCACCGAGAAGTCCGCGGATGCCGCCATCCGGCTGGACACGGCGCTGCACTCCGCCTACGCGCCGCACCTGAGCACCTGGTTCTAGGCACCCGTCCCGGTCGGCCCGATCCAGGTCCTAGGCTCGTCCTGGGCGCCCGGCCAGGGCTGCCCTCCCAGCTGGCTCACAGCACTCGGCAATCGACCTCATAGGCGCGGTCGGTAGCGTCGACCAGAACCAGTCCCGACGAAACGGCACAGATAGTCCATGAACGCTAAAACCCCCGGCCAGCCGCTCCCCCCGAAGAAGGACCGCCGTGAGGTGGCCCGCGAAACCGCCCGCATCCAACGGGAGGAACAGAAGAAGCGCGAGACGCGCAACCGCTGGTTCCTGCGCGGCGGTATCGGCCTCGCTCTGGTGGCCGTCGCCGCCATCGTCGCCGTGTTGATCATCGGCAGCGTGAAGCCGCCGTCGCCCGGGCCGCTCAACATGGCCAGCGACGGCATCCTGATGCAGGGCGACGGCACCGCGATCAGCGCCGTGCCGACAGCCGCCACCGCGGTCGACGCCGAGCCCGTGCCCACCGACCTGAGCGCGCTGACCAGCACCGTGAACATCGCGGTCTACGTGGACTACCTGTGCCCGTACTGCGGCCAGTTCGAGACCACGAACGGCGCCCAGCTCGCGAGCTGGCTCACCGCGGGCAACATCACCCTCGAGACGCACCCGATCTCGATCCTCGACCAGTCCTCCAGCGGCAGCAAGTACTCCACCCGGTCGGCCAACGCCGCCGCCTGCGTGGCCAACTACCAGCCGGACAGCTTCCTCGACGTGAACAGCGCCCTGTTCGCGAACCAGCCCACCGAGGGCACGACCGGCCTCAGCAACGCCGAGCTGGTCAGCCTGGTGGAAGAGGCCGGCGTCACCGACGAAGCCGTGGCCAGCTGCATCACCGACGGCGAGTTCAGCGACTGGGTGGGCGACGCCACCGACCGCGCCCTCGACAACGCACTGCCCAACACCGACATCGGCCCGCTCGTCGGCACCCCGACCGTGCTCGTGCAGGGCGTGAAGTACGAGGGCGACCTCGCCGACGCCGCGGCCTTCGAGGCCTTCGTCATGGAGCAGGCCACCGCGACGACCGACACCGGCGCCGACACCGGCACCGACACCGGCGAGTAGCCGCCCGCCGCATCCAGCTCGGCTACTGTGGCCGGTGCGGACAAGTGCACCCGGTACGCCGGGCGCAGAAGTCCGCACCGGCCACATTTGTCTGCGGATGCGTGCAAAACGCGTGCCCGAGCGGTGCGTGTGCGAGCGGAGCTGCGGCGACTGGACAGTGCGACTGGACAGTGGGAGGAGGAGGCATGCGGCACGACGACGAGGCTCACCCACCGGCCGCCCGCCCGCGCGTGTACGGCGCCACGGTGGATGCGCACACCCGCTGCGAGCACTACAACGGGCCCACCGACATCATCGCGATCCGGTTCCGCTGCTGCGACAGGTTCTACCCGTGCTTCCAGTGCCACGCCGACGCCGAGACGCATCCGGCCGGGCGCTGGGCACCCGCGGAGTGGGCCGAGCGGGCCATCCTCTGCGGCGCGTGCGGGCACACCCTCTCGATCGACGAGTACCGGTCGGTCGAGGCCTGTCCGGCTTGCGGGTCGGCGTTCAACGACGGCTGCCGCCTGCACGCCCACCTGTACTTCCAGGTGCCACCGCAGACGACCTGACCGGCCACGCGGGCCGGTCAGGTCGTCGGGTTGCACGCTGGGCTACATCGGCCCCGCGTGCTCGGTCAGCCAGCCGTACGGGTCGATGGCGGTGACGCCGTCGAGGTGCAGTTCCAGGTGCATGTGCGGCCCGGTGCTCTGGCCCGTGCTGCCCACGTTGCCGATGATCTGCCCGGCCGTCACCGACTGGCCCACGCTCACGGCGGCGGACCCGGCGAGCATGTGCCCGTAGGTGCTGGTGACGTTCTGGCCGGCCACAACGTGGTCGATCATGACGTGCACGCCGAGGCCGCCGTTGTCGAACGCGGTGACCGAGCTCACGACACCGTCGGCGATGGAACCGATCGGGGTTCCCTCGCCGGGGTTCATGTCGAGGCCGTCGTGGAAGGTGGAGCAGCCGGCGCAGGGCGCCGAGCGGGGACCGTAGCCATCCGAAATACGGGTGACACCGGCGAAGGGCCACTGCACACTCGCCCGAACCGGCGCGGCAGCGGTGGCGGGGGCGGGCTCGCTGGCGGCGGGAGCGACGACCACGGGTGGCGGCGGTGCCGCCTCGTTGGCCGCGTAGGTGTCCACCTGCACGGCGATGGCCGATTCCGCGGTCACGGTGAGACTCTGCTCGGGCTCGGCGGCGGGCTGGGCCCGGTCGATTCCCGAACGTGTCACCGATCCGGCCGCGACACCGTCGGCATCCAGGTAGGCGGCCTGGGCGGGCAGTGCGCCAGCGGCCGTGAGCAGGGCCACGAAGGTCATGGCGGTCGCCGCGTAGGTCTGGCGGTGACGGGAGGGCGGCGCGATGTATCCGGTCCGCCTACGCATGAGCCTCCCCGGCCGGTCGGCGGGCAAGGGTGGTCTGGGCGCGGGTGAGCGCGGCGGGGCAACTGGGCATGGCGAAGCTTTCTGTCGGAGCGGGATCAGGACGCGGATCCACCAGACCTCGGAAGGGTTCCTCGCCGACGGCACGTTCGTTATCGAACGCAGCCGGCCAGGTAGGGCGTGGAGCGGACGGCGCCGAGAAAGGCACCGTCGAATGGGAATCCAGCACCGCGGCGACATCGTCGGCTCCGGGCGCAAGAAAGTGACATTACGTCACGTTGCTGGGTAAACCGTGTGCATCCATGCATATGCACACATCAACGCGAGTCCGGCGGCAGCGGCCGGGGCGGAGTGGCTACGGTCGCCGGGCCCGGAGGGCAAGGCCGCCGACGGGCAGGATCACCAGGCCGGCCGCGCACAGCAGGGCGATCCACTCTCCGGTGGCGAGGCTCACCCACAACCCGATGCCGAGAACCAGAACGCTCCACACCCAGCCGAACACCGTGGTGCGGCGGCCGGGAATGGCGGTGCGGTCGACAGTCATGCCTTCACTCTACGGAACGACCGCCGGGCAGGTCCAGGAACGCCGGCGGGTCTCCGCCGCCTCGATCCCGTCGCCCCGGGTGGACGTGGCGCCGTGACCGTGCCCCGGCAGCCGCCGAATCAGCCGCGGGTCACCCGAATCTTCGATGTCGTCTCGGAGCGCTCCGCGACGGGCACCCGCACCTCGAGCACGCCGTCCCGGTAGCTCGCCGAGACATCCGCGTCTTTGCTGCCGCTGGGCAGCGGAATGTCGCGGGCGAACGAGCCGTAGCGGAACTCGGTGCGGTAGCCGCCCTTCTCCTTGTGCTCGGTGGTCTCTTGGCGTTCGGCCTGGATGTGCAGCACCCCATCGGACACCGAGATGTCCACGTCCCTGTCGGGGTCGATGCCGGGCATCTCCGCCTTCACGACCAGGGTGCTGCCCTCCTGGTATTCCTCCACCCGCAGGGCGGGGGAATCCCAGTCGCCCTCGAAAAAGCGTCGCACGGAGTCGGGCAGTTCGAATCGATCGCGGCGCGCTACTCCACCAGCCATGATGCAACTCCTCGGGGTTCGGTGTGTGTGTTTTCACGGCACACAGTACCCCCGCGGGCACCGCCGCGCAGGCGCTCTAGATCAGCTGGGCCGCACGCAGGTCGGCCTTCAGCCGCGGGGTCAGCGGGTCCACGAGATCGTCGTACTCCCGGTGCCCGCGCACGTACGCCGCCGTGAACGGGCAGAGCGCCACGAGCCGCAGGCCCCGCGCCCGCACATCGTCGAGGGCGGCGGCCACCAGGGTCGACGCCAGGCCCTTGCCCGACTGGTCCATGTTGATCTCGGTGTGCACGAACACCCGTTGCTCACCGTGGTCGGCGTACACGGTGTAGCCCACCCGCTTGCCGCTCAGCAGCAGCACGTAACGCCGCTCGTCCTCGACGAGTTCGACGGTGCGCTGCTCGCCCTGCTCGGTGCCGCCGTGCTGGCTGTCGTCGTGTGTGGGGGTGCTCATCTTTCCAGTCTGCCCACCACACCGACGGATGCAACCCCCGCGGGAGCCCTGGCGACTACTCGCCGGCGGGCACCCCAGCGGACTCCACCGTCGCAGCCACCGTCGCGGTCGCCGTCGCATCCGCACCGGCATCCGCACCGGTCTGGGCGACGCTGCGCCGCGCCCGCCTGAACGTCGAGCGCTTGGGTTGCTCCTTGAGTTGGCGCCGCACGTCGTCGAGGATCTCGGTGACGGTCATCAGGTCGGCGTGGCTGAGCCTGTCGAAGAGCATCTCCCGCACCAGGTCCACGTAGCCTGGGATGCCCGCGCGCAGCAGGTCCAGGCCGGTCGGCGTGATGCGGGCGATCACCGACCTGTCGTCGTCGGGGGCCGGCTGCCGCAGCACCAGGCCCTTCCGCTCGAGCTGGCCCACCTGGTAGGTGAGCCCGCTGCGGGAGACCGTGAGGGCGTCGGCGATGTCGGTCATGCGGCGGCCGTCGGCGCCGGCCTCCCCGATGCGCAGCAGAATCTCGAACTGCGCCAGGGTGAGCCCCACCGTGTCGCGCAGATTGCGGTCGGCCGCGTACTGCACGATGTTCGACGTCTCGAAGAGGGCCGCCCAGGCACGCATCTCATCCGCAGAGATGGATGGTTCGGGAATTCCCATGGTCAGTCCTCCGTTAGGCTGAAAACAAGTTGTTTCGAATACGAAGCATATGCGTGCTCCGTGTCGAACACTGAGTCCAGTGTGCTCCGCTCTACCCGAAAGAAGACAATCATGACCAACGCCATTTACACAGCCTCCGCCACCTCCTGGGGCGGACGCACCGGCAAGGTCGTCACCAGCGACAACAAGCTCGACCTCGACCTGTCCATCCCCAAGGACATGGGCGGCGACGACGGCCCCGGCACCAACCCCGAGCAGCTCTTCGCCAGCGGCTGGGCAGCCTGCTTCCACAACGCGCTCAAGGCCACCGCCCGCCAGAACAAGATCGACGTGTCCGAGTCCGCCGTGACCCTCACCGTCAACCTGGTCGGCAGCATGGCCGCCGGCCTCGACTTCGAGGTCACCATCGAAGCCCAGATTCCCGGCGCCGACCCGGCCACCGCCCAGGCGGCCATGGAGGCCGCACACGCGGTCTGCCCGTACTCGCGCGCCACTCGCGGCAACATCAACGTGGTGCTCTCCGTCGTCACCGACGAGGACTAACCTCCACCCCTCTGCCCGCCCGCCTAACTGTGCCCCGTGCGGACGATTGGTGCCGGTACGCCGGCACCATTTGTCCGAACGGGGCACAGTTGCGCCGGGATCAGCCCCAGACGTCGGCCATCTCCCGCGGCAGGGTCGACAGCGTCTCCCACCGCTCGGGCACCACGAGGCTCGGCAGCACGAACGACCACATCTCGATGAGGCGTTGCATCAGGTCGGCCCGGCCGGTGAGCACGCCGGAGACCACCTGCACCCCGGTGAACGCCGGACTGATGAAGTGGGCCGCGGCCGCGACATCCACGTCTTCGCGCACGTCGCCGTCCAGGATGGCGCGGCGCAGCAGCAGCTCGCACGCCGCGATCCAGTCCCGGTATGGCGTGACGACCGGCACCGAGAGGTTGCTCGATTCCATGGTCAGGCGGATGCCCGCCCGCGACACCGAGTCATCCCGCACCTGCTTGCCCAGCTCGAAGGCCATCCGCAGCAAGACGTGCAGGCCGGGCTGGTCGCTGTGCAGCAGCTCGTCGCCCAGGGCGAGGGCCCGCTCGTGCTGGGCGTCGATGACGGCCAGCGCCAGGGCGTCCTTCGAGTCGAAGTGAAAGTACAGCGCCCCCTTGGTGAGGCCGGCCGCGACGCAGATGTCGGCCATCGAGGCGCCGCCGTAGCCCCGGTTGCCGAAGACGTCGGCGGCGGCGCGAATGATGGCCGCGCGGGTTTCAACGGCTCGGGCCTGCTGGGTCATGCTGCTCCTCGAGTCGACACGGCGCCTGGTGGCGCGGCACCGAGACCAATATCGACTTCGTCTCGAAACTAATCATACCGTTTGGTATGCTTTGCGGAGGCCGGGCGAACATTCCGGGGGGAACCTGTTTTCCCGGCCGACGACAACCGCACCACCGCATCACCCGCCCGGCATCGCTGCCGGGCACCATCTGCCGGGATCGAGGGGAATCCGACGAATGAACAGCACACTCAGCGCCGCCTTACAGGGGACCAACGAGCACACCGACGTTCTGGACGGTGGTGCGCTCAGCGGGGCTGAGCTCGGGGGGCTGATCGGTCTGGCGCTCATCGTCCTGGCCCTCCTGGGCGCCATCGTGCTCATCGTGGCCGCGCTCGTGCAGGTGGCCCAGGCTGTGCACCTGAGCGAGTCCTCCCGCACCCGCTGGGTGCTCACGGTGGTCTTCGCTCCGGTGTTCGGCGCGCTGGCCTGGTTCGCGGTGGGCAACCGCCTGCAGGCCGGCTGACCACGCGCCGCATCGTTCGCGCCGCGGCGCGGTCCGAGCCCGCCGGTGCGATCAGGTCCGAGGAGGCACCACCAGCACCGGGCAATCCGCGTGCCGCACGCACTGCTCGCTGACCGAACCGAGCAGCATGCCGGCCAGGCCGCCACGTCCCCGGGATCCGACCACGAGCATCCGGGACCCCTTGGACACCTCGATGAGGGTCTTGGCCGGCCCGCCGAGGGCCACCCTGTACTCCACGTCGAGGTTCGGATGCTGGGCCACGACGGCCTGGGTGTCTTTGGCGAGCCGGTCCCGCACGGCTCCCGCGTAGTCGGAGTACGAGGAGACGTACCCGAATTCCCAGTTCGCCGGGCGCGGAGCCGTGTCGATCGTCCAGGCGCGCACGATGGTCACGGGAACCGCGAGGCCGGCGGCCAGATCGAGCGCCACGGTCAGGGCGTGATTGGCGTCGGCGGACCCGTCGTGCCCGACGACGATGCCGGTGCGGGGGCCGGGCTCCTGCGCGGGCTGGGCGGCCGCCTCGGCGTGCACCGCCGCCGCATCCTGGGCATCGGCCCGCGGGTTCGTGCCTCTGTTCGTGTCAGCGTCCATGGTGACCTCCTGCCGCGGAAGGCGGCGCATCCGACTTCAACGGTTCCCTCCCATTCAACCGTCGCCGGCCTCCCGCCGGAAGAGGCCGCGAGGTTTTGGGCCGCGGATTTCTGATCCGACCAGCCCCGCAGCCCGGTCTCAGCCGTGCAGGGCGCGCTGGTCGAGCAGGGCCTGCCGGCTGTCCAGACGCAGTTCGAGTTCGCTCATCACCACGGCGGCGAGGTCTTCGAGGGTCGCCATCTCGGCCGCGGTGAACTCCCGCGGCTCGTAGTCGATCAGGCACAGGGTGCCCAGGTTGTGCCCGTCCCTGGTGGTCAGCGGCACCCCGGCATAAAACTGCAGGCCCATCTCGCCGGCGACCAGCGGGTTCGCGAGCGCTCGGGGGTCGGTGCGGGCATCCGTCACCACCCACGGTTCGTCGTGCAGGATCGCCGAGGCGCAGAGCCCCTCGTCGCGGTCGATCTGCTCCACGCTCAGCCCATGCTTCGACTTGAACCAGATCCGGTCGTAGTCCACCACGCTCACGAGCGCGATCGGCACCTGGAAGATGCGGGCGGCCATTGCGGTGATCCGGTCGAAGGCGCCGTCCGGCGGGGTGTCCAGCAGGTCGTACCGCCGCACGGCCGTCATCCGGCCCTCCTCGTCCGCAGCCTCGGGCGCCCCGGGCCGGGTGCCGGGCCTGGCGTCGGGCCGAGCCGCTGCCACCAGCACCGGAGCGCCGGCGCGGTGTCGCCCAGAGGAGCCGATGATCAGCTGACGCAGGGCCAGCACCAGGTCGTGCACGAGCGGCCGGTCCCGGGGGTCGCGGGCGGTCATCGCGCCGATCAGGCCGGCCCAGGCAGCGGGCACTGTGGCCGGGATGACCGGGTCGTTCAGCAGCCGGGCCAGGGCCGACGGTACGGCGGAACCTGGGAAGGCGATCTCACCGGTGAAGCATTCCAGTACCACCAGGCCGAGAGCGTAGACGTCGCTGGCCGGCCCCACCGGGTCGCCGGAGGCTTGCTCGGGGCTCATGTAGTGGGCGCTGCCGGTGGCGGCGCCATCCGCGGTGAAACGTTCGGATTCGGCCAGCAGGGCGATGCCGAAGTCGGTGAGCTTGGCGCGGGTGCGGGAGTCATCGCCGTTGTAGTCCACCAGCAGCACGTTGGCCGGTTTGACGTCGCGATGCACCACGCCCCGGGAGTGGATGTACTCCAGGCCCTCGGCCAGGTCGTAGGCCAGTTGGGCGATCTGACGCACCGGCAGGGGGCCGCGGGCGAGCTTCCGCTGCAGGTCGGCGCCCTCCACGAGTTCCATCACCAGGTAGATGCGCGGCATCGCGGGAATGCTGCGGTCGACCGCCGCGTCGAGCAGGGTGACGAGGCTGTGGTGGCTGAGGGAGGCCAGAATGTTGACCTCGTCCTCCTGGCGGCGCACGTCGGCGGCTGCGGTGGCGTTGGCGAGGAAGATCTTGATGGCCACGTTGCGGCCGAGGAACTCGTCGGTGGCCTTGTAGACGGCCCCCATGCCGCCCTGGCCGATCAATTCCAGCAACCTGTAACGCCCGCGCAGGAGACCTGTCGATGCACCGTTCGGCACGTTTTTCCCGCCTTTCCTGGCCTGCAATTCTATCCGAGCCCACGCTGCCGCCGCCGTCCGGCCGAGCCCCGGTTCGCGCATCGTTAGACGCCCGTAATACATCAATCGGCGGCCGGTCGGCCGGCACCTCGCAGGCCCCTCCCACCCGGCATCCGAACGCCTTCGATAGTCTGGCGGGATGAGCTTCTTCGAGCGCCACCGCCTCTCCGCGCTCGCGACGGCAGCCGTTCTCGTCGTGGCCCTGGGCGGGGCCGTCCTTGTCGGCGCCGCGGTGAACGCAGAACCGGCCACGGCCACCCGCACCGCGCCGATCGCGACCAACCAGATCGACCTGGCCGGCTTCGAGCCCGGCCGCATCATCAGCGACTACACCTTCTTCAACGCCGACGCCATGACCGAGCAGCAGGTGCAGTCGTTCCTGACCTCGCGCAGCTGCATCCGCACCGACAGCTCCCCCTGTCTCTGGGAGTACCGCGAGAGCACCGTGGACCAGCCCGCCGCAGGCGCGGGCCACTGCGCCGCGTACCCCGGCGCCGAGCACGAACACGCCAGCACCATCATCAGCAAGGTCGCCGAGGCCTGCGGCATCAGCCCCCGCGTTCTGCTGGTGCTGCTGCAGAAGGAGCAGTCGCTGCTCAGCCGGCCCACCGAGTCCGGTTACCTGCGCGCCACCGGCTACGGCTGCCCGGACACCGCCGATTGCGAGACCGAGTACTTCGGGTTCTTCAACCAGGTCTACAACGCCGCCTGGCAGTTCCGGCAGTACACCCAGGAGCCCGAGCGCACCTACAAGATCGGCGACGTGGAGGTGGGCTACAACCCCGACGCGGAGTGCGGCGCCAGTACCGTCGACATCCAGAACCAGGCCACCGCCAACCTGTACAACTACACGCCGTACCAGCCCAACGAGGCCGCCCTCGCCCAGCCCGACAGTGACGGCGACGGATGCTCCACCCACGGCAACCTCAACTTCTGGCTGTTCTACACGGCCTGGTTCGGTTCGGGTGACACCGCCCCGTACCCGGATGCCCTGGGCGCCTGCCTCAACTTCGACCGCGGCCAGCCCTGCCGGGTGCCCGAACTGATCCCGTCTCTCTGACCCCCACCGCACGCTCAGGAGGAACCATCGTGGACGTCCCCGCCGGCCGCCATCTCGTGTACCAGACCAGCCTGATGAGCGCCCTCCTCGACGGCATCTACGACGGCGACACCACCGTGGCGACCCTGCTCGAGCACGGCGATTTCGGCCTGGGCACCTTCAACGCCCTCGACGGGGAGATGCTGATCCTCGACGGCGTCTGCTACCGGATGCGGGTGGACGGCACGGTGACGCCCGCCGCGGGCGCCGACCTGAGCCCGTTCGCCGTGGTCACCGAGTTCGTGCCGACGGTGACCATCCCCGTCGACGGGCCCGCCACCCGCGATCAGGCGGTGGCGCTGATCAACGAGCGTCTGCAGAGCGCGAACTACCTCTACGCGGTGCGTCTGACCGGCGAGTTCGAGTGGGTGCGGGTGCGGGCGGTGCAGCGGCAGGAGAAGCCGTACCAGCCCATGTCCGAGGCCATCCGCGGCGAGAAGACCCTGGAATTCGGCCGCTCCACCGGCGTCGTGGCGGGTTTCCGCACCCCGCTCTACGGTCAGGGCATCGGCGTTCCCGGCGGGCACGTGCACTACATCGACGCCGCCCGCGGGCATGGCGGGCACGTGCTCGACTTCAAGCTCAGCTCCGGAATCATCGAGATCTGCATCGGCACCGACCTGCACCTCGAGCTACCGCTGACATCCGAGTTCAAGAACGCCGACCTCAGCCCCGACAACCTCGCCGACCAGATCGAGCAGACCGAGAACCACCGCTGACCGCTCGGCCACGGGATCTCGACGGGCTCGATCAACGCCGGAGCGCGCCCGCCCCGCCCGACACGTGACCCGGCCAGAGCGCGGCATCCAGCCCACGTTCGAGCTTGGCGATGGTCTCCATGTCCGGCCAGGCCCGGCCCTCCAGGATGCCGATCAGGGTGGCGTGGTTCATGCCGCAGGCCTCCGCAGTGCCACGGATGCTCCTCTGCCCCATGGCCCGGCGCAGGTTGCCGGCGAACACCCGCGCGACTTCCCCGATCGGGTCGCTGGCTGGGCCATCCGGCCACGCCGCGACCAGTTCATTGGGCTTCAGGCGCATGGTGCGGGACATTGCCCCAGCGTAGGCCCGCCCGCGACCGAACAGGTGGCCGGAACGACGCGAGTTCCCCTCGCAAATCCCGCACCCCATCCGCCTGCCGACTGGTATTATTCACGAGGCTCACGGGCGAGGCGTCGCCGTGCCCCGGCAGCCGTGGCTCGTGACCGTGAGGACCCCGTTGATACTGACTTCCCTGATTCTCAGCCACGCCCGGCCGTACCGCTCGTGGATCGTCTGGGTCTTCCTGCTCCAGCTGGTCTCCACCATCGCCGCGCTCTACCTGCCCAGCCTGAACGCGCAGATCATCGACGAGGGCGTCACCCGCGGCGATACCGACTTCATCTGGTCCACCGGCATGACCATGCTGATCGTCTGCCTCGTTCAGGTCGTCACCGCGATCGGCGGGGTGTACTTCGGCGCCCGCACCGCCATGGCCATCGGCCGCGACCTGCGCCGTGAGGTATACCGCAAGGTCGACTCGCTCAGCGCGCTCGAGCTCGGCGGCTTCGGCACCGCCACCCTGATCACCCGCGGCACCAACGACGTGCAGCAGGTGCAGATGCTCGTGCTGATGACCCTGAACTTCATGGTGTCCACCCCGATCATGTGCGTGGGCGGCATCATCATGGCACTCCGCGAAGACGTCGGGCTGTCCTGGCTGGTGTGGGTGTCGGTGCCGGTGCTGTTCCTCATCGTCGGCTTCCTGGTCTTCCTGCTGCTGCCGTTGTTCCGGCTGATGCAAGACCGCCTCGACGGCATCAACAGCGTGCTGCGCGAACAGATCGTGGGCATCCGCGTCGTGCGCGCCTTCGTGCGGGAGCCCTTCGAATCCGAGCGGTACCGCAAGGCCAACGAGGCCATCACCGACGTGTCGGTGAAGGTCGGCAACATCTTCGTGCTGATGTTTCCGGTGATCATGATGGTGCTGCACCTGGCCACCGCCGCCGTGCTCTGGTTCGGCGGCCAGCGGGTGGATGCCGGTGACATGCAGATCGGGTCGCTCACCGCGTTCCTGCAGTACCTGCTGCAGATCCTGATGGCCGTGATGATGGGCGTCTTCATGGTGATGATGATCCCCCGCGCCATCGTCTGCGCCGAACGGATCACCGAGGTCTTCAACACGGTCAGCAGCCAGACCATCGCGTCCGACGCGCAGGTGGCCGCGCCCACCACCGGTGTGGTCGACTTCAGCGGCGTCAGCTTCGGCTACCCGGGCGCCGAGCGTCCGGTGCTCGACAACGTGAGCTTCACCGCGGCACCAGGCCAGACCACCGCCATCGTGGGCTCCACCGGCGCCGGCAAGAGCACCCTGATCAACCTCATCGCCCGCCTCTACGATGCCCAGCAGGGCGCGGTCACCATCGACGGAGTGCCGGTCTCGAACCTCACCCGCGGGCAGCTCGCGACGGTCGTCGGGTTGATCCCGCAGAAGCCGTACCTGTTCTCCGGCACCATCGGCTCCAACCTGCGCTTCGGCCGGGCGGATGCGACGGACGCCGAGCTGTGGGAGGCGCTGCGCATCGCGCAGGGCGAGGACTTCGTGCGTGCCATGCCGCTCGGTTTGGACGAGCACATCGCCCAGGGCGGCACCAACGTGTCCGGCGGCCAACGGCAGCGTCTGTGCATCGCCAGGGCGCTGGTGGCGAAACCCAGGGTGTACCTCTTCGACGACTCGTTCTCCGCCCTCGACGTGGCCACGGACGCGCGCCTGCGGGCCGCACTCGGCGACGCGACCAGGGACGCCACCGTCATCATCGTGGCGCAGCGGGTGTCGACCATCACCGAGGCAGATCAGATCCTCGTCGTCGACAACGGTGTGATCACCGGCAGCGGCAGCCACGCGGAGTTGCTGGAAAGCAATGCCACCTACCGTGAAATCGTCGAATCCCAGTTGAGCGTTGAGGTGGCGTAGACCATGGCCAAGCGAATCAGCAAGCGTGCCGCGGCAGCCGCCGATGCCAGCACCACCACGGCGGTCTCCGACGACCTCACCACGGATTTCGTGCCCACCGAG
>Ga0247816_10001198_pt1 | contig 12962 bp, 10 predicted proteins | sample UWRJL209509C1_FD_179930 | JGI IMG/M metagenome (GOLD analysis project Ga0247816, IMG submission 179930) | Plant litter microbial communities from Arlington Agricultural Research Station in Wisconsin, United States - UWRJ-L209-509C-1 | ecosystem: Environmental > Terrestrial > Plant litter >...
CCGCAAAGGCCATCAATGCCGACCAGTTCAAATGACACGCTGCGCAATACATGCCGCTTCAATGTCTGAGCCGAACTGGCCTTGCCGGGAAACTCGACCAGCAGCCCCTGCCAGTACTGCAGGGTCACCAGGGTAAACACGATGGCTGCCGCAGCCTGCACAAAGACAAAGCTGCCATAGTGTTGCAAGCCCATGATCCGCAAGGTAATTGGTATGGCAAAAAAACTGATGGCGGTCGCCGATACATTGAGCAAAAAGGAAAAAACACTATTTTTAAACAGGCTGTTCGGGGCACGCTTCGCTGTCACAACTTTCTCACTTTTCACAACCAATCAATGATGCCCGGGCGTCCGGCGGCAGGCGCCGTCGCCAGATGGGGCAGGTAAGGCGTTCGACATATGTCTCAGGCGTCGTGCGCAACAGCCGGCACGGACGCGTGCCGGCCGAAGCGACTGTATTGCACGATGCAGCCGAGGCAAAAGAAACATAGCAACTGGACCGTGCTGGTGTCGAGCAGCGTGCGGTTGTATACCAGCGAAGTCAGCATTAATACCAGCATGACCATGCTCGTATCGACGACCGCCTGTTCCCATGGAGTACCGCGTCCGTTACGCACGTATCGCCAGCCGATGCCGACGCCGCAGGCAATCAGCAGGATAAAACTGAGGGCGCCCAGGATGCCCACATCCCATAGCAACATGGATAACGCGGTGGCATTGATCTGCAGCGGACGATAGCGCATCGCCACCACCCCGTAGCCCGTACCTTCGCCGATCTGGCTGGCGCCGGGACCGTAGCCGATCAGGCGATTGACCGCCGGCGGCAGCGGGTCGCGATACCACAGATAGAGCGACGCGATACGGCTGACCTCGCCAGTGCCATACTTGATTTCATAAGGATCAAAAAAGTAGCCGCCGGCCTTGCCCAGGTTCTGCCCAACCGTACTGCCCATCTTCGCACTGTCACCCCAATACATGCTTTTGTAGGCAACAAAGGTGGCGCTCATGAAAATGGCGATAAAGCAGGAGTACATGAGGAAGGCGACGATATTTTTCAGGACGCGCTTGCGCATGATGAGCAGCAAGCCCAGCGGCAACCAGAGCGCCACGGCCTTGACCTCACCCAACAGGATATTGCCCATGCTCACAAGGAAGACGAGCAGCACTAGCCAGCCCGGCATGATGCCGCGGACCCAGCAGGCTACGCAAAACAGCATGGCCGCCAGCGAAAACAGCACCAACACCGGACTCATGCCATGGCCAAAGCTGCCCACCACGGCGTCCCAGCCGATCAATCCCATGCCGAAGAAATGCTGATAAATAACCAGCGGCAATTGCAAGACCGCGATGACGACGACCATGCCCCATAAAAACCGCATGCGTGCCTTGGGCAGTTCGATGCAATACATGGCCAGCAGGATGCCGAACATCGGCAAGCCGAAGCGCAACGCGGAAATATTCTGCTTGATGGTGCCGCTGCCTAGTGCCATGCCAAAAAAGAAACATGCCAGATACACGCCGGCCGCGATACAGACGGCGACCATGCCGCTCGACACGACGGCAACCTTGTCACGGTTCGGACGCTGGAAGATGGTGACTTCCAGCAGTGCGCGGGCCAGGAAAAAGATCGCCAGCGCACTGCCCATCCAGACCGCAAAACGCAGCTTGAAAAACTCTTCGGCGATGCCCTGGATAATAAAAATATATACGAACATCAGGGGCAAGAGATCCTTGACCCGGACCAGCCAGATGACGGGCACCATCACCAGCACGCCGATCACGACGATGGTCAGCTGGTAAGACCCGAGCGCTACCACCGCACTGGCCAGCGCGGTGAGCAACAGCAGGATGGCAATTGCCACGACCGTCAGCAACATCGATGTCGTCTGGCGATGCGCGCCACGGCGCTGCATGGCTGACGGATAGGTGGGCGCTGACGGAGTCAGATTCTGGCGGAAAAATTTCATGGATGGTCCGATTGATATGCCGATACCAGTGCCTGGTCGTGCAGACACTGATGGCTAGCCCGCATGACAGGGGACCACAGCAGGCGTCCCGGGCCAACGGAATTAATGAGTCAGCCCGGCAAAATGCAGACGTTGCGCAGGAGTAAGCGCCTTTAGCATCTGGTCGACAAATTGCTGCTGCAGGCGGTAGCCGGCGGCGGTATCGGGATTAATGGCAGAAACCCGCATCAGCGTGGCATCCGGTATCAAGCCCTTCAATGAATAGGCAAGTTTGACCTTTTTCATATCCCAAGAGGTGGTGACCACTTTGTCTCCGACGACGATCCAGTAAGTCACCGGTTCGATGCGCGTGTATATGTTCGCGACCAGGCGGGCGGAAGGAATATCGCCGAAGCCGGTCCGCACCGGCTCAAAGGCGGTCGGTGTCACGCCAAACCCCTGCCCCACATAACAGCCCTCGGGGAAATGGACGGACAGATTATCGGACTGATCGGTACCATATGCGATCGACAGCATGATGCGCTCGCCCTCCCTGTTGACATACGTCCGCGACAGTGTCTGCGCGTAGATGGCCTTCAGCGCCGCTTCCGTACTAGGGTTCACCACGCTCGATACCTGCGCACGGTCTTCTTCCCAGTCGCCAAACTGGAGCGGAATCGCCTTGGCAAGATCGACCGCTGGACGCGTATCGGCAATCTTGACGGTCGGCGTCAGCAACTTGGCCACCGCACCCGAAAACAGCATCAGGCAGCCCATCGCGACGCCCGCCACTATGATTTTTTTCATGATATCTGCCTTATTGGTTGCGATGCGCGGACCGCTGTCGCCAGCTGACCAGCCATTGCAACAGCGAATCGACCGAAATGATCAGGATCAGCGCACTGATGAACAACACCATCCCCGCAAAGCCGTGCAGGAATCCCTGGCCTGCCGCATCGCCCCAATAATAGGTGATCAGCGTCAGAGCGATCACGCGCAGCACGTTGGCGGTGAAGGAAATCGGCACGATCAGCAGTGCCAGGCCGATATTGCGGATGGTGGAAGTATGGCGCACCACGTTCAGATACAACAGGCCCAGCGATTCGAGCGCCAGCAAGGTTTGCAGGCCGGCGCAGGCATCGGCCACCAGTAGCTGATACTGGCCGATCTGCAGAATCACGCCGCTGCGCGCGATCGGATAACCGGCCCAGAACAACAGATGCTCGGAGACATACGACACAGCCATTTTCATCGGCATGGTCAACAGCGCCACCAGGGAACTGGGCAGCGGTATCATGAACAACAGGAAAAAGAACGGAAACCAGTAGACACGCAGCGAGGCAAAGCCAAGTTTCAGCAGCAAAATGGCCGCCATTACGGTAATCAGCGACGAAAACTCGAGTGCGAGGATTTGCTGTGATCTTCCGACAATGAACAAGAGCAAGCCGAACGCCAGCAACAGCCAGGCCACAGGCGAAGAGGTGTTGTCGCGCGCGACCGCCAGCATCTCGCTGCGCTTGCGATACATCAGCCACAATGACAGCGCCAGGATCATCGGTCCGTGCGCCGTATCATCGCGATTCCAGACCTGCGTGAAAAAGATATGGAACGAACTCGCGTACAGCCCGACAAAGCCGATGAGCACCGGCAGCCATTCGAACATCATCCTGCGGCTGAGCAGTGGCATCATGCTCTTCCTCGTATCGAGCGCGCTGTTCATCAGAATTCTACCAGGACCGAACCGACCAACTCGGCACCACTATTGATGATTTGCTCATTGATTGCGTTGATATCTTCCAGTCGGGTGTGGTGCTTGCGCGCTACCAGCAATACCCCGCCGGCGCGCATGGCCACAGCCAGCGAGTCGGAACCAAGCGAGAATGCGGGCGCGTCGTACAGCACCACATCATAGCGGGCGTTGAGCTTGTCGTGCAGTTCGCCAAACAAGGGACGTGCGAGCAATTCCTGGGGGTTGGGCGGCACAGTTCCGGAGGATAACACCGACAGGTCGACGAAAGAATCGATCTTGTTGATGACGTCATATTGGGCCCGACCAGCAAGTATGTCAGACAGGCCCTGGCGCCCCTTGATGTCGAAGATCTCGTGCTGGCCGGGTTCGCGCAGATCGGCATCGACCAGCAATGTCTGCTCTCCCAGCTGCGAAAACACCACCGCCAGATTGGCCGCGAACAGGCTGGCGCCGTCACCGGAGTCAATGCTCACAATTACCAGCGACTTTTTACCGCGCGCGAACCAGCGCAACATCAGCTGGCTGCGCACGGCCCGCAGCATTTCCACCTGGGGGCTAAACGGCTGGTAGGCCGCGATCAGTTTCTCGGAAAATGTGCCGCTCCCGCTTTGCAGGTAAGGATAGTCGAACTGACGCGCAATCACCTGTTCGATATCCTCCTGGGTCACCAGGCCGAGGCGCACGGCCGCTTCGCCAAAGCGTATCCCCAGTTCTTTCTGCATGCGCAGCACACGCTCGGCACTTTCTGGCGTAATCTTTCCCGCCTCGAGCAGCAAGGCGCCGATGCTGGAATCACCATGGGTGGAAGCCGGGCGCGCAGTCACGCGCGGCAGGGGGGACGTCATAGTATTTTCCATATCAATTGGCACTCAGGCGGCGGATGAGGGGAGACTTCTTGAGCGACGAGCGCTTCGATTTTGCTGTGCCCCATTCGAGCACGCCCAGCACGGGAACTTGCAACTCAGCAACCAAATCCGCCTCTGAGCGCACGCGACGGTTCAGCATTTCGGCCAGCAGACTGAACGCCAGACCCAGCATGAAACCGAGAAAAGCGGAAACCACGGTATTGAGGAAGACCTTGGGGCCTGCCGGACTGATCGGCGGTACGGCGGGGTTGAGGATGGAAATATCCGACTGCTCGGACTGGCCTTCGATATTGGTCTGCGCGAAACGCTGTGATGCGGCATCAAATGCACGTTGAGCACTTTCCACATCCTTGTTCAACACATTCATCTCGTCGCGCGTCCGGTTCAGCAGCAGTACCTTGTCCTTTTGCGCTTGCAATGCGGCGCGCACGGCACCTTCGCGCTGCGACATGATTTGCGCATTGTTACCCACGCTGCTGGAAGCAATTTTCAGCTGGGCATTGAAATCGGCACGCAGGCGATCCACTTCGGCCTTCGCGCTCTGATATTGCGGATGGTTGCGGCCCAGACGCTGATCGATCTCCGCCAGTTTCGATTCGGCGCTGCCAAGGCCGATCTTCAGGTTTTGAATCAGCGGATTGGACGCGACATCTGGCGATTCAGCGCTCATGCCACCCTGCGCCATGCCTTGACGCGAGCGCGCTTCCATCGCCATGCCCTGAGCGGCAACAAGTTGCGCGGACAAATCATTGAGCCGATTCGACTCGACGTCCAGGCGATTGTCGACGCTGACAATGCCATTTTCCTGTTGGTACTTGGACAAACGGCTTTGCGCCAATTCCACGTTATCACGCAGCAGCTTGGTCTGCTCATTGAAATATGCCGAAGCTTTCTTCAATGGTTCGACTTTCAGCTGAATGCTCACTTTTTGATATTCGTCAGCGAAAGCATTGGCAATGGCGGCCACGAACTGCGGATCGCTGCCCTTGAAACTCACATCGACCACGCTGCTTTCACGCGACGGTACGATTTCCAACTTGTTCAGCAGCAGGTCGGCAAGCCAGTCCCGCAAGGTACCACGCCCTTGCGTGGCCTCCTGAAACTGGGCTTGTACCGCCTCGCTGTTGGCCAGGCCCAATTTATCGACCACGCGCAATGCGACATTCTTGCTGGTAATGATGTCAATCTGGGTTGCCATATAACCTGGCAACAGTTGACCCGGCATCGACAGGCCCGTGACAGGATCCACGCCCTTGTAGTTCAGCAATAGCGAACTGGTAGCCTTGTATGTCTTAGGCAATAAAAGACTGACACCCAACGTGACCAATACAGTAAACAAAACCGTCCCGATCAGAATCCATCGGCGCGCACGCAAAATCAACAACAATTGGGAAAATCTCATGACGGAACTCTCATGACAAATTAAAAAACAGGGTCGTAATGACTAAGAAAGATTCGGTCCTCAAAACAGGCTTTCTTTTACATACACAACATCATCGACTTGCAACAGATCGTCATGCTTGGCATCGAGTATCTGCAGCTTGCCGTCCGCATCGCGCCGCTTGATGCGAATGCCGCGTTCCGTTCCGCGCTGCGTGAGTCCGCCGCCAACCGACAAGGCCTGCAGCACCGTCATGGCGCGCTCAAGGCGAAAAGCGCCAGGGCGCTGTACCTCACCGTAGATATAGAAGCGCGGTGCGCGTTCCACGTACACGACGTCATTGCCGGCCAAATCCAGGTCACGCTTGAAATCACCGGTGCGCACCATGTCGACGATATCAACCACTTCCTTGCTGGTCGTCCCGCCGCGCTTGCGTATCAGGCTGACCGCGTCGCCGCCCTCCGCGCCCAGGCCACCAGCCATCGCCAGCATATCCATCAGGGTACGCTTGCCCTCCAGTGGATAGCGCCCCGGCCGGTTTACCTGCCCCAGCACGGAAACCTGCTGGCTCTGCAAGGTGGTGACAATGATGTTTACCTGGGCCTTGCGCAGAAATCCGCCGCTTTCCAGCAACCCCCCGATCTTCTTCTCGGCGCTGGAAACGGCCAGGCCACCGACTGCCACCGTGCCAACCAGCGGAAAGGTGATTTCTCCCGCTTCGCTGACCCTGGTCTCAAGGGAGAGGTCGGGGCTGCCATACACCGAAATGCGCAGCACATCGCCAGCGCCCAGCAATACATCGGCAGCCGCGGCAAAGCCGGCGCCGAAGACCAGGAAGGCAGTCAGAATCCAGAGTGCGAGTCGTTTCATGTTGTTTTACTCAATTCTTCTTAAAAGTGATGGGACAGACATTGCGGTTATTTCAAACCAGCAACACCACGCTCGTTCGCCTCGGGCGACAGTCCGTTTACAGGCGCGGCCGGGGTTGCGGGCGTGCTTGCTGCGGTGGGTGTACTTGCCGCAGCGGGCGCCGCAGGCGTAGTCGTGGCCGGTGCGGGGCTGGCGTCCTTCTTGTTCAGATACTCAATCTTCGCTTGGGCACGCAGGCGTTTGAGCTCGGCGTCAGCGGCATCCTTGTTTTTCTTGTTAAACAAAAACTGCTCGATTTGCGGCGCCGACTGCGCCAGCGTGACCGAACTGTCCTTCACGTCGGCGAGCGAAATAAGCAGCGTGCGGTCACCTTCACGCACGATAAAAAGCTGCCCTTTGGGCATGGAAAGCAATTTACTGCTGAGGTCTGGCGCCAGATCCGCGCTGGTGCGCGACACCTGGGTACGCCCGAATTTGACATTGTTCGCTTCCAGCCACACCGCGACCTCTTCCAGCGATTTGGCGCCGTCCATCGTCGCCTTCAGCTTGTCGTTGACGTCGCTGCTGGGGATAATCAACTGCTTCATGTCAAACTGCTTGCGTTGAGTAAAGAACTCGGGATGCTTGCCAAAGTAGTCTTCCACTTCTGCCGGGGTTGGCTTGGCGACCGTGCCGATCCGTTTCTGCATATACGCCTGGGCAATGATCAGGGCCTTGGCCCGTTCGATCGCCTGCACCACTTTCGGATCGCGATCCGTCTTGTCCTTGACTGCTTCATTCTGCAAAAGCTGGCGATCGATCAAGGACTCCAGCAGCACTTTGCTGGCAGCTTCTTGCTGCCCCGCCTGCACGCCGGAGCGCTGCAGTTCCTCATTGAGTTGCAGAACCGTGATTTCTTCACCATTGACGCTTGCCAGGGACTGGGTTGCTTTTTCTTCTTTCTTGCCACCGCAGGCGGACAGGCCTACGGCCGTCAATAACACAATTGCGCTTAACAGAGCACGTTGACCAGGGGTGCGTCCAGCAGGTGTCAAGCCTGTCATATGTAAATGCTTCAAAATTACTCCTTCATTCTGGTATGGTTCATGCTGCATATGCTGCTGACACAAGCGGAAGCAGCCGGCCGGGCCTGCTTCTTGCCAGGGAAACGACGCTGCAAAACGTACATAGTTACCTGCGCAAATCTATTCAATAAGACAACATCATTAACAATATTATAAATAGGTAGCCATAGGATGCATAGCACTAATAAAAATATTTGCTTAAAAAATCATTAAGTTGCCTAAATAAAATTTTTAACAGTGTCTCCGCGGCGGCTCGCGGCAACGGCATCCAGCCTGTTTCCACTGCGGTCCGTCGAGGACAGAGGTGCCATTCTAGCGCGGATTGTTTCAGAGAAAACAAAATTTACCTGTACTGTGCACGCGCGTGAAGCACGTGCCGCAGCCAGGCAAAATCAATGCGCGTTGTCGCGCTTGAGCACCACTTTGATGGTACAAACAATGATCCAGATATCGAGCCATAACGACCAGTTCCGCAGGTAGTCGAGGTCATACTGCACCCGCGCCTCCATCTTGTTCAGGGTTTCCGTCTCGCCGCGCAAGCCATTGACCTGCGCCCATCCGGTGATGCCTGGCTTGACCTTGTGACGCAACATGTATCCCTTGATCAGCTTGCGGTATTGCTCGTTGTGCGCGACCGCGTGCGGACGCGGTCCGACGATACTCATACGGCCTTGCAATACATTGATAAACTGAGGCAGCTCATCGAGCGAAGTCCGGCGCAGAAATCCGCCCACCCGCGTCACACGCTGGTCATTCTTGGTTGCCTGCACCACCTTGTCGCCATCCTCGCTGACCGTCATGGAGCGGAATTTGTAGACGATAATTTCTTCGCCATACAAACCATAGCGACGCTGGCGAAATATCACCGGCCCTTTGGACGTGGCCTTTACCGCGACCGCGATGAGCAGCATAAGCGGCAGCAGCAGGATCTGGATCAAGCCCCCGAGCACGATATCGCTGCCGCGCTTGACCATGCTGTTAAAGCCGGTAAAGGGCGATTCGCGGATGGCGATCACCGGCATGCCACCCACATTGTCGAAGCGGGCCTGCATCAAATCGAAAATGTAAATATCCGGTAAGAAATAAACCGATGCCGTCGTATCCTGCAACTCGTCGAGCATCTTGCGTATCCGCGGCTGGGCCGATATCGGCTGACTGATGAAGATCATCTTGATGTTGTTTTCGCGGACATAGGCGGTAATATCCGCCATCTTTCCCAGCATCGGTTCAAGCATCTTTTCCGGCCGGCGATCATCGGTACGGTCATCGAAATAGCCATGTACCTGCATGAACAGATTCGGATTGCGCGCGATGGTGGCGGCAAACCGCAGGCTGGCGTCATTGGCGCCGATAATGACCACGGAACGCACTTCACTGTCGCGGCCAGGATCGGCTAACAGACGGCGCGTCGCCAGATGGCTGCCCAACAGAATGAAAGGCGTGAGCAGAAACCAGGCGCCGAGCAGATGACCATCGAAGTGAAACGCCAAGCCCGTTACCATTCCGAGGCAGAACAGGATCAGCACCGTGATGCCCCAACTGACCAGCACGTCGCGTGCATAGGCCAGCATGCGTCCGCTGCGCCAGGTGCGGTACGGGTCCACATTATGAAAGACCGAGGAAGATATAAAAAATGCCAGGATCATCAGCACCAGCGAATAGCCCGTAAACGGGGAGCCCGACAGGACCGACAGCAGGTAGAGCGTGCCCATGATGATCAGTGGATCAAGGATACGCTGGAAAAACGATATGAGGGGGATGTCATTCACCGTCATGATACTCTTCAAAACTGTCCGCTAGCGGTGAAGGAAACGCCATTGGCGCGATAACTGCCGGTGTTGATCAGCGCCGCGCCGGTGCGCGCATCATGAAATGCGTTCACGCCCAGCTGAATATTCGGCCTCGGCGCGTACGTCACGCCGACGGTCGCCGTCCGCGTCGAATCGGTGACGTCGCTGGGCAAAATCATGCCGGTGGTCGCGGAAAAATCGCGCTTCTGGCGGCGCAGCAGGGCGTCCACGCGCACTTTGGCGGACACATCCCAGGCTGCGGCGATGCTGGCGCCGTTGTTCAGGCTGCTGCTGACCAGCGAGTTCTCCACTGCGGCGAACTCACGCCACAGGCTACCGGTAAAGCGCACCTTGCCCAATGGCGCCCAATACACCGTCAGGCGGCCATTGGCCCCGCTCGCGTCATGCACGGAAAACAGCTGGTTCTTGCGTTTTACCCAGCCGCCAAGCAGCTGGACTTGCGTGATTCCGCTGACGTACCAGTAAATATTCGCCTTGACCTCATCTTGCTCGTAGCCCTGCTCCACGCCGAGCGCCTCGAAACCTGCACGATTCGGATAACTGCCCTTCAGATGACGCAATTGCAAGCCGATGCGGCTGTTGCTGGACTGCAGGAAATCGACTCCCAGCTCGGTCGCGTCTTCCTGCCGGTCCGAAATGCGCTGGGTAATCAGATCATAACCATAGCGCTCACGTGAAAAGCCCGCGCGCGCCTGCCAGCTGGGGTGAAAGCGCCAGCCGCCGTTGAGGTACTCGCGCCGCACCGTGCGCAAATTACGCTCGGTGCTTTGAAAATCACTGAACGGCGTCAAGGTTTGCGTATAGCTGACACCTGCGTGGCCGTCGAGGTGGTTGGCGATATGCCACTCCAGATCGGCCAGATAATCCTTGCCGCTGTAATCGAGCTGGTCGAAATGATCGAAATAAACCCGCGACCATTTCGCCTGGCCACTCAGTATCTGACGCCCGATCGGCCGGTTGAACACTAAACCTGCCTGAACTTGCCGCGAAGTATCCGAACGCTGGCCATTGATGCCCAGCCTGTCGTCATCGAGACGAAACAGATTGTCATCATATGAATAGCTTGTTGCAATAAAAGGCGAAATGGTATCGTTGAAGGCTGCCATGGCAGGCCGTCCAGTGGTAGCGCAGGCGATCATCAGCGCCGAGACAGGAAGCGTCCTGGCCAGGGTCCGCGGCAGACGGCGCTGCGCGACAAGCCCGGCAGACGTGCCGCAAGTAAATCGCAAAAATTTCAACATAGGTTATCGTCTTTTGAGAGCAAACATTTGATGGTCAATACTACCAGTAAGTCCAGTGCCCACCTGAAATTATCCACACGCCCAGCACGCCATTCGTGACCGCATGCGCAAGCACCGGCGCCCACAGTGACTGGCTGCGCATGTACAGGAGGCTGTAAGCGGCACCGGCAACAATGCCCGCCAGCCACAAATTGTGCTCAAAGCCAAACAGTACCACACTGACAATAAAAGCCTTGGCACTGATCAGGCGTGGATTGAGTTTCAGAAAGTCAGGCGCATCGATCCAGCGCAACAAGAAGGAGCGCCAGAACAACTCCTCCATGACAGGCACGATCAGTGCTGCGCCGGCGATGCGCAGCACCACCAGACCCCATTGGATGGCGCCATCCGTGCGCGGATCGAAGCCCTCGGAACTGCCTATGCTCATCCAGCCGGCGTCGAGATTAATCCACAACACAAACACCACGAAGCCGATGGCCACGGCGCTTGCCGTCGCGCGCGCGCCTGGCGGCGACCAGGACAATTCCGTGTAACTGCGACGCCAGTACAACAGCATGCCAAGTACGACGGCAATCTTGACAACATACAGCCAGCGCAGGTCGTGGGCGGCCACGCCGAGCCGGGCCAGCATGTCGGCGATGAAAATAAAGGAGAGGTAAGCGAGAAACGGGACGACCCGTGGCAAGGCCGCGCGCTCAAACATGGAGCGCCCCATGGACGCGGGGCGGACGCATCGGACAGTGGGGTCCGGATGACGTCCTTTTGATTGCAAACATGCATCCCTCGATATAAAAAATATAATTATATAATTATATCAAGCAGAATCGTTGCCGTGGCAAGTAATCCTTACTTTTTTACAACAAGGGACGGAGAAACCATCACGCGTTGGCACGTGCCTCGATCTGTTCCCATTTTTCCAGTGCTTCAAGCAACTCCTGCTCAATCTCGGCCACGCGTGCGTTCAGGCGCTTGCCTTCGGCCGGCGTCTTCTTGTAGAAGTCCGGATGCGACAGCTCGGCCGCCAGCACCGATTGCTCGTCTTCCAGCCTGGCGATCAGTTTCGGCAATTCGTCGAGTTCGCGCTGCTCCTTGTAGCTGAGTTTTTTCTTGGCGGCAGGTGCGGCAGCCTCGGCCTTGACGGCAGGCTTGCTGGCTGGCGCGGTGGCCACCGGCAAGGTGCGCACGCGCTCCCAGTCCGTGTAGCCGCCGACGAATTCGCGCCATTTGCCGGCGCCTTCGGCGACGACGACCTGCGTGACGACATTGTCGAGGAAGGTGCGGTCATGGCTGACCAGGAACACGGTGCCCTTGTAGTCTTCCAGCAATTCTTCCAGCAGCTCCAGCGTATCGATGTCCAGATCGTTGGTCGGTTCATCGAGCACCAGGCAGTTGGCCGGCTTGGCGAACAGGCGCGCCAGCAGCAGGCGGTTGCGCTCGCCACCGGACAGGGTCTTGACCGGCGAGCGTGCACGCTCGGGCGAGAACAGGAAATCGTTCAGGTAGCTCATCGAGTGCTTGCGCTGGCCATTGATCTCGACCCAGTCGCTGCCCGGCGAAATCGTTTCGATCAGGCTCGCTTCTTCGTTGAGCTGGGTGCGCATCTGGTCGAAGTACGCCACCTGCAACTTGGTGCCGAGCTTGGCGGAACCGGTATCGGGCGCCAGCTCCCCCAGTATCATCTTGAGCAAAGTGGTCTTGCCGGCGCCGTTGGCGCCGATCAGGCCGACCTTGTCGCCGCGCAGGATGGTGCCGCTGAAGTTGTCGATGATCACGCGGTCGCCAAAGCGCTTGCTGACATTTTCCAGCTCGGCCACGATCTTGCCCGAGCGTTCGCTCGAACCGACTTCCAGCTTGACCTGGCCCTGCTGGTCACGGCGCGCATTGCGCGTCAGGCGCAACGCTTCGAGGCGGCGCACGCGGCCTTCGTCGCGCACGCGGCGCGCCTTGACGCCCTTGCGGATCCATACTTCTTCCTGCGCCAGGAACTTGTCGAACTTGGCGTTTTCCACCTCCTCGTTTTCCAGCTGCTCGGCC